>Ga0193738_1000235_pt1 | contig 38125 bp, 32 predicted proteins | sample L2a1metaG_FD_144927 | JGI IMG/M metagenome (GOLD analysis project Ga0193738, IMG submission 144927) | Soil microbial communities from a riparian zone of the East river system, Colorado, United States - L2a1 | ecosystem: Environmental > Terrestrial > Soil > Riparian zone | place: USA: East River... | reverse complement strand
CTAAGTTCATCACTTGCTTTTTCCACTATTTTTTCATTGCCGGGATTATTGATCATCATTATCTGGTTTGCTACTATTTTTTATGGACGGGAAATTATTGAAGGCACCATCTATAAACAGATCGAGGCGTTTGTAGGTTTAGGGGCTGCAAAAAGTATCCAGGAGGCAATGCAATCAACAATGCATTCTGATTCCAGCAAGCTGGCTACTATTATTGGCCTTAGTTCACTTATAATCGGAGCCACTGCCGTGTTTGGTGAAATACAGGATTCGATCAATCTAATTTGGAAATTAAGATCAAAACCTAAAAAAGGCCGCGGCTGGTTGCGATTAATTATTAATCGTCTTCTTTCATTTTCAATAATTGTAAGCCTTGGCTTTATATTGTTGGTATCACTGGTTATTAATGGAGCAATGGATCTTTTATTAAATGAGTTGTTGCGAAAATTTCCTGATCTTACTGTGGTAGCAATTTATATCGCTAATCTTGTTCTTACATTTTTTATTACTGCGTTTATTTTCGGTATCATTTTTAAAGTATTGCCAGATGCAAAGATCGAATGGAGGCATGTAAGGGTAGGAGCATTTACGACTGCATTCTTTTTTATGGGAGGAAAGTTTTTGATAAGTTATTATCTCGGCCATAGCCAAATGACAACTGCCTATGGAACCACCGGTTCTATTATTGTAGTGTTGCTATGGGTCTACTGTTCAGCAATGATACTTTATTTCGGAGCTGCATTTACAAGACAATATGCTATTGAAATGGGATCTAATATTTATCCGAACAAATATGCGGTGTGGGTAGAGACAGTGGAAATTGCTTCTAAACAACCATTACCTAAAACAACCGACGGACAGAAAGTAGAGGAAGAGAAAATACAGGAGGAAAAAGCAACGGAAGAAAAAATACAATCACAAAACTCATAATATCCAAAGCTATTGAGAAAGCTTTTCGACTCTTATCTTTGCCGCTATGGCAAACGATTCGAACAGGTTCCAGGCAATTATTTCTCATGCAAAAGAATATGGTTTTGTATTTCCCAGCAGCGAAATTTATGATGGATTGCAGGCGGTATATGATTATGGTCAATGGGGCAGTGAACTTAAAAAAAATATCAAAGATTATTGGTGGGATAGCATGACCCGCATGTATGAAAACATTGTGGGTATTGATGCAGCCATTTTCATGCATCCAACAACATGGAAAGCATCCGGTCACATTGATAATTTCAATGACCCGATGATCGATAATAAAGACAGCAAGAAAAGATACCGGGTTGATCATTTGATCGAGGGTCATGCTGATCTTTTAAAAACTGGCGGGAAAGAGAAAGAAGCGGATGATCTTTTGGCTGCAATGGATGCATTATTGGCAAAGGATGATTTTGCAGGCTTAAAAAAATTAATTGAGGATAATAAAATAAAATGTGCAGTTAGTGGAACAAGTAACTGGACAGATATCCGTCAATTCAATTTGATGTTCTCAACGGAATTTGGTTCTACGGTTTCAAGTGATGATGAAGACAATAAAGTTTATTTAAGACCCGAAACGGCGCAGGGAATTTTTGTAAATTTTCTGAATGTACAAAAAACAGGGAGGATGAAAATTCCCTTTGGTATTGCACAGATCGGCAAAGCGTTTCGGAATGAGATTGTAGCAAGACAATTTATTTTCCGCATGAGAGAATTTGAGCAAATGGAAATGCAATTCTTTATTCAGCCGGGCACGCAGAAGAAATGGTATGAATACTGGAAAGAAGAAAGAATGAAATGGCATTTGGCGCTGGGTTTTGGAAAAGATAGTTATCGTTTTCATGATCATATCAAACTGGCTCACTATGCGGATGCGGCATGCGACATTGAATTTAATTTCCCAATAGGGTTTAAAGAATTGGAAGGGATTCACAGTCGTACTGATTTTGATCTGAAGAGCCACCAGGAATACAGTAAAAAGAAACAACAGTATTTCGATAATGAGATCGATCCTGCAACTGGCAAACCTTACGGTAATTATATCCCTTATGTAATTGAAACCTCCATTGGTTTGGATCGTATGTTTCTCGCTGTGCTCAGTCATTGTTATGAAGAACAGGATCTGAGTACAACGGAAAAACAAGATAGCCGTGTAGTATTAAAATTTCCCACAAAACTTGCACCAATGAAATTGGCGGTACTTCCATTAATGAAAAAAGATGGTTTGCCAGAAATAGCCCGGACGATCATGGATGATTGCAAGTCTTCCTTCCGTTGTTTCTATGAAGAAAAAGATACGATCGGTAAACGTTACCGTCGTATGGATGCAATTGGTACTCCATTCTGCGTTACTGTAGATCATCAAACAAAAGAAGATAATACAGTCACTATCCGTTACAGGGATTCGATGAAACAGGACCGTGTTCCCCTTGGCCAGGTAAAAGAAATTGTACTCGCAGCTATCAATTAACACACATGTGTGTATTGCTGTGGATAAAAAGTGAGTGTCATTTATTTTGGTAAAAATGGAAACGAAGAAACTTGATAATACAGTATAGTTAGTCGTTAAGTCTACTTTTTTGGTGGGGCAAAGATTCCCCAAAAATTATTTCTAGGGTTTTATAATTTTTTTGGAATATTAATTTTAATACTTTTGAAATGTTTTCTACCCTTGTTCTAATATCCTACGTCCTTTAATCCTTCCCTCCATTAACATTTTTATTCATTCACATTAAGTCTATTTTTATGAAAAAAATTTTATCCTTAAGCTTAGGCCTAATTTTTATCGGCAATTTTTTATTCGCACAAGCAGTTGGTGATTTTCGATCAAATGGAACCGGAAATTGGAACGTCAATGCTACATGGCAAACATGGACTGGATCCTGGACGGCAGCAACTAGTTATCCTGGGCAGAATACCGGAACAGGTGCAGTACTAATTCAAAACGGCGACGTAGTAGCTATAACTGCCACTGTGCCTAATGCTATCGGATCACTTGCCCTTGCTATTGGGAATAGCAATAACACTTTAACTATAAACGCTGGAACTTCACTGACTGTGACGGGCGGAATAATAATTACTGGGGGTGCCTCTGGAGGCACTACAGCTAAAACTATTATAGTAAATGGGACACTGAATGCGGCAGACCTAGCTATGGTTCCGGGCGCCAGTAATACAAGGCTCGCAGTTTTAGAAATTAATGCTGGTGGCACGGTTAGTATAAGTGGTAATTTAATTATGCCTGCCACTAATGGTTTAGAGCAAAGAACTCTTATTAATTCTCCAAGCGGCGGCACATTGTCTGTTGGCGGGAATCTGACAGGCGGAACAATAAACGGTGGCACCGGCACTTTCGCTATTACTGGAAATCTAACAGGCGGAACAACAATAAATCTTGGGACTGGTATCATAACTGTTAATGGTAGTGTAACCGGGGCAACAATAAATCCTGTCGCCGCCGGTACTGTGAATATTACTGGCGCCGCGGCAAGTGATACAGTAACAGCTGGTAGTGCTACTATAAATATTGGTGGCAACATATCCGCTCCAGTAGTTACAGGCTTCACCGGAACAGTAAACATCAACGGCGGTGGTACACAAACCACGGCTGGACCTATCACGTTGCTTAACCTTGGAATGACTAATGCAGCATCCACTTTACAATTGGGAGGAAATTTAACTGTGACGGGTACGCTTACCCTTACTAATGGTAAAATAAATACAGGGACCAACTTATTGATACTTACCAATGCAACACCAGCTTCCCAGCTAAGTGGTGGAAGCAGCACTTCATATGTTTACTCTACAGGTGCAGGTCGTCTCCAACGTAATGGGCTTCTTGCAGCAACTGCATATACTTTCCCGGTTGGTACGGCCACTAATTATTTACCGGTAATTGTAACGCCTACTACGACAAGCAATTTTGCAATTAATGCTTTTACTCCGGCAACTACTAATGGTGTAGAAGGTGGCCCGGCCTTCGCTGATGCATCAAAAATTGTAAATGCAGTCTGGAATATTGACAGACCAGTTGGTACCGGTAATTCTACAATTACAATTCAATGGGCAGATGCACTCGAAGGAGCCACATTTGCAACTTTCGGTAATAGTCAGATTGGCATTAGTCAAAATATTGCAGGTAGCTGGGGTGTTGCTATTGCAACCAGTGCAAATGCTGCGGCCAATACTGTAACAGCAACTTTTGCTCTTAATCTCACAGGGATATTTGGTGTAGGAGAGGTTGGCGTAGCACTGCCCGTTAAGTTCGGAGCAATAAAAGCTTACGAAAAACAAAACGGCATACAACTGGATTGGAAAGTTTATTCAGAAAATAAAGTAAGGAACTATGACATAGAACGGTCAGCCGATGGCCGGTCATACACTTCTGTTGGATCATTACCTGCTTTATATAATAACACTTCCGATGGAGACTACGGCTTTTTTGATCCTAACCCGCTTCCGGGTACAAGTTATTATCGGATTAAAAATAATGACCTCGATGGCAAATCAGCTTATAGTATTGTAATGAGGGTAAACAGGAATAAAACAATTAAAGGATTGAGCCTTTATCCAAATCCAATAGTGAATGGAATTGTTTTACTACAAGGAAGTGATCTTGGCCGTGGCAGTTATAAGATAAACATATTTGGCGCCAACGGGCAGGACATATACAAGCAGCAAATCAAACATAACGGAGGAACCATTACTCATACAATAGAACTGCCATCAACTATTAGTAAAGGTGTTTACATGTTTTCAGTAAAAGATGAGAACGGCAATATTATTTTCAAAAACAAACTGGTTAATCAGTAATAAAGGAAAAAGATCCCTACAGAATAAAACCATTATAATACCCGTTTTTTAACGGGTATTATAATTTGTAGAAGGGAATAAATTTATTTATGTAGATTTTGTTTCCGCCCATCCTTCTGTGTTACTATTGATCATAAACAAAAGAAAATACTACAATTACCAGGGTCATTCAATAACTTGCCTGCTTTTTACTTAACAAACTTTTTGGATTTTAATTTTTACTTTCAATTTTAATTGATCCCTAACCTAAATTTTTATTTATGAGAAAATATACACTTGCATTAGGTCTGTTTCTTATTCTTTCACCATTTATTTTTTCACAGCAGACCTCACCTGATGCTAAAACATCTTTAGGAAAATCTTCTTTTATCGCCGAGATTGGTGGCCCCGGCATTGCTTTTTCAGCTAATTATGATACAAGATTTAAACAATCACGTTTAGGGTTAGGTGGGAGAATTGGTATTGGATTCGTTAGTGCGTACGATGACTATTATGATCCGGCTACAGGGAACTATTATGGAGGTGATCAACAATCTGCGATCACATTGCCGGTTCAGCTCAATTATATTTTCGGAAAGAACAATTCTCCTCACAGTTTTGAAGTGGGAGGTGGAGTAACATATGTGACCAAGAAGCTGAACATAATGAATTTTGATTATTATGGTAATGAGGACCACAGAACGCAATTGTTCGGAACATTTTCTTTTATGTATCGTCGTCAGCCGGTCAATGGTGGATTTTCATGGCGGGTGGGATTTACACCTCTTGTGGGAAATGGTTATATCCAGGCGTTTGCTGCAGCAAGTGTTGGATATAATTTTTAAATCGTCTGTATATATAGTCAGCTACTTTTCTAATAAACATCTTACGATTATCCTTCGTTTACCGAAGCGTTTTTTATCATTGGGATATCTATGGAGATTATTCAGGACTGGCATCATTTTTATTTTATAAAAAATGATCAACAGTTTTGCTATGCCTTCTTCAGTTGTGGCTGCAATAAGATATGATGTTACTACTTCAACACTTCGGGTGATCTATGTTTCCGGCAGTGTATATGATTATAAACAAGTACCGGAGAAAATTTATAGGGATATGAGAACCGCTTCTTCCAAAGGCGAGTTCCTGAACAATCATATAAAACCTAATTACGAATTTGAAAAGATCAAATGATGAGTTAGTCGAAAAAACCACAGGAGACATACTATAGGGAAGGATGGAGAATTACTATTTCAAACATAAATCCCCGGTTGACTAAGAACCTTTCCAAAAAATTATTAATTTGTTATTGTCGTAATCCACTATCCAATAAAAAGCTATGGAACTAAGCCAACATCGCCTTCACCACCTGCTGGGTAAATTAAAAACTCCCCGAGTAAGCAGGCCTAATGTTTTTATAAAGCAGTACCTGTCTTCTTTGTTGCAAAGAATCAAAACACTCGGTTATAAAGAAGCAATGGAAGAATATGAGTTACGCAAATTGGGAATATTTAATCAACTGAATTTTTTTCAATTGGTCTCAGGTGTATTTATTTTTTTTACCTGCCTTTTTTACAATCAAAAATTTTCAGGGTGGATCTGTATATTAAGTTGCCTGCCTTTGGTTGTTAGCTCTCTTGTGTTATACCTGAACAGCCAGTATAAACACAAGTCTGCACTAATTGCCTATTTTATTTTGCATCCACTTGCTGCCAGTTTTATTTTCATGAATGGCATGCATCTCGGTATTGACCTTTATTTTATTTTGTATGGTATTCTCGCAGTTTTCTTTTTGAAAGATGTGGCCTTTATGGTCTTTACGATAGCTTTTTCAATGGTCAATTTTTTTGTCCTGTCGGTAGTATTAAAACAATTTCTTTACCAGCTCGAGAATATTAATGAATTCCTGTACCTCGTTAATGAAGGAGTTGCAATTATATTTATTTTTTATGGATTATATCTCGTCAAAAATGAAAATACAATTTACCAGCTAAGTATTCTTGATAAGAACAAGGACTTGCAGCAAAAAAATGTACAGATACAAGTACAATCAGAGAAGATACAAAAAGATGCGAGCCTTCTTGAAAAGCAAACAGAAGAGCTAACCGAATTGAATGCATTAAAAAATAAATTGTTTAGCATTATTTCCCATGATCTGAAAGCGCCTATGTATGCTTTGCGAAATTTCTTTGGTGAAGTACAGCAAAATAAAATGCCGGCCAGTGAATTAAGAAAAATGATACCAGCAGTGGTAAATGATCTGACATATACAACCAGCTTAATGGATAATTTGCTTCAGTGGTCAAAAGCTCAAATGCAATCTGAAGCTGTTTACCCGCAACGGGTTGACATTGCAAAATCAATACAAGAAACATTGCAGTTATTACGCAGGCAATCAGAAACAAAACGGATCAGTATTGAAAGCGAAAACAAAGAAGGCATTTTCGGTTTTATGGATAAGGATATGCTGAATCTTGTCTTGCGCAACCTGATCTCAAATGCCATAAAATTTACACCTGAAAATGGAAATATAAAAATAGGTGTGAATGAAAATTGTACACTTGTTGAAGTATTTGTACAGGATAACGGGACCGGTATTACTCCTGAAGCAATAAAAAAGATCAATAGCAATGATTTTTATTCTACAAAAGGAACGGCAAGTGAATCAGGCACCGGGCTGGGATTAAAACTTTGTAAAGAATTCATGGTAAGAAATGGAGGACAGCTTTATATTGAAAGTAAACCCGGCGAAGGGAGCACATTTTCTTTCTCATTACCCAAAGCAAGCTGATAATATAAAATACGGAAGCTATGCTTCGGATTGTTTGCAAAAAATTTTCACTAGCAATCCATATAACTCAGGATGCTTTTCTTTTAACAGTGTTGGTCTTTCAAAAAAATATTCTGACACTACAGCAAAGAATTCAGCTTCGTTAGTCGCTCCATAAGGATCAATGTCTGACTCACCTTCATTGATCAATCTTATTTCGTGCTGCATAAGCTGTAACCAGGGTTGAATATATTTTTTTTCAAGGATAAATGCCGGAATGCCATCAATATCACCATCTGTTTTATCAACCAGGTGTACAAATTCATGTATCGCTGTATTTTCCTTTCCTGTTTTATTAATAAATGCCTGTCGTAGCTGGTGCTGCGATAATATCATAACATGATTTAATGCGCCGCTGCCAACCATACCCAATATATCACGACGATTTCCCTGTTGTTCAAATTCATGATTGAATGAATCAGGATAAAGCAGCACTTCATGAAGATGTATATATTCCCAACCCGGGAAATTAAAAATAGGGATGATCGCACTGGCAGCTATCAATGCTTTGTCAAGATCTTCCACAACTGTATTTACCCCGGTAATTTTTGTTTGCGAAAGAAATTGCTGAACCCTGTTTTCAAACTCTGACTTTTTTATTTCATCCAGTTGCTGATAGAAAGGCACTTGTTCTGAAAGTATCTGCCTGTAGGAATTGGGTATCGGTTCAACAGGAACAGTAGTTACTCTTGTTTTCTTTTTGATCCTAAACCAAAAAATAAACAGTAACCCGGCAACAGCCATCGAAGAAATTGTGATGAGGAAAGCATCCATAGGATGATGAAATTAACAACTTTCTGCTTAGTTCCTGCTTCGGTAAATTAAAGGTTATAGTAACTTCAGGCAAATAAATAGTATGCGCCACCTTGCAATATGTTTTATAGTGCTATTGGCATCCTGCACAACTCCCAAAAATATTATCAGTTATACATCACGTACCTTACCCATATATGCAGTAGATCCACCGCCACAAAAAATTATTTTATTTAATAATTATGATGTAGCGGCTAAGAAATTCCGTGATAACAAAGAGCAATTATTCCTTCAGCTTATTGATACAATGATGTATTGGGCGGGTCAAAGGATAAATGAAAATACAGGGATCAAGACGGAAATCATCAGGGGTTATACTCAGGCAAATAGCGATACTTCCATATCGTCATTGATAACTTTTCATAAAGCCTCGCATGCTATTTTGGTTAATTATTTTGATGTTTCATTCGAACAGACAAGGGTAGATGTAACAAAGGATAATGATGGAAGCAAAAGCAGGAAAGCTTATTATGATATCATATCCGATATAAGTTATTCGTTTTATGCGCATGATTCGCTGATCAAGAAAAGAGATCTTCATCAATCCCGGTTTCATTCTTCCCGATCTGTGGCAAGCGGATTACTGGCAGCTGGACCCAATGTAGTGGTACAAAGAGATGATGCCTACCGCATCGTAATAGAAAGCTGGCAGGAATACCTGAATTATTTTTTTCCCGGGGAAAAAATGCGAAGCCGCCCTGTCTTTACTAAAAAAGAATTTGAAGCAGTGGGCCAGGCCATTTCCCGGCAGGATTATGAAGCCGCCCTTACTGAAAGCTTGCGGTTTATTGATGACCCCGATAAAGCAAAAGCCGCCAAAGCCTGTTATAATTGTGCTGTATTTTTTGACCGTAAAAATCAACCCGGGGAAGCAAAAAAATATCTGCGTCAATCACTTTCTTTTGCTACACTAACTGAAGCAAAACAAATGTGGAATGATTTTGAATAGACAGCTATCTCATGAGAAAAAATTCTTTCCTAAATTCATCTAATGAAAAGGATCGTCCTGCTTTATTTATTCCTTGCTTTTATTCAAACAGTAATCTCCCAAACAGTTACTATAAATTATGATAAGACTTCTCCCCAACAACGTTATGCCTCATTACAATTAGAAAATGCATTAAAGGAAAAAGGATATAAATTATCTCTTATGCCTGCAGCATTTCAAATCGATCTTTCACTGCAAGGCAATCTTGGTTCCGAGTCCTTTTCAATAAAAAAAGAAAAACAAACAATTAGTATCACTGGTGGTGATGAAAGAGGTTTGATCTATGGTTGTCTTTCATTGGCAGAAGATATTGGTAACGGCATTTCTTTAAACAACTGTAAAACAAAAAAGGAAAAACCATTTCTTCCTTTTCGTGCTATCAAATACGATCTTCCATGGGATACCTATCGTCATAGCTATGCATTGGAATTGCATGATCAAACCTGCCGCGATACCAGTTATTGGAAAGCTTTTCTTGATATGATGGCGGCAAACCGTTTTAATACACTTACTCTATGGAATCTTCATCCTTATACTTTTTTGATCAAGCCTAATAATTTTCCCGAAGCAAGTCCATGGAATGAGAAAGAGATGAGAGAGTGGCAACGACTTTTTCATTCGATCATCAACATGGCAACAGAAAGGGCAATTGAAACCTACATTATTCCTTTCAACATTTTTGTTACTCCTGAATTTGCCAAAGCACATAATGTGGCGATGGATAATTTAACGCATGAATATTTTGTAAATGGAGATACTTCAGAAATTATAAAAAAATATACCCGTGAATGTGTGACACAAATGCTGGAAGAATATCCGGCACTTACAGGTATGGGACTTACTTTAGGAGAGGGAATGGGTGGCATGACACCTCAACAACGGGAAGAATGGATGAGAGAAACTATTATTGAAGGAATGCGATTAGCAAAAAGAAAATCAAAACTTATTCACCGTATTCCTTTTTCAAGCACTACGGGTTCATTAGGTATTACAAGTATTGAAACTGAACAACTGACAAGACAAGGGATTGAACAAGAAGCTGCAATGGGTTTTACCGAAGGACCAATTTGGGCCGATCTGAAATTCAACTGGTCACATGCACACTCTACTACTAAACTCATCAAAGTGCATGGAGGAAAATTATATGATACTTATTTCAAACCTGAACCAACAGCCTATAAAATAGTTTGGACTGCCCGCAATGAAGATTTTTTTTGTCTTCGCTGGGGTGTACCTTCTTTTGTTCGTGACCATATCTTACAAAACAAACGATCTTATTCCGGTGGTTATATCATCGGCTCTGAAACATACATTCCAGCTAAAGATTATTTTACCAAAGACGCAGTTGATCTTTCATGGAAATACGCATTCGAAAGACAATGGCTTTTTTATAAACTATGGGGAAGATTAATGTATGATCCAAACATAACTGACGATACATTTAAAAAAGAATTTACCCGCCGCTATGGAAATGCTGGTGAACAACTATTGACAGCTTCTTCATTAGCCGGCAATACACCATTGCAATTAGCTTCTTATTTTGATTGCGGTTGGGATTTTACCTTGTACAGTGAAGGGATGATGGCCTTGGATAATACAACAAAGCGGGTTGATTATATTTCTATTGATCGTCTTATCAAACAACCGCCATTAGATACAAGTTATGTTTCTATTGCGGAATATGTAAAACGAACAGAGTCTAAAACGAACTTTGATAAAAAGACAATCACTCCAACGATGCTTGCAGAGATACTGGAAAAAGACTGTAACAATGCATTAAAACTTGTCAGCAAAATAAATACAGCAAGCGATAAGGCCTTGCTTTATGAAGTTGCTGATATAAAAGCATGGTCCTATCTCGGCCTTCACCTCGCAGAAAAACTAAAAGGAGGTATTGCTTTGCAAACGTATCGAACTCGTGGTGATGAACGCAATAAGCAAAATGCAATAAAGCATTTACAAATGGCATTGACCTGGTGGGATAACATAGTCAGCATTACAAAACCCTTATATAAAAACATGCCACTGGTACATTTAAGTCAGCAGGGTGGTAAAGAAAGCAGGGAGAATTTTTATCTTACTTTTCATTGGGAAGGGATCCGGCCGGATGTGGCAAAGGATATTGAAATAGCACAGAAATCTCAACCAGCAAAACAATAGATCAAACCTAAAAATTACCTATAAGGGGTATTTCTCCTTTAATAATTGGATGTATCTTTAAATCAACTCCACCCTTTTAAAGCCAGGTATTTATAAAGAACCGGCATGGCTAAAAAAGTCAGTATAAAATGGTTAATTTTTTTTCTCTTGCTCGTTTCTATAACGGCGAGGGCACAAGATGATGTTTCTTATAGCCGTTCCCAACCAAAAATGATCAAAGGCCTGGTGCTAAATAAGAATACAAAATTGCCGGTTACTTCTGCAAAAATAAAAGTTATTAATACGGACAGCAACATTACAAGGACCATTCGTACTGATGAAAAGGGTGTGTATTTTATCGAGCCAAGAGGATTGAGAAATTTTATTCTTCAAATAGAAAAATTCGGGTTTGATGCTTATACATCCGGAAGTTTAAATACTTCATCTATAATCGAAAGAAATAAATATTTGATTGACGATATTTTGCTTGCTCCCAATATTTCTTACCCACCACCTCGGGACACAGTTAAAAGACCACCAACAGAATACCTTGTAAGAAAATTTGATTCACTTGATATTCTGGCAACTTCCAGTGCTTATCGACTATTATATGATCTTAATCCCGGGTTAGAGAAAATGGATCTTGTTGATCCAAACTATAAAATAGTACTACCGAGAACACCGCCGATACCTGCTGAAATGAAAAAAGAATTTTCAAATAGTTTTAAAAGAGATTTGAAAGAAGACCGTGGATTGCAAGCCGTTTTAAAAGATACGATCTCATTTTACAATAATCTCTGTAATGAATTTAACTATGTTACGGCTATCAGGTATGTAAATACAAATATTGATTCTGCTCGTCATGCAATAAGCCTGTTAAATGATGACCTGAAATCATTCCTGGCAACAAAACTTCGGGACGTAAGAGCTGGAAAGGCTGAGGAAGCAATAAAGCTGATCAATGCATTAAACACCTTGCTATCAGCAGTAATAAAAAAACAAGAATTTTCAAAGCAAGATGCTTTTTACCTGAAGTATATAGGCCTGCAAACCTCACTCATATTATTTTTAGAAAACTCGAGACACTATTTCACTGATACAGAAAAAAGTGAGATAAGATCTACTGGCAAAAGAAACTTCAATAACGGGCTTATAATTTTGGCATCGTATAATGAATCAACAAATGATATGGACTTGCCAGTAGGTAATCCAGATCTGCGGTCATTAAATATCACCATTCATTTATCAAAGAATGGAACTGTTATTTCTGACGGACCTGATGTGATGGGACGCTTTATGGTTGTTTGTTATCCGCCAGCATTAAAAACAATTGAAAGCACACACAAACGTTGCTCAACGCCTGCTTCGTTTTCAACCATCTCTGTTTCTAATGCCCCCTATGAGTTTATGATCTATGACTTAAGAAATCCAGGAAAACTAATGAAGTTTGTAAAAACAAATACCGAAGCAGAAATCATTAGCACAGAAGATGCTTTTAATGAACTTGCCCGTACGTTATTAGGTGTGAACCAAAAAGGACTGATTTTCTACATTAAGGAGAATTAATATGATATCAATGTCGTCTTTTCTCAAATTCAGGGTGGCTTTTATTACTGCTCTTTTTGCACTTTTTGGAAGTGCTCTTACAATGCTTTTACAGATTGATGAAATGAAAAGCTATTATCAGTCATTGGCTCCGCTATTAGCCCTGGTAATAAGTTTGTTCATTTCATTTATGATAAAAATGAAATGGGGCCGAAAGGCCAGGAACCTTTTAAAAGTAATTGTTTCTGTTTTGCTGGTATTTCTCTTATTTGCAATTTTCTTTTACACAAGGTTTTTTTTAACTGCGACCTTCCCTTTCAGTGATAATTCTGGCAAGGTTTCATATTATGTGAAGGGAGATAAAAATTCTTACACAAAAATTGCTTTAGATTTTAAAGAAAAAAATCCATCGATTACTTCAGATTCAGAGCTTATAAGAAATGGATTTGAAGGGCCACACAATAAGCGTTTTGCATGGACTGAGGAATCAATAAGCGATAATATACTTTGGCTTATTGCAGGATATTGTATAGTGATTATTCTTTTTGTCGGAGTTATTTCCTTGTTAACAGAAATACTTGTTTTGAAATATCCCAAATCCACAAAAAGAGTTTCTACGTTTCGTAACCGGAAGTACATCCTTCCGGTTACGAAACGTAGAAAATATAGATGGTCTTGGTTCTCTAATCAATACTCTTCAACGTCACATATTTCTGCAACTTATCATAATTAAATCCTTTTGACTTCATCTCCTTAATATATTCAGGAGTAACACCCGTTGCTTTTACAGAAACGATCTCATCAAGATCTATATTTTTGAAACCAACAGTTTCAAAACTTTTGACGAATTCAGGAGTGATGCCCAATGATTTTAATGCAGTCACATTATCAAGATCAGTGACTTTATAACCTGCGGCCTCAAAACCTTTCACGAATTCAGGAGTAATGCCCAATGCTTTGAATGCAACCATGTCTTCAGGTTTGACATTCTTATATCCCATATCAGTAAATGATTTCATGAATTCAGGAGTTACATTTTGTGATTTCATTCCAACAAATTCTTCCGGGTTGATATCTTTAAAACCCATGTCATACCAGCTCTTTACATATTCTGGAGTAACACCAACTGCTTTAAAAGCCACTAATTCATCATGCGGAATATTGGTCATCCCAACTGCTTTAAAAGAATTGATATAAGCCGCATCGATATTCATTGCTTTGTAACTAACAATATCATCTGCGTCATCATCTTTACTTCCTTTATCGCCTTTGCTTCCCTTTTCCCCTTTATCACCTTTCGTATCACGAACTGATTCGATATATTTTTTATCAATACCCTGGGCTTTGAAAGTAACCAGTTGGTCAGTTGTTACATTTTTATAACCAGCATCACGGATCTCTTTTATATAAGCTGCATCAACATTCAATGCCTTTAACGGGATCAGTTTTTCCATATCAAGATCTTTAAAGCCCGAGTTTTTTATAGACTTAATGTATGCGGCATCGATCTTCATAGCCGCCATCGCAATGAGATTATCTTTTTCAATATTGGTAAATCCTTCGTTTTTCAACATTGCTAAGTATTCTTTCTTGATATTAATAAAGAAGAAGGCCATTTGTTCGTCTTCATCAAGCTTTTCTTTCAGCTCTTTGTTCATATAGTCAACATAAGCTTTATCGGCAACAAACTTATAAGTACCCATACCAGTATTGCCTTCGAATTTTCCCGTCATCTCCATCTTTCCTGCTTCACGGGTAATGTTGAATGTTCCCGATGTTCCTTTTGGCAGTGTTCCTAAGTCTGATAATTTAAATGTAGTTCCGTTGAAAGAATGGCCTGATTCCTCATCATCCATCTTTTCATCACTGAACCGGATATTTACTTTATCATCTTTAATGATAGCGAACCAATACCCCTCGGTTTCCATTCCATGGTTCTTTTCGTTCTTTCCGTCCCGATAGCTATCGGGATTCTGACTATTCTGGCCATAGGCCATTGGCTCATTTAGCAAACAGGCTAAAAAAGCGAATACAGGCAACAGGAAAAAATATTTCCATGCCGTGTGCAGGTTTGATCTTTTTTTGTTCATCATGGCTATACGTTTTTTAAGAATTGATTGGTTATAGTTTGTAGTTAAACTCAATGGGAAATGTGGCGCCGATACTTGCACCAGGCTAAGCTGGTAACGTTGCTTGTCAACTTTCTTTTGCTGCATCAATTGGTCGTCAGTTAAAAATTCAAGATTGCTTTCGATCTCGCGGCGATAGATCCATGCAAATGGATTGAACCATTGAAAGATCAGCAGCAGCTCGGCGATAATAATATCAAGCGTATGATTTTCGCGAATATGAATTTTTTCATGCAGCAATATCTGGTTATACGTTTCCCACTCATATTTTTCAGGGTTGATAAAAATATTGTTGCCAAAAGAGCAAGGCGCCTTATCACCACTTACCTCAACAATTCTATATGGGCCGTCAATAATTACGGGACTGCGATAGGCCCGAACTAATAATAATACAAGCTGGAATAGAAAGCTCACACCAAACACGATCACACCAAACCAATAGATCCAGAACAACCAACTCATTAGTTGGGCAAATGAAAATCCACTATTCTCTGCATTAGATTGAGTAGGAGCAACAGGCTGCGTTGTATTACTCGCATTGGTGTTGCTTTGTGCATCTTGTTTTACATTCGACGGAGTTTGTTGCACCTGCTCTGTTACGATCAATGATGGTTGCTGTATAACTGCATTCGTTGGCTTACGCAAAGAAAATTGTTGCGGCACTTGCACCAAAGGCAATGCAAAAGAAATAGCCAGGCAGGCGATCAGGAAAAAGCGATTCACTTTATAAAAAGTTTCACGGCGCAGCAATAGCTTATAAAAAGCCAGGCAGGCGAGAAGGATCACGGCGACATTGATGATATATGGCAGGTTCATGGTTTGTCTGTTTTTATCATGTGAAGAATTTCTTGCAATTCGTCTTCAGTAAGGTTTTGTTCTTTCGCAAAGAAGGCCAGCATCCGTGGATAGGAGTTATCGAAATACTGGCTTACGATATCTTTCATCGCATGCTTTTGATAATCTTCCCGGCTGATGACGGGAAAGTAGCGATACACATTGCCAACACTATCATGATCCAGGAAACCTTTTTCTTCCAGGATCTTCACCATGGTAGCAACACTATTATAGTGTGGTGTCGGTTCAGGCAGTTGAGGGATCACTTCTTTAATAAATGCTTTACCAAGATCCCAATATACCTGCATGATCTGTTCTTCTCTTTTCGCCAATTTTTGCATCGATAAATAATTTGACACAATGTTAGTACTAATTCATTAGTAGAACAACTAATTTATTAGGAGTATGGAGTATCCATTGAGGAAATTTTAGCCAAATAAATTCATTCATAGATAGTTAGAAGCAAATAAATTTTTTATTAACGTTGCCAAAATGAATGATGGACGGAGGATTATTTTAAAAAGTTTAAAATTAAACCACCCTTCCTTCGTCTGGGCAGGCTGTGACACAGAGGCACTAAGGTTACACGAGGCTTTGTGTTTTTCTGTGAACTTGGTGTCTCTGTGGTTAAAAAAAACAATTGAGACTTTAGTCTTTACTATTCGATTTGAAGTTTGAGTCGGGGTAACCACAGTAACCAGCATTAAGTTTATGAGCCTTTCATGATTGATAATTGACCATTCACAATTCACCATTGACGATTCACTATTCATAATTCGTAACTTAATATTCTAAACTCAACCGTTATGGACTACCAACTCGTCACTGGCGGACCAGATGTAGCCGACCACCTGGTATTTACAACCAGTTTCTCACACAACAATGTTTTTTATAAAGCGGCGCTTGCCGAAACTATTTCATGGGATGGGCAACTTACCGGCACATACGATGTGCTGCTGCAATCAGGTAAAGGCACACAACGTCTTACTCTAATAAAAGAGGGGAATCATTGGAGAGCAGGTGAAGAAGTTGAACAGATCGGCGTTCCTCAGCAAGAGGTAGTTGATCTGTTGGGCGCAGTCATCAACAAGGTTCGCAAGTAAAAATATTTTGCTGCAGTCTACACTGCAACTTGGTAATCCTTAAAAAGCTAATTAGGGAATTTGCTTTTCTTTTTGCCTTGATGCAAAAAGAAACAAAAAGATCAAGCCCGGCCCGAAGCTCCGCCGGCCGGGCTGGCCAACGCACATGAGCACTCAAATAAACTGTAATTATACTGCTGATAGAACTGATAGTTTGAATCAGTTTGCTTCGTGCTATTCGAAATATCGAAAGGCGCTGTCTTTTTCGTTTGCATTTATTGAACAAGTTATTTCTCTTAAGATAGACGAAAAAGAAGGCGCTGGAAAAGTCTTTCAGTCAAACAAGGAAAACTACAACTATCGTCGATGCAGATGATAAGAATTGTTTGGCTGAGTTAACAGTAGTACTAAAGTTAAATCACGGCGTACGGCAATGGCTGTATATCATTGCCGGTGTGCTTTTCTTTGTTACTTTCTTTTGCACAAGCAAAAGAAAGTAAATAAAGTATAAATGGATTATAAGTCAGAAGCTGGAATCATTGGTTCTAACACAAGCAAAAAAAACAAACATCACAACCCCTCCACACTTCTCTCCACAAACGCAGTAAGCTCCGCACCTTTCAACAATCCCTGCGCCAGCATAGCAAGATCAAAAGCCTGTTTAGCCAAAACCGTTTGTTGAGACTCATCAGAAGACAAAATTTTACTCACCAGTTTATGATTCGCATTCACTGAAACTTTATAAGTATCCGGCATGTTACCATAAAAATTCATTCCACCACCGCCACCCATGCGGCTCATGTCTTTCATCCGGCGCATCCATTCTTCCATGGTAATAGTAACTGGCATGCCTTCCGCATGATTACTGTCGATCTCGACTTTCATTTGCGCATTGTTGATCGCTTTTTCAAATATGCTTTTCAGTTTAGAAGCATCATCATCAGTGAGCTTGTGTTTTTCAGTATCTTCCTTTTCGATCAGCTTATCCATCACATCCGCATCCACTCTTTTCAAAGAAATTTTTTCCAGCTTCATTTCGAGGTGATGAATAAAATGTGTATCGATCGGTGAGTTCATCAGCAATACATCATAATTCTTTTTATGAGCAGCTTGTATATAACTGTCCTGTCGTTCAGCATCGGCTGTGTACAAGTACACGAGGCGACCATTCTTATCTTCCTGGAAAGCTTTTGCCCTTACCGCATATTCTTCCAGTGTAAATTTTTCATGCTTTGTATTCTCCAGTAATAAAAACTCTTTAGCCTTTTCATAAAATTTTTCATCACTGAGAGCACCGTACTTTACAAAAAGACCGATATCATTCCATTTCTCTTCATAGCTCTGGCGATCTTTTTTGAACAGCTCACCCAGCTTCTCCGCTACTTTACGGCTGATATAGCTATTGATCTTTTTTACATTGCTGTCGCTCTGTAAAAATGAACGGCTTACATTCAGCGGGATATCCGGCGAGTCGATAACACCATGCAGCAACAATAAAAATTCAGGCACGATATCTTTTACTTCATCAGTAATAAATACCTGGCGGCTGAACAAACGGATCTTGTTCTTCGTGATCTCCAAATCATTTTTCAGCTTGGGGAAATATAAAACTCCCGTCAGGTTAAAAGGATAATCAACATTCAGGTGTATCCAGAAAAGCGGCTCTTCTGAAAAAGGATAGAGCTCACGGTAAAAAGAAAGATAGTCCTCATCTTTCAGCTCATTCGGTTGTTTGGTCCAGATAGGAGTGGTGTTGTTGATGATATTATCCACCTCCACATCTTTATGCTTCGGCTTGCCATCAGCATCTTCACCATCGGATACTGATTCTGTTTTGGTACCAAACTGTACCGGCACGGGCAGAAACTTTGCATACTTGTTCAGTATCCCGCTGATGCGAGGCTCTTCCAAAAACTCTTCTGAATCTGCATTGATATATAAAATAACATCGGTGCCTCTTTCGGTGCGGCTTCCTTCGGTCATCTCAAATTCGGTGCTGCCATCACAGGTCCAGCAGGCCGGGGCGGCGCCATCCTGGTAGCTGAGAGTTTGTATCTCCACTTTTTCCGCCACCATAAAAGCCGAATAAAAACCCAAACCAAAACGACCGATGATCTCGTTGGCATCATTGGCTTCTTTGAATTTTTCCAAAAACTCGGTAGCGCCGGAGAAAGCCACCTGGTTGATGTATTTTTTTATTTCATCGGCTGTCATGCCGATGCCGTTGTCGGATACGGTGATCGTCTTTGCCGTTTTATCCACGGCCACTTTCACTTTCAGCTCACCCAGCTCCTGGTTATAATGACCCAGCGAAGCCAGTCTTTTTATTTTCTGCGTGGCATCCACGGCATTGCTCACCAGCTCCCGTAAAAAGATCTCATGATCGGAGTAGAGAAATTTTTTAATGATCGGGAATATGTTCTCGGTATTGATGGATATGTTTCCTTTTTCCTGCACCATGGTTGTTTCAGTTTATAGTTAAGAGTTATAAGTTAATCGTTAAGCATTCGGTCTTGTGCCTTGATTCTTGTGGCTTGTACCTCTTGCTTTGGGCTGCAATATTACAAGGCTTATTCCAATGGAGTAAAATTTGCCAGATTGACAGCGGGATTTTTTATGTACCCGGCTTTTGAGCTCCTATTTAGCATCTGTTGCGTCGCACTCTTGTACGTTCGGTAATTCTATTTAGAATAATTCACAAACCACCAACCTATGGGTAATTGATTTTTCCCTTAATTATGATGAGTTTTACTTCCTTATAGGAAAGTATGAAAAGTAAAGTCGATCAATTCGTTATCAACCACGTTAAAGAAAAAAGAATCGAGAAAAAAATGACTCAGGCTGATTTGGCTTATGAATTAAATGTATCTGCTGGTTTCATAGGAAAAGTAGAAAGTTCGAAATACGCAGCTCATTATAACATTAAACATATAAATAACCTTGCTAAAATATTAAAGTGCAGCCCTAAAGATTTCTTGCCTAAAGATCCTTTATAAAAATAGAAATACTTCCTCATAGGAGATTGCTGCCCCCTTTTTTTACCGTGACCTTCACGTTAGGTAACCAATTAATTAAATGGTGTCCTTATTATAAGTATAGTTCTTTTTATAAATCAATTATTAACGAGTTGGGTTGCATCCTTTGTGGAGCGGCTTGGCTACAAACAAACAATTATGATTTTAAACAATCCCGAAGCGGACAGACGCTTCAATGCAGTCCTGCGTTTGCAGGAGAATCTTTCAAAAACTTCACCTGGTTCATATTGGTCCGAAGTTTATGAAAAAGCTATAGATCTAGCTTTAAACAACCAGCGTTCAGTTTCCCCGAATTTTTATTACAGAGTAGTTGACGATGCTAAACGTACACTACGCAGAAACAAAGAAAAAACACCTTCGTTTGTAAATCTTTATTCTACAGATAGTGAAAAGGATGAAATAGAAAATCCATTATTAATTGATTTTGTAACTCCTGAACAACACATAATTTACCGGCAATCTGTTTCATTACTACGTTCTGCTTGCTCCAAAAAGCATAAGCATTCAGTAGCTATTTTCTATTCTATGCTTGAAGGTTATACTGTAGCCGAAGCAGCAGTAAAACTGAATATTTCAAAAAGCATGGTGAAAAAGCTGCGTGCCGAGATAATTCGAACCGCTAAAACAATTCTTTTAAATTAAAATAACCTAATTGATGGAAACAACTACAAAATCTCCTGTCCCGTTCATTAAAACGGGACAGGCTCTCCAGTCACTGAGAGACTCAGGATATAGCTTCGAAGCGGCTTTAGGTGAAGTAATTGATAATAGCATTGAAGCTAATGCAAACAATATATATATCTATCTCTTTAAAAAAGAAACAAAGAAAGGAAAAAAGCATGTACATCAAATTGCAATTATTGATGATGGCAACGGAATGCCCGAGGAAATCTTGCATCACTATCCTCAAATAGGGTTTTCAACTCGATATATGAGAACTGATACAATTGGTAAATATGGAGTCGGGGCTAAGCTTGCAGCATTGAACTATGCAAAAAGATTTGATGTTTGGAGTAGAACAGAAAAAGATAAACCATGGTATCATGTTTTCTTAGATCTTGAAGAAATGTTAGAAACCGAAGAAAGAGGAGAAGAACACTATATTCCAGCTCCTCAAATAAAATCTATACCAGAAGGTTGGACAAAAGTTGTAAATGACAGCTCTGGAACTATTGTTTTATGGAGTAATATTGATAGATTGGACGAAGGTCGTTTTGCTGTAAGTTATGATGAATTAGAATCTAATCTTGAAAAGGAGTTATCAAGAATTTTTAGATACTTTATTAATGATGGCATTAATATTTATGTTAACGATAAAAAAATGCTTTCTTATGATCCGCTCTTTTTAATGAATAATAGCTTTTCTGACCTTACATTAAAAACATTTTATGAGAAAAGCAACCAACAAGAAAAGGTTAAAGATCACTATGGATCTTTAATTATTGCTGATGAAGAAATAAAAATAGGGCCAGCAACAGCAAGGTTGAGGGTAACTTTTTATCCCGCGGAAGTAACAAGGCGGAGATTATCTGGAGGAGATGAACTGGCAAGAAAACTTAGATTACCTGAAAATGAAGGGAGCATAAGTTTTATTCGTAAAAACCGTGAGGTTTCTTATACAAATGTTCCAAGGATTTTTCCACGAGGTGTGCAAGAAGCTGACAGATTCATTGGATTAGAGGTTTCTTTTAATCCCCAATTAGATTCATATTTCGGAGTTCGAAATGTTAAAAGAGGTGTAGAACCACATGGTGAATTAAGAAATGAAATTCGAGGAAGGTTAAAAAAATATCTAAAGATAGCAAGGGATTTATTGGATGAAGCATGGGGAAAAGCTGCGCAGGCTCATAAAGAAAAGATGGGAGAGCATGCTTCTATGACTGAAGCAGTGAAAGATGCAAATGCAACGATGCCGAAAGGTAAAGCTAAGGGACCAGATAGTAAATCCGAGGAACAGCAAATTTTAAGTGATTTAGCGAAGGACGTAGTAGGGGATGATCATGAAAAGAAACAGGAATATTTAAATAAAATTAAGGATCTCCCTTTTGTCGTGGAATCAGTAGATTTTGCTGGCAATGAATTTATCGATATTAAACATTTATCTAAAAGAGTTATAATACGTCTTAACACTCGTCATAAATTCTATAGAGAAATGTGGGAGCCTGTAAATTCTATTGCACAAAAAGATGCGGGAACAATAAGTGTGGATGAAGCAATTTCCACTTGTAAAAGAACGATAGAAGCTTTAACTCTTTTGCTGATTTCATATGGAAAAGCTGAATCAATGGAGGAAAATCCAGACGAAAAGTATCGTGACTTAACTATGTATTGGGGTCAATTTTTGAATAGCTTAATGACTAAGGTGAAGAATATTATTTAATAAGAAGTTTCAAAAACATTCTATGCTAGAAAAAGAATTAAAAGAGTATCTAAAAAATATACCAAGTGGAAGGTTGAGGGATTTGATCGGGCAAAATATATGCGATGCAATTGTTCATTATAATATTTATAATAAGGATTTATCCTTTGACTATGCTGATATCCTCCAAAGTAAATTTGGGAAAAACATCTTATTTAATAAATCGGTCTTTCGTGAACTTATCGTGTTCTTGGATGAAAATAATATCAAAGCAATTGCCGAAACAAATAATATTAAATTTAAAGAAGTCGATGAAGCCAGAGCATTATTAAGTGAAAAATCATTTAGTTATAAAAATCGTGACTTCGCTGATAGTATAATCAGGATACTGGGACTTGATAGACAGAAATATTTTCCTGATCCGATCGAGATTATTGATGAATTTGAACCTATAGTCAAACCAAATTTAAATTTACATCTTTATCAAAAAAATCTCAAGGATAAAGTAATTCAGTATTTACTAAATCCAACATATACAGATAAAATGTTAATCCATATGCCGACTGGATCAGGAAAAACAAAAACAGCAATGGAAATCACCTCGGATTATTTGAGATGTAAATCTGTTTTGGGAGGATTTGATAACTCAGCTTTTATCGTTTGGCTTGCACATTCAAAAGAATTATGTGATCAAGCAGTTGAAACCTTCGCCGAAACCTGGAAACTGAGAGGTGATTTCCCGATAGATGTTTTTAAAATTTATGGTGACAATGAATACAACGAAAACATATTGACTTCTGAAAGAGCTTTCCTTTTTATAGGTTTTCAAAAATTTAATTCATTAATTAATTCCAAAGGGGGACTACAAAATAAAATTAAAAAAAGAATTCTAGAAAAAGTAAAACTTGTGATTGTTGATGAAGCGCATAAGTCCCTCGCTGACACATATCAAAAAACCATCAATCTGCTAACCGAAAATTCTGCGGGAGTCCAACTTATTGGACTGACTGCGACGCCTGGAAGGAGTAGTTTATCGAGTGAAAGTAGTAATAATTACCTTGTACAGTTTTATAATAGTACAAAAATTGGATTAGTAAATGATATTGGGGTCCCAATTGCTAAACCAATTGAATATTTGCAAGATTTAGGGGTACTGGCAAAAATCGATAAACAAGAATTGGTCACTGATGTTCAAGTGAAATTAAATGAGTTGGAGATTAAAAATTTAAAAATGTTCGGCGATGAAAAATTGAATGAAATTCTTAATGATTTGGCTATTAATCCAGCCAGAAATAAACTTATTATAGATAAGGTAAAAACCCTTATTGGAAATAATGAATCGACCTTAATTTTTGCTTGTAATGTTGAACATTGTATCATTCTTCAAACTTTATTGAAAGGAGAAGGTATTGATTCTGCCACAGTATTAAGTTCAACAGCAAAAATTGATAGAGAAAATGCAATTAGGTCATTTAAAAAAAGAGAACTTAAAGTGCTTATAAATTATGGGGTTTTGACAACTGGATTTGATGCGCCAAACCTAAATGCACTTATTATTGCAAGACCTACAACATCGCTTGTGCTTTATAGCCAAATGGTAGGTAGAGCGTTACGTGGTGAAAAGAACGGAGGACATGCAACAAATAAACTAATTGATCTGAAAGATAATTTTGAATTAGGGAATGAGTCTGAAATGTTCAATTTTTATGATGAAATCTGGAATTATTAAAAATAAAATTTTTTAAAAATGGCTGTACATTATTTTGATCCAAATGGAGTAGAATCATTGAGAGATAACGGCTATAGGGATACTGCTATGGCATTGGCTGAATTGATTGATAATTCTCTTCAAGCAACTGCAGATAAAATTGAAATTATACTTATTGAGAGATTATCAGATACTGGACGCAGAGAGTTTCTGGTAGATGAAATTATTGTCGTTGATAATGGTCATGGAATGGATAAGGATACTTTAGAAACAAGTATGCGATTTGGGGGAGGTACAAGACACGGTGCAAAAAGAGGACTGGGTAAGTTTGGAATGGGGTTACCAAATTCCTCTGCATCGCAGTGCCCTCGTTTTGAAGTCTATACCTGGAAAGAGGACGGAAAAGTGTTTTCGAACTATTTTGACTTTAAAGAAATTAAAGCAAAAAAATCGGAATTTCTGCCAGAAGTCGAACAAGTAAAATTGCCAAAGGATATAAAATCTTTGATAAAATCAGTTTCTCCAACCGGCACTGTTGTTAGGTGGATGAATTGTGATCGAATTATTTTAAGAAGGGCGGCTAAGTTGGTTCCGCATATTGAATGGCCATTAGGGAGAATTTTCAGATACTTTATACATAAGCATGCTGTTGAAATTAAGATTCGTGTATTTCAAGATAATAGCTCAACTTTTTCAGAGCGGTTTGAATTGTCCAAGACTATCAAACCACTTGATCCTTTGTTTTTAATGACAAATACTCAGCTTCCCACGCCTTTTAATCAAGAAGCGCCAAGTGAAATTTGGGAAGAAGGAGAATATTTATTTCCAGATCCAAAAGGCGATGAAGAAAATCAAAGGTTGTATGAGAAAATAAAGGATTCAGTGATAATAAAATTAAGTATCGCTAAAAAGAGTATTCAAAACGAAGGGGGTGGATCACCTATTGGAGATATCTATGAAGAGATGCAAGGTATCTCTGTTTTAAGATCAAACAGAGAAATAAAAATTGGTGACTTTGGTTTTATTACAGATGTTTCAGATCAGCGAAACAGATGGTGGAAAATTGAATTGGATTTTGAGCCTTCATTTGATAAATTTTTTGGATTGGATAATACGAAACAAAATGTTCACAACTTCCATAGAGTTGTCGATAAAGATTTATTAGAGAGGACTGATGATGATTCAACGATAGACTTTATTGCTGGCTTATCAAAGTTTATTGAATCTCAATTGAGGGAAATGAAATCAGAAATAAAAAATAGAAATAAGGGAACAAAAGGGCTGGTTGTAGATGGCGGAGGTAATGACACAACGGTGCCGCCCGGGCCGTTTCCTAGCGATGTAAATCCCGTACCGCATTCCGATCCAATTTCTGATGATGAACCAACTGATGATCAAAGAAAAGATGCAAGACAATGGCTTTTGTTACGGTATCCAGAGTATGCCTTAGATGAGCAGAAGTTAAATCTTGCATTAGATTGGTTTTTCAAAATTAACTATAATCAATTTGTAGTTTTCTTGCAGCTAGGTGCAGCTGAGTTCTACAACTTTAAATCATTCGGCCATAAAACAATTATTGAAGTAAATACAAATCATGACTTTTTTCAAGAATTCATTTTGCCAATTTTTAATGAAGAAGATTTAAATAAAATTGATCCGCTTCTCCTACTTTTTGGGTCAATGGTAGAAGCCGAAAAAGAATTAGTTTCATATCAGCAGTATATCTTAAGATTTAGAAGTGCGTTTGCGGTGAAGCTTAATCAATTTATACTTGATTGGAAAGAAAATAAGTAACATGCTTTTCAAAAACGGGATTGACCTAAATGCTAAACTAAGTGAATATATAAGTCAATCGAAAGGGCTTTATATTTTTTGTCCTTATATTAAATTACAAACACTTCAAATATTACTTGAAGAGAGTACAAATATAAAGGCAGTTTTTGTTAGATGGGAAACAAAGGATCTGATTCTTGACTCATCTGATTTAGAAATTTATCCCTATTTGAAGTCAATAGGGATAACTCTTTATCGGAATCCTCGTTTGCATTTGAAAGCATATCTGGATGAATACAAGAAATGTTTTCTTACTAGTGCCAATATTTCTTCTCGAGCTTTAAATCTTCCCGATTATGCAAAATACAATTATGAAATAGGAACAATAGTTGAGAATTTAGATATAGAAGATAGACTATATTTCAGCATAATTGAAAGTGAGTCTATTTTAATTACTGATAATATTTACAAGCAGCTTCTGGAACAATTACCTGAAAAGAAAAAAGAGTTTCCTTGTGAAGAAGATTTTAATTTAAAGTTTGAAGCACCTGATAAAGATTTTTTGATATCATCTTTACCAATGACGTATAGCGTTGAGACACTTTTTCGAATTTATGAGGACAAAAAATTTGTAAATGAAGTAGAATTGAATTGTGCTCTCCATGACCTAGCGATTTACAAAATACAATTAGGGTTGTCTTCAAAAGAGTTTAGAGAGAAGCTGACAAGTAATTTTTTTTCTCATCCATTTGTTAAAGCCTTTTTAGATAATCTAAAAATAACTAATGAAATCTATTTTGGCGCTGCTAAAGATTGGATTCATAAAAATTGCACGGATGTTCCTACTCCTCGGAAATGGGAAATAACTGAAAACACTCAAATACTTTATAGGTGGATTGTGAAGCTAGGAGTGGGAAGGTATAAAATCGACATACCAGGATCTTATTCTGAAAGGCTAAGTATTGTTTAAATATAGTTTATATCATCACTCAAGTAATTTTGCTTTTTAGATATCAGAAATTAAAAAAGAGTACAATTCACTAATTTTTACTTTAGAAATCATATTGTCATTTTCGATTCCAAGATCTTTTAACATTTTTGGAAAATGTTCATTACATAATCCAATGCTTAAATGCGATCCTTCTCCATCGATAACATCAAACGACAAATATTTTTCTCCTTTAACTATTTCGCACCCTAAAGCACAAGAATGATTCTTTCTAGATTTTTCAATAATTTTTGGTTCTCTTCTATAGCCAGAAGCATAATGTAGCCATTCTAACAACATCGGTTCTCCGGTGGTCAATTTATATCGACTTTCTTTCATGATAATATTTTGGTGATCAAATTTGTAATTAAATAAAACAAGCAGCGCATCCTTCACCTTCAGCTTCGTTTAAAATATCAAGTAAATAAGGCGATTTAGTTTGGGAATTTTTTTGCGAACGTTTTAAATATTCTTCTTTTATTCGTTCGATTCTTCCTGGCATTATGAGTTCGGCAAGTGTTTCGTCTTGGCACCAAGTGTATCCATCTTTCTCATATTCTTGTGCTAATGCAAATCTTTGTGGGTGCTGTTCATACAACCAAACCCATTCTATCTTTTGCTGAAAGAAGCAGAAGTAACAACCGGATCGACTTCGAGAATATTGTCCTTCTTTTCCATTTATATCAAAGTCTATTTTGTTGTAATATTTCGGCACACCTACTCCACTTTCTTCTAAAATCCTGAAAATATCTTCACGAACCAAAATGTCTTCGTTGTCAATAAGAGCAAAATCTTTCTCTGCTGCTAATGGATAATTAGTCGTTCTCAAAAATGAAAAGACAAATTTATTGAATTCTTTCACATTGGTATCAAGCAACAAATTCAGTTTTTGTGTCTGTGTGAAGTTTGGAGAAATAGGTTGTTTCAATAGCTCCTCAAAACGATTTGCATTTTTTATTGAGGCAATCTCATTATATAAACTTTGAACTTGTTCGGAATTATTATTAGACAAAACCTTAAAAATAACATCCTCACTCCAAATATTTTTTCTAAAAGGAAAAATGCTTTGGATGTTCGGCTTACGAGAAATATAACCCTCTCGTTCTTCATCCCCCCTAATTCCTACATAAGAGATCACATTATCATTTCCGACGAATTTTTCAAAAGGTTCAAGTTTCAGCTTTTTAGTACACCACCTTGAGCCAGATGAAGGTAAAAAGCCTCCATACATTTTAAGGAAATGATCAAATGGCGCTTCATTGCTTCCATCCGCTGCTTTTAGTAATGTTATTTTTTTACCTAAATAAATTTCAAGGTTACTGATCAACTGGTATGTTTCCTCTAATTCCTTTCCTGTATCACAGGTATAATATTCAATATCCAAATGCGGATATTTATCCTTCATATAAATAGCGAGAGCAGCGCTGTCTTTGCCGCCGGATATTCCTAAGACATGACGAACTTTTTTCATTTCTGTAATAATTCTTTTAAAATACTGGCTATAGCTGCAATATTAATAGATTTATCTTTTGAAAGCCTTTCTTTAATTGACTCTTCAATTTTAAGCACTTCCTTCTTTTTAGTTTTCGGTAGTCGAACTAATCGCTTTTGTATTCCATCTACAAAGGAACTCATTTCAATTCCAAGAACTTCTTCATGCTCTTCATCTAAATCTGTTTGTGAAATATTAGTCAAGCTATCTAATTCAAATATCAGAGTTTTGAATTTATCGTATAGCAAAACTTCCTCTTCATCGCTGATGGTTTGTAGGGATTTGCCAATTACAGCTTGTGCAATGGAGCTTAACCATGCATTTTTATCATCCAACTGAGAATCTAAACGTTGGATAAAAGTTTTTTGATAAGGTAAGCATAGATGCTTTTTCAGCTTTCTAAATCGGTCTTGCATCTTTATTTTATATTCTTCAAATTCTATTTTTTCGCCAATGAACTCTTCCAAAATAAAATCTTCAAACCGTTGCAACAAGGCGTTATAGCTTGTACGAAGTTCACGAATTGCTTCTTGCAATTTTGTTGTGTATGCCTGTAATTTATCTTTTGATTTTTGCAAGTTATCAATTGAATATCCAAATGCAACTGGAAAATCTTCAAAGAAACTTTTTTCAGGATCCTTTGAATTAGCGATAGCGTCACGTAAAGCAAGTGTCTCCTTTTTTAGTCTCTTTGTATTTTTTGAATAATCATAAAGGTCTTTATAGAATGTAAGGAATGGCTTAATCGTTTCAATAAATGTCTGATTGGTCAATTTTTCCTTACGTTCTTTATTTAAGAAGACGCGGTAACTATTGAACAGATCCAATTTTACTCCCTCAATGTCGAATGACTTTATTTCATAGTCTTGAGGGTTTTTAATAACAAGTTCAAGATTTTCATCACTTAAATAAGGAATGTATCCGTTTTTATTAAATAAGGCATAGTCATCACGTTTAATAAAAAGAAAGGAGGCAACCCAAAAGTCAATTAATCCTTGTTTGAGTTTGAATGGTCGTTTGGTGAGCGGTTCAATAAATTCTGCTACAGTTCTTTTATGTTTTTTTGCACTTTCTAAAAATTCATGAGATTGTTTCCACAAATGATTAAAGGATGATTTTTTTGAGACCTCCGTTAGAAAATTAATTTTGTCTGCATAAAGCTCAATTCCGTTGTCTTTAAGCAATGTGAGATAAATAGTTTTTTCTGGCGGAAATTTGTTACCCTCAAACCCAAGATCTGGTTTATCCCAATTGTCTACCAAAGCACGAAAATAATTTTTCTTAGCAAGGTGGATGGAGTTGGAAATTTTATGTTTGTTAACTAATTCATTTTTGAATTTTGGGGTTTTAAAATATACCTCACTACAAATACCAGAGAGTTTTTTGTTGAATTCCTTTTTACTTGTAATTTTTATCTCTTCTCCCTTATAAATCCATTTCAGGTCTGAATTCTTTGCGTAAAGATTATGCAGGATATAATGATTCAATAAGTTCTGCTGATGTTGCAGAATATTGTTCAATTCTTTAATTGCAATCTTATCATCCTTATTTTCATCAATTACTTTTCGTGTTTTCTCAATTTCAAATAACTGATTCTTTATAGTTTTTGAATTTTGGTAGTACCCATAGATAATAGCCTCTTTTTGTGAAGCGGACTCTTTTTTAACATCGGCAATACCTAGCTTATCATTGAAAATAAGATTGATAAAACCATCCACCTCATCCTTTGGAACTTGATGGATTGGAAAATCAGAAATCTTGAATTCAAATAATCTAGGCGTTCCATTCAAATATGAATATGATTTCGCAAAAACAGGGGGTAGTTGATATTCCCTGTTAAGTAAAGTCACCACGTCAGTAATATCACTCACTTTATTTCCAGCTTCAATCAGCGCAGACGAAATATCAAGATCGGTACCTTCAAAAAGAATAAAACGTCTATTATAATTACGATAGAGAATTATCTTCCTTTTCTCTAGATTGTCAATAATCTTGCTTGCGTTGGTTATGCCAAGACAAGTGCTTGAATATTTTAGCCAAAACTCTTTGCCCAAATCAGAGCCAGCCGCGGCTGTAATATTTAGAAGGCCAATAGCTTTAATGACTTTTGAATATTCGCTAATATTTTCGTCGAATAATCTTTCCGAAGCTTCCAAAGAATTTTTTATTGCAGACCATGCCGCAAAGTCAGGATTATATCGAGAATTAATGAATGAGTAAAAATTAAAAACTAAATAATCATATACACTGGCTGCATTATAAAAGGGATTTGATCTCTTGTCAAAACTATTAATACCAGTATGATCTGTAGATTCTAGGAACGAAAACAATGATCTTTCATTCTGCCCATATTTCTGTAATGATGATGTAAGGATATTTGCTGCAATTAAGTCAAGTGGAAAAAGGTTTGACGCAATTTCAGTAGCATAATCGGGATTAATGTTGTAAGCCTGCGATTTCTTGGCAAGATTTAATGCAGCTTTAACCTCTGACTCTATTTTTTTATCAACTACATGCTGTTTAAGATGCTCTGAAGCAAGAAAAAGAAGCTGCTCTACCGGCTCATTAAAAGTGATTTCACGAAATCTTCCTTTCACCTTTGTCCATTCTTGTTTTTGCGCATTGGTTAACCCAAAGGCATAGGCATCAAAATTTTGATGAACAGTAGTAAGAAGAAGAATGTTGTGATCTGGATTATTTACAAACTCTGAAAGTTGTTGAATAAAATAAAGTTCTTTTTCTGGGGCATTGTGTGAGGCATATTCCAAAAACTTTCCGAATTCATCAATAACTAAAATAAGTAATGGGTTTTTTTTGCCTAAATCGTGATAACGATTAAAAATTTCCGAAAAAATATTTTCGGTTTGGATTTTACTTTGCTTTATCTCAAAATAATCTGCAAATTCCGTAGTGATTGATTTGTATTCGCCAACAAAATTGATGATCTCAACTTTTGGCTGCTGAAGCAAATTGATATCAAAGAATCTTTTCTTGCTTTGTAAGCTTTGTTGAAAAGCCCAAAGAAAGGAAGACTTGCCTGTCCCATAAGATCCAATAATGTTGAAGGAGCGGATCCCTTTCTTAAAATCATTTGAAATTTGATTCACCACTCTAATAGAGTTTGGTGTCGGAATATAATTCAACTCCCGTCCAGCATCCCTAATAATATTGGTGGATGTAGTGAATTTAGTTAGCATAATATTTTTCTAGGATTGAAATGGCTGTTGGTTTCTTTTTAAATTGCAATTCTTTAACTCCGGCCTGGTCATTATAAACAATATATTTGAACTTTTGCGTAAGGTTTTCAATTTTGGAAACCAAACCTGGTCTGCTGATTGCAAAAATAGTTCCTACGCTATTTGCATTCATTTCGATATTGTTCAGATTTATAGATGCTTCAAAGGTCTCGTTATCCAGAATTGCATAAAGGATAATATCATCAGGTATTTCAGTTCTATCATTGTTCTCAATAACAAAAAAATCTTCCTTGCCTTTGTTAAAAGTTTTTATCAAATCCAATTCTGTCAGCAAACCTGAAAAGCTATCCTCTTTGTCCTTAGCCTGCATATCGGACCGTAAGTACATCTTCGTAAACACAGAGAAATCTTCATTTAAAGTTTTTTCATTAATAGGAAATGATTTCTCAGTTTCAGATTTTCGTTTGAGGTAGCTAACAAAGTTTTCTTTGGTGAATTCTATTTTCTCTCTTCGTAATTCATTGAAGATAATTGAATAAGTAGAAGCAAAGCCTCTTTTTACCAATTGGTAATGTAGTAGCCAGGCTGTAGCTTCATCTTCAATGTATGGATCAAATCCATCATCTGCGAGTAATAAATGCGCAAAATCTGTAAGCTGGTCATCAGAAGAAAGAATATTGAATGCCTTCATCCAAAAACGAATTGAGCTTACCATATTTTTGCCCACCCCAAGCGATACAACTGCGTCTTCATCATTGAATGATTTCTTTTTCTTAACGAAATCGTATCCTTTCTTTAGCCATAAATGCCGACATTGGAATGATTCGTGACCCGAGAATGTATGTTTTGTTGAAGGGGTAGTAGTTTTCTTTCTCATAAAAGGTTCAATTTATAACGAGCGGTTAAGAACACTATATTTATTTATCCACCAACCTTTATTTTGTACAAATGTAAGAAAATCCCAATTATTTTAGCATTTTTTAGGCTACAAATTTTAGGTTAACTAGGCATTCTACCCTTTGCTTTGACTTGGGCAAGTTTTTGTGATTACGAGTGCTGAGCGTATGGAAAAAGATTTATAATTATCTTCCAGTAAAATATTTTTATGGCACTTGTAACCAAAATCAGCGAAGGATTTAAAAACAGACACACCATTCATAAACCAACAGAATGCAGCTATTTTGTAGTTTATGATAATGATAAAAAATATTTACAATTAGAAACTACAGGCTCGGAAGATAGACAAATAACAGGCAAAGTCAGTCAATCAATTCAATTTTCTCCCGACGCAATTAAGCAACTAAAAGAATTATTATCGAAGGAGTTTTAAATAAAATGACTACCATTTGAAAGTTATCTAATGTATCTCACTGGATTCGTACTAAACTTGACATTCCTGTTTCCAGTGTTTATGGGTATTGGATTGGAAATAAAGATCCTGTATCTAACCTTGTCATCATATTGAATTGGTTTAATATCTACGATATCAGCGTTAAGATAGCATCCACGAGGATAAATTCCTACTTCATTCATTGATGCAATTTGAATTCTTCTTGGTTTAATATTATCGGGCTGTAAATCCCAATCGCCTGTCCATCCTTGGTTTATTATAGTATTAAAATTGTCTCTTGAAGCAACTTGTACGCCTTTGAAATCATTATCCAAGTCGCTTACACAAATTTCTTTATTTGAATGAATATAATCTTTAAAGAATTCTATAATGCATTCATGAAATTCAGGCTTTACTTCGTAAAATTTCAATTTGATAATTATTGCATCGCTATTCAGGTTTTTTCCTTCTGCTATTTTTAAAAGACTACTTAATTGATTCGAATTGAGATTCCCTATTCCATTCTTAAAAGATTCATCAATTTTCTTTATTTGTCCTTGCTTTTCCTTATCCTCTAAGCCAAAATTCAAAATCTGAGAATTTAGAACTTCTCCTCTTTGATTGGCCGGGGTGGAATGCAATAACATTAAAAGAAATGCTCTTTGTTGGGCTGTCATAAAGTTTTTGTTGGTACTTGAAGTTATGCAGTTTTAAGAGAGCTTAGCAGAATTACCGAACCCTTGGCTTCGCTCTGGACAAAGTACTACAACAATTGCTGAGTAGAATTGTTGCAGTATAAGAGTGCGACGCAACAGAAGCTCAATAGTAGCAATCCAGTTGGGCAAATAATTCTTCACCCTATCAATAACTTACTTTCATTCCGGTTTCAATTCTATTTTTTATGCCCTCTTTTGTTAATTACTTTTAATTCACCCGCCGCTCATCCATCTCTATCGCTGAAAAAAGGAAAACAGTTGCTGAATGGATAAGTATCTGTTATCTGCTGACAGGATCACTTTGTATGCAACCGGCCATTATCTGTTCGCTTATATCCTTCGCCCGGCCAATAAATAAAATTTCAGATCAATTGCAGGATATGTTTGATTGTAAAAACATTTTTATCATTAAACAGTATAGCCATGAAATTTTTTCCTAAAACAATGACCGGTTTTCTTTTCTTATTGATGATCGCCGGTACTATCAATTCACAGGATACACAAGATCATACCCCACCATGGGTATCGGGTAAAGGATACTGGAACACCGAAAGCAATATTCATGATCCGCTGGATCATATTATCAGGTTTTATACTAATGATGGCCGGTTGTTTCATACAGAAAGGCTCAGCGGCATTAAGCTTGATGTCGATAAAAGAAAAACAAAGATGAAACTGAAAAAAGCATTAGAGCAAACGATGGAATTATATAGCAAGCAAGAGCCGGCTAAACAAATAAGCGAATACCTGGTGGCTTATCTTAAATAATATTATTTTTTAAACCACGGAGACACAAAGACACCAGGAAGCACAGTGAATTCTCTGTGCTCCTCCGTGAACCCTGTGTCACCGTGGTTCCATCTAAAAATTCGTCGCCTTTTCAACAGCATTTGTTTCCATTCGTCGCCGGAAAACAACCATACGACGATTTTATTAATTCTTATAGAAGGGTGTTGCAGCACCCTTTGTAATTTCAAGAAGCCATGAATCAACAGCAATTCATTTTTTCTGATGAATACAAATACCGTTTGCGCCGCCACCTGTTATTTTGGTTGTGCTGGTGGATCTTCTTCGGCATTCTTTATTCTTATACGGCCAAAGTAAGTTTGTTACCCAATTTTGAGCGACTTCCCTTTGCGATGGTAGATGCGCTGGTATTCCTTATACCACACATGTTCCTTTCCTATTCGCTGATGTATTATGTGATCCCAAAATTTGTTTTCAGCGGCAGGTACTTTAAGGCGGGCATCCTGGTACTCTTTTTCTTTTTGGTTACCGCCAGCATTTCCGCTTTGATCGGCACCTATCTTTTGCCGGTGATCCGTGTTGCCATCTTTGGAAGAGACTATGACTATATATTCAATCCTACTTATCTTTTATCGTTGCTGGCCGGATTAAGAGGATCGATAACTATCGGCGGTCTTGCAGCCGCGATAAAACTGATGAAACACTGGTATGCAAAAGAACAACGCAACCTCCAATTGCAAAAAGAAAATACCGAAGCGGGTTTGCGTTTACTGAAAGCCCAGATCCATCCCCACTTTTTATTTAATACACTCAATAATATTTATTCGTTCACGCAAAACACTTCAGCGGAAGCATCGGGCATGATCACCCGCTTGTCTTCACTGTTGCGCTATACACTTTATGAAGGCAATCAACCATTGGTGCCGTTGCAGAAAGAATTACAAATGGTGCAGGATTATATCGGGATCGAAAAGATCCGCTACGGCAACCAAATGGAATTGCATATTGATCTGCCGGAAAGAACAACCAATTATTATATCGCTCCTTTGTTATTGCTGCCTCTGGTTGAAAATTGTTTTAAACATGGTACCAGTCAAATGCTGGAACAACCCTGGGTGCACCTGCAGGCAAGCATTGTGAATGACCAGTTGCATGTAAAATTGCTCAATGGAAAAGTAAATGAAGAATCAACTGATGCACCCGTTTCGGGTATCGGCATCAGGAATGTGAAAGAGCGTCTGTCATTACTCTATCCCGGTAAACATGAACTCCATATCACCAGCGAAGAAGAAGTATTTATTGTGAATCTTAAAGTTGAGTTAGTAGTAAAAAATGAAGTGTTGATCAAAAGAGATAAACCAGCTTATGCATGATAGTAAACCGATAAAATGCCTGTTGGTCGATGATGAGCCGCCGGCACGTGAAATATTGCGGCGCTATATTGATGATATCGCCACCATGGAACTGGCCGCAGAATGTTCAAATGCCTTACAGGCATTTACAGTTTTGCAAAAAGAAACGATCGATCTTATGTTTCTCGATATACGAATGCCGCGAATGAATGGAAATGATTTTCTGAAATCGCTCAGGCATCCACCCAAAGTGATCTTTACAACGGCTTATGCTGAATATGCACTGCAAGGATATGAACTGGATGTGGTGGATTATCTTTTGAAGCCAGTGCCCTTTGATCGTTTTCTGAAAGCGGTGAACAAAGCTTTTCCCACAGGTGCTGCGCCGGACGAAAAGATGGATCTGGCAGAAAAGAAAAAACAGGCTTTTGTATACTTCCGTATTGACCGCAAGATGAAAAAAGTAATACTGGATGACATTATGTATATCGAGAGTATGAAAGATTACATAAAGCTCTTTACACCTGGAGGCATACTGATCACCAAACAATCTATCAGCTCTGTAGAAGAAATGCTTCCCGTAAAAGAGTTTGCAAGAGTACATCGTTCTTATATTGTTTCATTGAACAATATTAAAAGCTTCACGGCAGAGTTGATCGAGATCGGTAACGCCAACATTCCGATCAGTAAACTGTATAGGAGTGACGTAATGAAAATTTTGCAACAGGTTTAGAGATCCCAGCCTAATATTAAATTATAGCGAACGCCGGATCATTCATAACTTAGGGAATAAATATTTTCCCATGGCCAAATTTGTTGCCAACTCCCGCCGCCATGATCCATACAAGGACTTTAAGTTTCGTGTACGTATTGATGGCAAACTATTGGGTGCAGTAAGTAAGATATCATCGCTTACCAGGTCAGTAAATACAAAATCAAAAATTAAATTACCCGGGCTTCAGAAGTTTTCAAACATCACAATGAAAAGGGGTGTGTTCAAAGAAACTAATTTTTACAAATTGATTTCCGCAATACCTGGATCAAAAAAATTCCCGATGGATATCGTCATAGAACAAGTCGATGAAAAAAATAATTTAGTGGTGGCTTACCAGCTCAAAAATGCACGGTTGCACAAAGTAGAAGGGCCTGCATTGAATGCAGCGGGAAATGAAGTGGCTGTTGAATCTATTGAGCTAAGTCATGAAGGTGTGAAGCTCATTAAAAGCTGAACTTTTCGTATTCTTTTACTTCTAAATAATGAAGCCCATGCTTCGCAATATTTTAATATTGGTTTGTTTTTTTATTCTGACAGGTTCAGAAAATAAACCAAAATGGAAACCTCTTTTTAACGGGAAAGATCTTAAAGGCTGGGAAGTAAAAATTGCCGGCTACCCGTTGGGCGAAAATTTCGGAAATACATTTCGTGTTGAAAATGGGATACTCCAGACAAGATATAATGCGTATGATAGTTTCAGGGTCCGGTTTGGCGCTTTGTATTACAAAAAAGTTTTTTCTAATTACCGGTTAAAAGTGGAATACCGTTTCACCGGGGAATTAACACCCGGCGCCCCATCATGGGGGTTTCGTGATGGTGGCGTTCAATATCATTGCCAGTCACCGGAGTCGATGAAGATCGATCAATCATTTCCTGTTTGTCTTGAATACAACCTGCATGGTGGTAATGGCAAAGATGAACGACCAACAGGTGAGATATGCTGTTCGGGAATCTATGCATCCATTGATGGCAAACGAAATTCATCTTATTGCACACCACCGGCGGTAAAGAAAACTTTTCATGGCGATCAGTGGGTAACATTGGAAATAGAAGTGAAGGGAGATATGATCCGGCATTTTGTAAATCGAGAAGAGATATTGCATTTTGAAAATCCAAGGTACAATCCTGAACATGCCATTGGCAAAACATTTATTGTAAATGGTGATGATAAAGTAAAACAAGGTTATATCTCACTGCAGTCAAACAGTCACCCGATGGATTTTCGTAAAATTGAGATCATGGAGTACTAATTTTTTTTTAACCACGGAGTCACTGGGTTCACGGAGGAGCACGGAGAGATCTCTGTGTAACTTGGTGTCTTTGTGCCTCCGTGGTTCAATTTAATTTCAAATATGATTAAAATTTTTGTTGCTCATTAATAGTCTCACATAATAAAATAACTCACTGATACATTTTCACGATATTATAATAAAAGGGAACCGGCTTTCCTTCTACCCCGGCCTTTTCCATTTTATCTTTTAGCTCCGGTGATTGAAGAAATGCTTTTGCTTTTGCCAAATCCGTAA
>Ga0193738_1000234_pt1 | contig 38291 bp, 61 predicted proteins | sample L2a1metaG_FD_144927 | JGI IMG/M metagenome (GOLD analysis project Ga0193738, IMG submission 144927) | Soil microbial communities from a riparian zone of the East river system, Colorado, United States - L2a1 | ecosystem: Environmental > Terrestrial > Soil > Riparian zone | place: USA: East River... | reverse complement strand
CGTGTGGATTCGACAGAGCAAGACCGCGAGCTCGTCGTCGAGGCCGGCGCGCCAGAGCAACTGGTCGGCGAGCGCCTCGATGACCCCCGCGGCCACGAGGACCGAGGGCGCGGCATCGTCGGCGATCGCCGGGTCGGCGTGCCCCGCCAGAAGGGCTCCCAGTTTTCGCAGTTCGCTCGCGAGGACGTGCGCCGCGGTGGTGGGTGTGTCGGTCATCGGTGATACGGGCACGTGAAGTACTCCAGCGAAATCAGGGACCAGCACACGTAGTCAGGCACGTGCACGAGATGCGGGCCGCGGCCGAATGGTCCCAGGCACCGCAGGGTCCGCAGGCGGTGCCCCTTCCATTCCACGCTCGGGAGCGCCTCGATCGCGGCCGCGCGTCTCGCCGCGTCGCGTGCGCCACGCAACTCGATGAAGTAGGCGCGCGTCCGGTCGAGGGCGCGCCGCTCGTGCCGCAGCGCCCGATCGAAACTCACGTGCCCGTCTCCGGCGCCGGCAGCAATTCCGTCACCTCGACGTTTTGCGCCCGGTCGACCCGCTTCTCCAGGGCGACCGCGCGCAGCGTATCCGCCATGTTGGCGGCCTCGATGACGACGGTGCTCGCGTGTCCCGCTGTCCAAACAGTGACCATGTATCGGGCCATAGCCAACGAACCCGTCCGCTTCCTCATGCCGCCACCCAGACGACCGCGCGCCGATGCGTGCGGGTTAACCGCTTCACCACTTCCCCTCGGTCGTCGCGGCGCATGGCGATCCGATTGAGCTTCCAAAGTTCCCACCGCCGCGGCCGCTCGGAACTGCCATCGAGGTGCAGCCGCTCCTGCAACTCGTCGTCGGTCGCGCCCTCGCTGCCGGCGGCGCGGATGGCCGCGAAGACCTCCGCGCGCTGCGAGGCCTTCGACTCTTCGACGCTGATCGCCGCGGCCGCCGAGGTGTTCCACGTGTCCGACTCCAGGCCCGAGATGAGCAGCGGCACCGCGTCGTCCAGGGCCGGCGCCGCCTCGCGCAGCGCCGAGTCCCCGTCGCCGGCATGGGCGCGCGCGTCGAGCAGCTGCGCCTCGATGCGACCCTGCCGCCCGTCGCAATACTTGAAGTGCTCAGGGCTGGCCGCGTCGCCGCCGCAGAATAGGCAGCGGTTCATGGCTCACCAGCGCCGCACGCGCGCCAGTTCCTCGGCGACCTCGCGCGCGTAGTCCTCGGCGCGGCCGTCGACCTCGATCTCGCGGTCGCGGCTCATGCTGTCGACGTAGGTGTTATGGGGATAGCGGTCGCGGAATTGCGAGTGCGCGCCGCTGATCGTGTTCCCCTCGATCTCAATGGCGGCGACGATCCCGAGCTGGTTGTCGCCGTGGTTGTAGCCGCCGATGCGGATCCCGTACTGGCCGTAGTTCCAGGTGCTGCCGGCGACGCGCAGGAGATCGACCGGCGCCTTGTCAGATACGTCGATGAAGGCGCTGCCCTCGTGCGCGATCAAGGCGTCCTCCACGATGAACCATTCGGGCCCGCGGCCGATCAAACAGAACCGGCCGGTGCCGCCCATGGCGCCCGTGTTGGTGCGGTACTCGCCGCCAATGATCGAGACCTGCGTCCGCGGTTCGCTCGGGTAGTTGGTATCGATCCCGGTGATGTTGACGATCCCGCCCACGTCCCAGACGCGGCAGTCGCGGACGACCACGTTGCGCAGCGAGCCGCCGCGCGTCGGCGTGAACATAAACGCGTACCCATCCTGAGCGGACTTCCAGCAACTCCAGAGCGCGCACCGCTCGAAGAGCACGTCGTGCCCGTCTTTCAACTCCAGAATGTTTTTCACCTTGACGCCCTGGTCGCGCCACGCCAGCGGCTTGTGGAACTCCGCGTCGCGCACGGTGATCCCGGTGGGCCGGCAGTTCGGGATCTTCATCTGGTCGCCGCCGACCATCAGGTTTTCGCTGGCGGCCTCGAAGTATCCGCCCTCGACGAGGACCGGGCCCGGCGCGTTGCCAATCCAGATCGCCTGGGAGTCTTGCCCCTCGGGGTCGTACAGGTCGCGCACGTCGCAGTCGATGATCCACACGTCGGCGGCGTCGACCTCGATGCACCGTTTGCCGCGATGTCCCGCGGACAGCACCCGGTGCAGGAGCACGCGCCGCGGCGCGAGGTCGACGGCGTTCTGCTGCGTGTCGTTGCGCCCGAGTTGCACCGCGACCTCGTGGCCTTCGACGCGCACGGTGGTGCCGCCGAGGATGGCGCCGTCGACTTGCATGGGCACCGTCAGGGCCGGCCGGCGATCGCCGCCGAGCGTGGTGTCACCCAGGACGCCCGAGAGCGCGGTGTTCGCGACCTCGAAGGAATAGCCCAACTCCCAGGCGCCGCCGGCTTCGAGCACGAACAGGCCGCCCGTCTGCAGCTTCGATTGCAGGTCGTCATCCGCCGCGACGACGGTGATCGGCATGGGCGGCCGCGGCGGAACGGGCGGGCGCGCGGCCTCGGTGCGAATCTGCTCGGTGAGTACGTCGATCTGGTCGCAGCACGCGGTGATGGTGTCAGCGTTCTTCATGGTCTCCCTCAGAGTCGCGGCCCGCGGGCCGCATCCTTCGCCGCGTTGCACCCGCGGCACAGCGATTGATGGTTTCTCGGATCGAGGCGCGCGCCGCCGTGGCGCAGCGCCACGATGTGATCGGTCACGTGGGCGCGCCGCCGCTCGCCGGCCTGCACGCACCTCGAGTTCTCAGGATGCAGCCGACCATCCGCGCGTTGGCCGCACCAGGGAAACCGGGCGAGCCAGCCGCGCGAGTAGGCCGCCCACTCCGCGTCATAGCCACGCTCCACCGCGGTCCCGCGTGCGCGATCGCACTTCGGGCACCGGCCGCGGCCGATGCGCCCGCAGCGACAGGTCCGCGGCGGCGCCCAGGGCATCAGTCGTCCGCATCGATCCGCCTGCCGGAGAGCCACTGAGGGCTCCAGTTCTCGAAGGGCGCGCCCTCCACCAGGGCGATGCCGGTCACCTTGACGATCGCGACCTCGCCCGCTCCATCGACGTACGGCTTGCCGCGGCCATCGAGCGCGAGCAGTTCGGCGGCGCCCTCGCCCTCGTCGGTCGCCCATCGGCAGCGGCCGGTGACATCGACGCCGTCATGCCAGACGTGCAGATAGATCCCGTCCTGCGCGAGCATCGCGTGCCGCTGGAGGTTGACCGCGCCCCACTTCCGCGTCGGGTCCGGCATCCTCACTTCAACTCGTGCGTCACGCGCTTGGCCTTGACCTCGCGCAGTTCATAGATCGCGACCGGCGCCCCGTCATCCGCCGTCGGCGCGTTGGCTTCTTCATCGATCGCCAGAAACTCGTCGCGCGTGTCTTTGTTCTCGCGGTGAACGAACAGGCGCTGAGGAAACCCTGCTCGGTTCCTTGCCATCCGCTTCTTTGCCATCGGCGCTGCACCTCGGTTAGGCATCACAGGTACTCGAACGCGATCCGCGTGACGGGCGCGCGCGGGTCGCACTTATGCGCCTGGGCGAACCACCGCACGAACTCGGCGGGGTCCATGCCTGGGAATCCTTCCGCCGCGACCTCGGCCGCCGGATCGGGATACGCCAGCAACGCATCGAGGGGCTCGCGGCGCGTGGCCACGACGCGCACAGGCCCGCCGATCGGTTCGACCTTGCCGCCGCGCGGGAGGCCGCGCACTTTCTTCACCGGTTGAAACCGCAGGCCCGTACGCGCGTCGCGCCATCCGACCCGGCGCGTGACGGTCTTGGTCCGCGCGAGGACCTGCTCGGTCGTCAACGCAAAACTCATAAAGCGCATGGCGTCCCCTCTGCGGGAGGCGGCGCCTCGCCTCGGGCGAAGCGCACGTCCTCCCGCCGCTCGCAATCACGCACGAAGGCGCGCGGCGATCGCGCACCCTCGCGCAACCAGGTCAACGCGCGATCCCCGTCGTTGGTCGCGTCGACCAGGAGGCCGCCGTCGTAGCAGAGGAATCGCTTCACCCCTCGGCCTCGTCGTCGTCGTTGCGGCGCCGCAGCCAGAACAGGAGCTTCGCGCCGCTGATCTCGTCGCCGCCTCCGGTCTCCGGCGGCGGCATGGCCGTGCCGGGTTTCACGTCCACGTCAATGTCGCCCTTCGCGCGCATCGAGGTGAGGCTTTCGACCACGATCGGCAGGTTCACCGCGCCGTGCGCATGGAACGGCTGCGAGGCGGCCGCCTCCAGCGCATAGACGCGCCCATCGAGGCCGGCGAGCTGCTCTTGCATCGGCGCGATCGCGGCGTCGATCATCGCCTGCACTTGCGCCTCGGTGAGGCCGGTGCCGCCGCCCTCGCCGCCCTCGCCGCCCGCACTGCCGCAGGGATCGGCCACCGGTTGCCCGATCCCGAGGTCGCGCCATTCCCACACCAGCGAGCCCGGCGTCGGCCCGTCCTTCAGCGGCGAGAACGGGTGCGTGTAGTACCCGTTCTCGTCTGGGCCACTCGCGGGCAGGAAGATGCGCCCGGCAATGCGCCCATCGGTGCCGATCTGCTGCGTCATCGCATGGAACGGCATCGTCGCGCAGTCGGGCACGACATACGGCTTGTAGCCTGCCGGGATCCCACTCGCGCCGAGCACGGCTTCGTAGTCATCGGCCGGCTGCCCAGGCGCCCGCTGAATCGTGGAGAAAAACAACTGCTGATAGTCGGCGCTGTTCATGCGGTCCTCATTTCCAGGCAACTCGGCGCACGTGTTCCGCAAAGGCACGCTGCTCCCGCCGTGCGCGGCGCGAGAGCACCCACCATCGAACGATCGCGACCGCGGCGCCGGCGAGGCCGAGCACCACCAGGGCGGCCGCCATCACTTCGCCCGCAGCACCGCCTGCTCCAGCGGTGTCAGGTCCCAGGCCGCGAGCACCACGTAGAAGGGCCCGGCCACGTGTTGCACGAGCAGCGGATCGACCGGCGGCCGGCGGTCCCACTCGGCTTCGAACACGAGGCAATAGCGGCGCAGCGAGCCGCGCGGGCGATGCTGCGGCGGCACCAGCGGCACCTGGGCTTCGCAGTTCACCGCCCACGGCTCTTTCACTGCGGCCGCGGCAAAGGTCTTGAGCGGGACTTCAATCTTCGAGGTCGGCCCGCGGCCCCAGGCGCGCGGCATGAACTTAAAGCCGTGTCCCGAGCCCTGACAGATCACCCGCGGCCAGTCGGCGCGCGCGACCGCGAGTAGCGGCCGGCCGTGGACATCACGCCCGCCGTTGCCGATCGCGAGGTTCAGATCAATCACTTTCTTCCCGCGCACGAGGGCGCGCAGGCCGCGATACAGGAGCACGTCATCGGCGCTCGCGTGGCCACTGCGCACCACCGAGGCATAGGCCTTGTACGACTCCAGCGCTTCGAGGTACGGGACCGTCAGGGTTGCGGCGTCAACGTCCATGGGGGCTGACCTCCTGTTCGATGCGATCAACGTGAACGCGCAGGCCGTTCGCCACGATGACGATCCGGTACGGCGCCGGCCAGACCGCCCGCAGCTGCTCGGCGAGGTGCTGGACGGCATCGAGGCGCAGCGGCTCGGTGCATTCGCAGACGATCACCTCGTCCGGCGCCGGCTCGATGCGGCGCGGCGGCCCGATCGGCAAGGCCGTCAGGGTCGCGATCGCGTCCTCGCGCGTCATCGCCGGGCCCTCCGGAGGCGCGGCGCGTCCATCAACGGCTGGAGTAGGCGCGCGATGAACTTCCGCCCGGCCGGCGTGCGCGCCATGGCGTCGATCTCCACGCACGCGCTACAGAGGGACCGGCGCGCGTTCGCCCAACTGCAGCCGCACGCGCAGGGCCGACGCTCGGTGCATTGGCACCAGCGGCACCGGCCGGCCGCGTCTGGCATCAGGATCGCTTCGGTTCGCATCCGCCCCCCTGCGCGCGTAGCACGCTGTTCGCGGCCGCCCTCACCTTCGCCGCGATCGCGCGCAGCGCCCGCCGCTCGCTGGCCAGGAGCGGCAGGTCGGGATCCTTCGCCGTGTCGATCAGCAGTGCCGCGCGATTGCTGAGGATCGCGTGGCGCCGCTGCCACGGCGCGAGCGGCTCGTTCATGCCACGGGCCCCGGGACGAAGATGGCGAGCCCGTAGTACCGCGCGTGCCCGCTGCGGGCCTGCACATCGGTCCCATGCCACGTGGCCGCGAGCGCCGCGGTGGTTTCCTCGACGGTCGGCCACGCGAGGGCGCTAAACGCGACCTTCGTCGGATCCTGTCGGCTCCACTCATCGAAGATCGGGCCCGGCTCGCCGTCCTGCCGCGGCAGCAGCATCAATGCACCGGTTCGGGCGACGCCGGCGCCGCAGGGGCGGCGGTGCCTTCGAGCGTGAGCCGCTGCTGCTTGCCGCGCGCGAGCGCCTGGGCGAACAACTCGAGGTCGCGCTTCCACGTGCCGTAGCGCGAGGCGATCGCTGCGAACTCTTCGAGGTCATGCTTCCGCAGGCGATACACAATCCGGCCACGGTCGTCGCGCAAAGGGTCCCCACTGAACGGGTCTTCCTTCACGGTCGCGTGACAGAGTTCGTGATCGAGCAAGGCATCGCGTTGGTCGTCGGTTACGAACTCGCTCTGCCAGAACTCCTGCTGCAGCAGGATGACGAAATCCCACGCCATCAGCTCGCGATCGAGCGCCGTCGCTTTCTTGCAGCGGCCGAGCGTCTGGCGGCCATCGGGATCGGCGCGCCACGAGGTGCACCACGCGAGGGCGATCCGCGCGTCGCGCAACTCGTCGTGGTGCGCCTCGACCAACTTGTCGAGCCGGGCATAGCTCGGCCCGTGCGCCTCGCGCGTCAGGAGCGTATAGGCGACTTTCGGCGGCCGGCGTGGGCCGCGGCGGCGACGGGGGCTCATGACGGCTGTCCTTTCTGCGGCGCGACGAGGCTTTGTGGATCGGCCTCGCGGTAGTTGCGGAAGTCGGCGAGCATCGCCGCGGCGGCCTCGGGCGTCATGCCGACGCTCTGTCTGAGGAACCGCGTCAGCGAGGCCTCGGCCTCCGCGACCGACGCGGCCTCGATGAGCACCCAGGCGGTCGAGCGCGCGGCCTCGGGCGTCATCTGCACGAGTTGCCCGCACCAGACGACATCGAGCCTGCCTTTGCCGTCCGCGCGACTGACGATCGTGGTGACCTGAAACTCGTTGTCGGTGGAGAGGCGCGTGAGGATCTGGTGCACCTCGCGCAGCGCCTGGTCGTGGCGGATATCGCGCGCGCCTGGGTTCGCGATCAAGTCCTCGATCGCGGCGAGGCGTTCGGCGTGTTTCATGGTTGGGCCTCCCAAAATAAAGCGAGCGAGGTCGGCGCGGGCTCTGGCGCCACGGCATCGCCGACCGTGATATCCGCGCCGGGTTGCGCGCCGGCCGGGACGTAGACCTTGCGCGCGCGCAGGTCGACCACCGCCTTGTCATCGGCGAAGACGATCCCGGTCAGCGCATCGAGGCAGCAGCGGGCGAGCTTGTCCACGTCGGGCTTGGTCACGTGATGCACGACGCGCCGCGGCGCCGAGACCGGGCGCGGCAGCCGGAAGATCACTGCGACGGTGACCGGCCCGAGGAACAGCCGGCCCTCGGCTACGGTCTGGGCCTGGGAGGCAATCAGCTGCTCCCAATTCTTCGCGTCGGGATTGTCGAGGGTGACGACGGCCCGCGGCGCCTTGCCCTCGGCGACGGCCTCGCGCGCCCACTTCATCGGCACGAAGGCGCGCGCGTTGCCCTTCGCCTGCGGCAGGCCGGCGACGGTGAAGGTCACAACGCGGCGGGCGACTTCGATGGCCATCACGCGCGGTGCCGCCGTTCGAGGTTTGTGGTTTCGCGCGCGGCGCGCTCGCGACGGATGGCGATGTCGAGCGCCTGATGGAAGTCGTCGATCGCGTAGACCAAGCCGGCCTTCGCCGCGATGCCCTTGCAGTGCTCGGTCAACGAGGTCACAGCGAGGTCTTCGGGGGTCGAGCGCGGGTCTGCGAACGCGGCGTGCACCTCGGCCCACACGAGGGCGCGGAGCACGCGGGGTTCGTGGATCGGCGAGCCGCGACGGAGGCGCGGTGATCTTTCTATAGGTACGTACTGATCTATGGGGATCGGATCGCGCGCGCGCGAGGCGCGTGGATTCCGCGCGGAAAGTGATTCGCCTCCGCTCGGATTCCGCGCGGAAAGTTCAGGGACGGTCGGCGCCTGGGCGTGCGGTTGGCGGCCGTTGGCCTTCGCCGCGGCCTCGGCGCGTTTGCGGTCGCGGTCCTTTCGCTTCTTTGCCTTCATCTCCGCGGCGGTGGGGTTGTGATCGTGGTAGTCGTGAATCCGATACCCGCCCCGAACCCGCTCAAATAAGCGGACATCTCGGGCCGCGAGCACTCGGGCGACGCGCGCCGGTTCGGCATCGAGGGTGAAGGCCTTGATGGCCGCGTCGGCGATGAACCCGTCGGTCAGGTGTCGGTTCGTGTAGCTCAGGGCGGCGACGTAGACCGCGACCGCGCGCCCCGCGGCGGCCGGTTTCCCGAGGTGCTTCGCCGCCTCGAAAATCTTCGGATGATCGACGAACTGATCATCGAGCTTCACCCACATTTCGCCCCCCACCTTCGCCAAAAGATCGCCGCACCCGCTTAGCTCGACCTGTGGAACGCCTGTGCATGGTCTGCGGATCGCGACTACTCGCCGGTCGACCGTGCCGACGCATCGTGGAGGCGCAGCGGCGCTGGCCCGCTGGCCTCTATTGCCGGCACTGGCGTGGCGTCCTGGGGCGCGTCGACCGTCGCCTGCACGAAGGCCAGCACCGTGCGCCGGGCGCGCGGCGTGAGGTCGGCGAGGATGCCGCCGACCACGATCGCGGCGCGCATCGTGGGGTCTTGCATCGAGCGCACGAGGGCGTCGCCCTCGGCTTGGGTCGTCACGTCGATCGATCGCTTCATCGGGCACCACCTGTTACGCGACCTTGGTGATTTCCAGCGTGAACCGGCCGCGCGGATCCACGACGGTGTGTTGCTTGCGGAGCGCCTCGGGCAACTCCAGGCGCGATTGCTTGCCCCACTTCCCCTGAATCGCGAACGCGCCGGCCACGCCCGACTCGATGCCGCGCAGCCGCGCCTTCACTTCCTTGTCGAGGCGGTCGTATTCCTGCCCGGCCTCGCGCACCGCCTCGCGCCGCTGGAGCAGCTCCTCGAGTTCCGGATCGGTGAGGACCTGGGTGCCGGCGTGCGCGATCGGCGGGTTGCAGTGGCCACCGTAGAAGGGGCACCGCTGGCACTCGGCGGCATCGCCGACGAGGAAGTCGGGCAGCGTGCCGGCCTCGCGGTGATCGAGCGCGACCTGGGCGCGCGTGAGAAAGTCCTCCATGCGATCGAGATGCGGATCGAGTTCGACCGGCAGCAGGAGCGGCAGGCCCGAGCGATCGAGCAGCAGGAACCCGAACGGCTCGCCAGAGCCATACAGATAGGCGAGCAATTGGTGCGCGCCGGATCGCGTCCACGGACTCTCGAACAGGTCGTCGAAGGTCTCGATGCGATCGACCAGGGTCGGTGACCAGGCCTTCACCTCGATCGGGGGTTCGGCGCCGTCGAACTTCAGCCGCGCGTCCACCTTGCCGGAGATCGCGACGCGGCCCTTGCGATCCTTCAGCGCGAACCGCTGCTGCTGCCCGAAGACGCCGAACGCCGGCTCGGCCTCGCGCCCGATCCGCGTCAGGTCGATCAGCAGATCGCGCTCGCGGTCATCGCCGCGCCGGAACTTCGCGAGCGTGTTCGCCGAGTGCGGCGGCAACTGGTCGCAATGCGTGAGTTCGAGCACCATGCGGCGCGTGCACGGCCGCCACGCGCTGGCGTAGACGGTGGGGTGTGGACTCGTGGGATGGCGCTCGCGTTCGAGGACGCGCGCCCAGGCGACCCCGATGGAGGCCGCAATGTCGTACGGCGAGACCGCGATCATGGCGGGGCCCTCAGTCGCCGTCGAAGTCGTGGTCGGCCTGGGCGTGCGCGCTCCGGGCGACGTTGCACGTCTTGCAGACTGGATCCGCGGCGGCCTGTTTCGCGGCCGCCTCCTGCTGGCGTTTCACCCAGGCGTCGGCCGGCACGATGAACTTCTGCTGCGGATGCTTCGTGTAGTTCGGGCACCCGTAGAACGCGGCGCGGTCGCCCTTCGCCGCGCGATAGGCGCCGGGCGTCTGGCAATGGGGGCAGATGGGCGGCGCGACTTCCGGCACGCCCTCGGCGGCGCCGCCCAGGCGCTCGGTGCGCGAGCCAAACCCGCGGCCATGGCGGCAGGCCTCAACCCGCTTCGCGCTGCCCTCCCAGGCCCGAGAGAGTTCCTCGATGGGCACCGACTTCAGGCCGGCGAGCTCGCGGGTGATGTTGCCATCGAGGTTCGCCCGGGCCGCCTTCCGCACCGCGAGTTCGAGGTCGGGCCCTTTCTTGTCTTTACAAAAATCATCGGTCGACGAGCGCCCGCCTTCCATGTTCTCCACGTCCTGCCGGGTGAACTTGCATCGGCCGCTGCCGACGATGACGTAGTGGAAGGCGCCCGCCTCGGTGCCCGCGATGCGCTGCGGGGGCGTGATGTCGAAGACTTCGATCCCAAACAGATCGCGGACGCGATCGCACCCGCAGTCTTGGAGGTAGGCCACGATCTGCCCGCCCTGCTCGGCCGGCGATTTGAACAGCAGCCAGTCCTCCGGATGCGTCGCGCGGATCGCCGCGACGCGCAGCGTGTGCAGGATGGTCGCGCGGGTCTCGATGATCTCTAGGGCCTCGCCCTTCAAGGCTGAGAGTTCGCCGAGCGTGGTGGGGACGCCGGGATCGCGCAATACGAGCGAGTCGTCAGGCATGGGAGTACTCCGCTGCGGGTTCGAGTGCATCGAGGACGCGCACCGATTGGTCGGGGTGCCAGTGCGCAATGAAACGCTGCGCGGTGCCTTCGGCATCGAGCGCGTCGAGATAGACGGCTTCATGGGGCGTGCGGAACACGAGGCGCACGCCGTCCTGGTCGTCGCCCGCGGCCATCTGGATTTCAAACTTCGGCGCGCGCGAGCAGAGGTAGGTCTGCAAGACGAGCAGCGGCCCGGTCTTCATACGGCGTCCTCGACTTCGCGCCGCGCCTGCTGCCCCTCGGGGCACGCACAGTAGGCGAACGCGCTCCCGATCTCGCCGTCGATGATCCCGCCGTCGCAGCACCGCGCACACCGCACGCCGAGGTCGAGCAGGATCCGCGCGAGGTAGTGATCAATCACCGCGTCGGTGAGTTCCCAGGAGGCGTGCGGCATGACCGACACGATCAGCCGCTTGAAGGCCTGATAGACCGAGGGGTGCGGCGCCACGCCCAGGTGCTCGGCGAGGATCGATCGCGCGGTGTCCGCCGGGCCGCTGCCTTCATAGCCCCACTCGAACCCGGTCGGCGAATGCCGCACGCGATGCGAGAGGGGACGGCCGATCGCGGCGCCGGCCTCGAAGACTTCAATCAAACAGACGCCGGTGGCGTCGCGATGCCCGCGGTAACGCATCGACTTCTAGGCTCGGCGTTGAGCGCGGGTGGCCGGCCGGCGGCGCTGCGGCGCCCGGCGTGCGGGACGCTCCGGCCGCAACGGCACCGGGAAGAGTTCATCGGGAGCCAGATTCAGCGCGCGACTGATGCGCACGATCGCTTCGTAACTCGGGCGCCGCGTGCGGCCATTCGTCTCCAGGCGCGAGATCAAGGCCGGATCGACGCACGCTCGCTTCGCGAGATCTGACTGCGTTAAACGCGCAATTCGCCGAGCGGTCTTGAGGTTCATCGGTACCGAGAATGCGCATTCTGGTCACCTGCTTGCGCATTGTCAAGAGGTATGCGATATTCCCTGCCCGTTATGCTCAGGGCGTTGCGCGCGTCGGCGTTCCTCGTTGAAGCCCATTCGGGGCGGCCAGAGAATGGAACGATGGATGCGGCCGAGTTACAGCAATTTGCGGAACTCCTGCGAGTCGGGCGGGCGAAACTTCGCCTGAACCGACTGGCGTTTTGTCGGGCGGTGGGTATCTCCCCGAATACCCTGCGTGCGCTCGAACGCGGCGCGCAGCAGCCGGAGGCGAAGACGATCGAGAAGATCGCGCACGTCCTCGGGATGACCCCCGCGTCGCTCACGCACGGCAAACGCGGCATCGACCCCGGCGATCCCCTGCTGGTTAATTTGAACGATGAAGATCTTGAAGTCGCCCAGGCCTTCCACCATGCGCCCGTGCGCGTGCGGGCGGAAGTGCTCGGGGCGTTGCAACAGCGCGGGCGCCGCAGCGGCCAGGGCATTTCCCGCGCGGCCGCCGATTGGATCGATCGCCTGCTGCGCCTCCCGTCGAATCAGCGTCAGGCGATCGCCGAACTGATCGCCGAGTTTGAATCTGGTGCGGGCGCCAAGGGCGAGGCCGCCGCGAACACACCACCAGCCCCCCAGGCGCCCAAGAAACCCCCGGCCCAGCACAAGGTGGGCACATAGTCCCGCCGGCTCTTCACCCGTGCTCCGAGAATGCCCTCACCCGGGAACGTCGGAGGTGGGGAGCTACTGGAAGGGTGATTACCGATATGGGTCGTACGCTCGAATTTCGCCGCCGTTCGTCGCCTCGTCAACGACCTTCCTGTCGCCGCCGCTCCAGCGCCTCTCGGACTGCGGATGTCGTCGCCAAGATCGAATCGCTCGCGCACCTCCGACCATCCGCCTTGAAAGTCCTGGGGCGCATCGCCGACGCGCTGCTTCGCTCGCATGGGTGAAGCACATTCATCGCGCCGCCAACCAAGAGGGTCATTGTGATGAAGGGGCAGCTGCGCATCACGGAGGTGTTCGCCTTCATCGTGGTCGACAAGGACGGGAGTGAGGGCGTGCCGGCGATCGCCGTGGGCCCGACCCTGCTGCCGATGATCGCGGCCGACCGCAGGCGCCTCGACTCGTTGCGCCCAATCGCGGAGGCCGAGGCGCGGCGCCTGGGCGTGCAGTTCACACTCGCGCGCTTCTCGGTGCGCGAAGACCTCGAAACCTACGGGACCCAGGAATCATGACGGGCCCGAGCTATCGGGTGGACACGATCGAGGGCCGGCCGCTGATCGTGTGTCTGCTCTGCGATGCGATCAGCTATCACCCGGTCGACGTGGCGAACCTGTACTGCGGGCGGTGCCATCTGTTCCACGAGGCGGTCGCCGCGGGCCGGCGCCTCGTCGCCGAGGGCGGCACCCACGAGTGCGAGGAATGGCGCACGTTCCGCGGCCGCTGCGCCCTGTGCGATTGCCTGCTCACGCGCGCCGGCCAGTTCCTCGGCGTGACAGCGACCGGGCGGTACCTCGAGTTGGGCGCCGAGGAAGTGGGCGGCCGCGCGCCGGCCCGGGTGATCTGCCGGCGCGTCGCCGACTACGCCCAGGGCCGCGCGCCGGCCGGCGCCGCCCTGGGCGCCTGCGCGAGCTGCGGCGCCGCGATCGCCTTCAACCCCGCGAAGTTCCCCGACCAACCGCACGTGTGTCTGCAATGCAGCGGCATCGAGCCACTGCCCATCGATCCGGCGGCGCGGCCATGACGACGCGCGCCCTCTCCCCCACTCTGCCGGCGGATGGTCCGCTCGGCTTTTCCCCAGGAGTGCCCAATGTCCAGTCCCGCGATCATCGGCGACGCCGAGGTGCGCGCGTTTGCGGTGTCCGCCGCCACGCGCGAAGTCGAACGGATCTTCGCGCTGTTCCCCGAGGTGCGCGCGCAGTACGGCGGCGCCAATGGGGCGCGGCCCGCGGCGCGGCCGCCGGTACCGGAGGACCGTGCGACCGTCGACGTGCGCGTCGAGACGCCCAGGCCGCCGCGGCGCCGCCCGCAGATGACCCCGCGGCAACGGGCGGCCGTCTCGAAGCGGATGCGCGCGTACTGGGCGGCGCGCCGCGCGGCCACCACGCGGAAGTGAGGCCGCCGGCGTGAGCACCATCCTCCCGACCCATACCTGCTTCGATGACGTGCTCGACCATCAGGTCGAACTGGCGCGGCGCGACCCCGAGGCCTGCGCGCGGCAGCGGATCGTGCACGGCATCTGTCTGGCGCCGGAGGGCCCGCACGCGGGCGAGCCCTTCGCGCACGCCTGGGTGGAAGACGGGGACCTGCTCTATCAATCGGGCCTGCTCGCGGATGGCCGCAAGGTGTGGTTCGGGGTCGACCGCGCGGTGTGGTACGCCGCCCTGCGCGTCCAGGCGGCCACCCACTACACGTTCGAGCAGGCGCGCGCCCTCAACTGGCAGCACGAGCACTACGGCCCGTGGGTGCCCGCCTATCGCGCCCTGTGCGGCCACGGCGATCGGCGGCTGTTCGTGCCATGAAACCGCGCAAGGTGCTCGCCCGCCTCGCGACCTTTGCGCCGCCGATCATCGCGGCCGATCCCGCCGTCACCCAACACGCGCGGTGCGTCCTCGCCTGCGCGGTCGGCGGTGATGTGCTCTCGGCCTTCGCTATTCCGTGGGTGGCGCTGCCGGTCCACGTCGCGCTGGCGAACGCCGCCTATGTCGCGGCCCTCGGGCGCGGCGCCGAGCCGGCGGTGGCGGTGGCGCGCGGCGGCCACTACATGACGACGCGCGACGCGCCGACCGGGCCGCAAGAATGGGGTGGCCATCTCGTGCTCTGGATGCCGACGCTGCGGCTGATCGCCGATCTCGATCTCCGGCAGTTCGCCCGGCCGGCGAAGGGGATCCGTCCGCAGGCCGCCGAGATCTTCCCCTGGGCGCCGGGCGCGCGCGCCCTCGAATGCACGCTGCCCGGGGGCGTCTACCTCCGGTATGACTGCACCGACGATCGGCGGTTTGAGGCCGCCCCAGATTGGTGCCGGCGGGAGCGCCGCGCGCCCTTGGTCGCGGCCGTGTGCCGCGCCGTGCGGGCGGGCCACCTGTGATGACGCCCGACACCGTCGGCGCGATCTGTCTCACGTTCGCGGCGCTCGCGAACCTCGCCGCCTCGCTGCTCTCCCTCCGACTGTCGCGCCGGGCCCGCCGCGCGATCGATGACACGTTCGCGATCAAGGAACAGTTCGGGCGCGCGGTTGCGTTCGCCGCTTTCTGCACGACGCCGGAGTCCGGCGCGCCGCCGCGGCTGCGCGCGATGGCGCGCGAGGCGCTGCCGCCGGGCACGACGATCCGCGTGGAACGCGACGGAGAGGAACGGGTGCATTGAACGATGGCGACCGTCATCCCTGCGAGCGGCGAGCCGCGCGAGATCACGCCGGGCAACGGGCGCGAGTTCACGCTCGCCGAACTGCAAGGGATCGTGGGCGGATATATCGAAGGCCTGCGCGCGCCCGATGGGCGGTGGCTGTTTGTGAACGAAGACGGCAAGCGCCTCGAACTCCCGTACAACCAGGGCGCCACCCTGCTCATGATCTCGCGCCTGCAATTCGGCGACTTCATCGTGGGCGACGTGGTGCTCTGCTCGGCGATCGAGGCGGGAGCAGATGACGCGGACGCCTGACCTGCCGAGCCATTGCCTGTGGTGCGGCGCGCCGTTGATGGGCGGCGCGACGAAGCATCAGGCCGACTGCTGGCTCACGAACCTGGAGATCGTGGATACCGAGCCGCCCTTCGCCGGCACCTCGCCGATTGAAACCCTGGTCAACGAACACCGCGAGGCCTTCCGCCGCGAGGTGGCGCGGATGTTCGGCATCCCGGCGCGCCTATTCGACGCGTCGGCCGACTGCGTGTGTCGCACGTGCGGCCACCGCGCGGCCGCGCATATCGGCGGCTCGTGCTTCGAGTGCGGGCGGGAGGCCTGCTGGTCATGAGGCCCGACTACTACATCCTCGGCGATGACGGCGAGCCGGTGGCCGTCGCCGCGATGACGTGGGCGCTGTGGTTCGAGACCCACCACTCCGATCGCGTGGTACTCCGCACGCGGCCGGCGAGCCATTCCCAGGTCTCGACGGTGTTCCTCGGCCTCGACCACGCATGGTCCGGCGGCCCGCCGATCCTTTGGGAGACGATGATCTTCGGCGGGCCCTTCGACGGGCACCAACTCCGCTACACGACCCGCCTCGATGCCCTCACGGGGCACGCGCGCACCGAGGAACTGGTCGAGGCCTATCGGCAGGCGCCGCGCCGCACGAAGTGGGCGCTGCGGAAAGCGATCGCGCCGTATCGCCCGGGCCGCGGTGGATCGTGGGTGCTGCGGCCTGGGGAACGGCGCCGCGCGGAACGCTCGCTCAGGCGGTTGAATGGAGGGTGACAGCGTGGGCGACCCAGACGAGGCCGCGACCGTGGAGCGGATGGCCGACGAGCTCCAGCGCGCGCCGATCATGGAAGTGGGGTTCCTGCCGGCGACGGTGTTCCAACTCGTCGCCCTGGTGCAACTCGCGCTGCGGCATCCCGAGGTGCCGGCGGCCGCGCGCGAGGTCGGCCAGACGTTCGTGCAGGCGGCCTGGGTGCACTATGCCGACTGTCCGACCGTGCGCGCGGTCATCCAGCGGGGGAACGATCCGTCGCAGGATCGGCCGGCGCCTCGGCCTCGGGAGTCGTGAGCCGTTGGTCTGCGCGGCGCCGGGTGCTGCCGCCCAGGTTCAATGACGAGCCGAGGTAGGTGGCCACCGCGCCGGCCATGGCGCCGCCGAGGGTGGCGAGCAGGTCCGCGCTGTGTTCGCTGATCGGCCCGCCCTGAATCGCCGCGATCAGCAGGCCTCCCGCCCACCCAGACGCGAGCCCGCACGCAAGCACGAACGCGCTGCGCCCTGCCCAATCGCGCGCGTCCGGCCGGCGGCGAAACGTGGGCGGTGGCGCCACCGTTCAGACGCCGGTCCCGAGCAGCTGCTTGATCCACACCGACGCCTGAATCTGCGCGGCGATTGCCGGCAGGTCGCCGACGAAGAACCCCTTGATCGCGTTCACTTCCTCCTGGGAGAGGCCGAGCGCGAGCAGGTCGGCATCGGGCCACGATTCGAGTTGCACCTTGAAGTCGATCCCGTCCTGCACGTAGTCACGGATCATCGTCGCCACGTTGCCCGCCGTCGCCTTGATCGAATCCGCGCTGACTGGTTTGCCCGCCTGTACGATCGGCATCGGTCTGCTCCTGTTCTGCCTGGTTAGCTAATGCGAAACACGCCGACGCTCACGCCGGTCGCCGGAATGACCTGCGCGATGCCGCTGTTCTGATACAGGTGCACGGACATTCGCTGCGGCACCGGCGCGAGATAGAGCGTGGTGAGCCGGTGATTCACGCCGATGCCGAGCCCGCTCGTGAACGGCTGAATGAACTGGTAGCCCGGGGGCGACATCACGTTCACGTCGTTGAAGGCGAGGTGCATCCCGCGCATTCCGGCGGTACTTTCCGGCCACGTGCACTGCGCGTCGATCTGATACGTGCCCGCCGGCAGCCAGATCTCCGTGTCGTTGGCGGCGTGCATATTCTTCGGATCGAAGTGCTCGGTCCCAAAGCCCACCTTCGCCCAGACGCCAGTGCCCCAGGACAGGTTGACGCTCGTGGACAGCAAACAACACTGCTGCTGAATCGCGTCGATGCTCGCCAGCAGTTCTGCGATGCGTTCTTTGTTCCACACGGTCCCGAGCGCGTTCGATCCGTCGTCGTTGACGAGCGCGTTGAACCACGTCTTGTCGAGCGTCATTGAGCGCCGCCTTCCCGGCCGCGGATGCGCCGCAGCAGGTCCGCAAAGGTAAACAACTTGTTCGTCGCCTCGACCTGCACCTTCGGTGGCAGCCGCGCGAGGCCGCCGGTGATCGCGATCTCGCTGAAGGTCATGCGCTGAATGCGGAACGTCCCGCTGATCGGCGGCTTCGTGAGCGCCACCGTGATCAACCGGCCCACCTGACACGAGGGGTCGCGGGTGAAGAACCGCCACGTGCGGCGCGGATCTTTGCGATCGGCCAGCAGCGCGTCGGCGTAGTCCTGCAACTCGAGGAGCGTCATTTGCCCGTTGGTATAGGGCTCCTCGATGACGCCGTCTGCGCGCGTGGCGGGCGGCCCGAGGCGCGCCGCGAACGCATCCTGCGCGGCCACGTTCTCCACCTCCAGGCGGATGGTGACCGGCGCCCCCTTGCGCAGCGCGCGGACCACCCCCGCGACGCCGACGAGGCGCGGCTGCACGAGGACCTGCGCGCCATAGCGCACGGTCGCGGAGAGCGCGCCGGGCCCGCTCGCCGGAAGGCCGGTGAGCAGGCCGGTGCCGATGCCGGTGTAGCTCACCACCATGTTCCCGACGCGCGCCCACCCGGCGCCGCCGTCGTTCTCGAACGGGCCGGTGGCCGACACCGGCAGCGTCGGCGACCCGGCGACGACCTGCTGCGCCGTGTCCGACGGGATCGCGGAGGTGTCGGCGTTTGGCGCGTTGGCGCCGAGCGTCGCATCGGCCTTGATGTCGAGGTACGCGGTGTCGGACGTGTTGAGCGCCGCGAGCAGTTTGAGTTGCGTGCCGTTCGTGGCGGTGCGATAGAGCTTCCGCGAGGTGACGGCCGGCAGCGTCGACTTTGGGATCTGGCTCAGATAGAGCGCGCTGAACGGTGGTCCCGCCGCGCCAGGGCGAATCCCGCCCGCCCCACCGATGGTGTCGGCATCGCTCCACAGCGTTGTCATCTGGAACCAGCCGCCCGGCCCTGCTTGCACGCCCGCCGCGGTCGGCATATTGAAAAACCCCGCGCCGTAGAACGTGCTGCCGCCGTTCACGGTGCGGTCGATCCAGATCTGCTGATAGCGGCCGGTCGGCGGCACGAACCCCGGGTGCAGTTCGGGAAAGTAGACGATCCCCTCGGGCGTGATCGCCGTCGTGCCGAAATAGAGTTGCCAATATTTGCCGTTGTAGATCACGGGCACCGAGGCCGGGCCGATGCCGTACGACATCACGTCGAAGTTGAAGGTGATCCGCAGCCGATACGTGCCGCCGACGACCGGCTGATTGGGGTCGAGCCCGCTCGGGCCGTACGTGCCATCACGCGCCGTGATCTGCACCGGGTTCGGTGGCATCGCGCCCGAGGGGGCGCCGGTCCCGATCGGGCCCGGCAGCGTCTCGCCGCTCGCGGTCACGAAGCTGACGGCGTACTTGTAGACGCCGCCCACGATGAGCGCCGAGGTACTGCCGCCCGGGCCCGCCTGGGTGACGATCGGCGCGGTGCTCGGGGCGTTCCCCGCACCGACGAGCGCGCCGACCGCGCCCAGGCCGCGCACGCCGGTGTAGGTGATGCGCTGCGCGCCCGCCTCCGCGAGGCCGCCGCTGACGTTGTAAAAATTCTGCTGGTCGCCGAGGTCGACCGGGAGTTCCGCGGCGCCGGCCGCCACGTCGACCGCGGCGCCGACGCTGGCGCCGCGCGCGATCACCTTGGTCACGACCTGCGAGAGATCTTCGGTGAGTGAATGGTCGCTGGAGCCGTGGCCGTTCGCGTCGGTGATCGGATTCGCCGCCGTCGCCTCGTTGAGGAAGACGTGCAGATCGTCGGCGTAATCTTGGTACCAATAGCCGCCGATGCGCTCGCAGACCGCGGTCAGGCAGGTCGCGAGGGTTTCATTCACAAACGAGATCTCGTCGATCACCGGCAGGTTCGGCGCGACGTTGTTGGTGGTGATCCCGCGCGCCAGCGTCATCAGGTCGAGCACGATCGCCGACGCGCTCAGGCCGGTATACGTGGCGAGGGCCCGCCGGCGATTGAGCAGCCACGTCGGATCGATCCCGCGCAGGTCCCACGCGACGTTGCCCGGCTTCTGCTCATAGCGGACGGTGGTCTCGATCAGCCGGCCGCCAAACAGTTGGTGGTCGAGGGCGCGGTCCCCGTTGTAGATCGCGAGCGTCTGGCCGGCGACCGGCGTGAAGCCATGCGCACTGACCGCGGCGGTGTCGGGCTGTTCGTTGAGGACGTGCTGCACGCTCGCGCCCTCGATGCGCAGGTTCTTCGATTGGTCGACGCCGCCCACACTGCCGAGCACGACGGGCTCGTAGTAGTTCAGGCGCGCGGCGTTGAGCCGCATGATGTTCAGCCGCGCGCAGCCAGGAACGTGCAGGTGCGAGGGCATCAGAAGCGGACCCCGCTATGCCGCATCTCGGTGACCAAGCGCTGCGCGATGTCCTCGGCGCCGGCATTGTTCACGCTGACGTTCAGGTTCGTGGTGGTCGCGGTCGCGCCGCCCTTGCCCCAGGGCGTGGCCAGATCGGTCGGCGTCAGATTGCTATAGGTCGGCAGCAGCGTGTCCCGCTGCCGCTGGAAGTTGTACCCGCCCATCGCGGTCTGGGTGCCGGTCGCGACGCCGGCGTCGCGGTAGGCCTCGACCAGCGCCATGCCGGCTTGTAGCTGTTCGAACGCGTTGCGCGCCTGCGATTGCAGGTCTTGCAGCTGCACCGACATCCGCCCCACCGCGCCGGTCGCGCCGTCGATCGCGACGCGCCCCTCATTCGCGCCGGCCGTCACCAGGCCGAATGACTCGTCCGCAGAGATGCCGAGGTCCTTGTACGCCTGGGCGAGCGTGAGGCCGTAGTCCTGGGCGTGCTGGATGGCGGCGGCCTGCTGTTCCAGGTTGCGCGCCCACCGCTGATCCTCGGCGGACATCACCGTTTCAGTGCCCTTCACTTGGGCGGCCATCGAGGCCGCGTGCGCCGCGTTCATGGCGCCGAGCTTTTCGTCGTAGATGCGCGCGAGGTCTTCGTACTGCGCGACCGTCGCCCCCTTGGTCTCGGCGAGCGACGCCATCTGTTCGGCGCGCCACGTGCCGAGGGCGAGTAGCTGCTTCTGGAACGCGGTCGCCTGCGCGTCGGCCTGCTCGCGGGCGTGCGCGGTGCGGACTTCGTTGACGAACTCCGAGGCGGCGGCGCCGGCCTTCGCGGCTTCCTGGGCGGCCGCGGTCTCGGTCTTATGGGCGTCGGCGACGGTGCGAATCTGCGCGGCCGTGAGGCCGTAGGCGGTGGCGAGCGTGGCCTGCGACGCGCCTAGGTCGAGATATCCCTTGATCGCCGCGGTCGTCGCGGGCCCGAGTTCCGCCATGACCGCGGCCTCGCCCTTCCGCAGCGCGGTGAGGTCCTGCAGCGCGTCGGCGTACTTTTGCGCCTCGGCGTTGGCTTCCTTCCGCGCGGCCGTTTCCTCCTGCATTTTGCGGGTGAGGAAATCGATCGCCTCGGCCGACACCTTGAAGTGGCGCGTCATCTGTTCGACCGTCGAGTTCCCTGACTCGATCTCCGCGCGCAATTCCTTTTGGCGCGGCCCGAGCTTCGCGAGTTCGCGGTCCCATTGGCTCGCGCGATTGGCGGCGGTGTTGTACTGCTCGGCGTGCTTCTGCACGGCGTCGTAGTTGATCTTGATCGCCTCGGTCATGTCGGTGATCTGTCGCCCGGCGTTCGCGGTGGCGCGCGCGAGCACGTCGGCTTTCGCGGCCGCTGTCTCGCCGGCGAGATCGCCCCACCCCATGAGGCGCGCGCCGAGGTTCGCGAACGCTTGATCGGCGCCGGTCACCTCGGCGATCACGCGGCCGATGTTCCAGCCGGCGAGCGCGGCGCCGGCCACCGACACGGCCGACCCGACGAGCCCGATATCGGCGGCGGTCTGGCCGGAGATCTGCCCCAGCTCCTCCAACATGCCGATCTCTTTGTTGACCGAGATGCCGAACGCGCCGAGCGTCTTGTCGGCGGTCTTCAGGCTGCCGGCCATCATGGTGAAGCCGCTGGTGGTGCCGGTGGCCTTGGTGCCCAGGCCGCTGATCGCGTCGCCGGTCGCGGCCGCCGTGGTGGTGGTGGCGGTGGCCATCTCGGTGATCGCGCCTTCGGTCTTCGCCGCCTCCTGCTGGATGGCGGCGAGCCCGGCTTCGGCCTTCTGGGCTTCCCCGACGAACTCGGAGAAGTCAGCGTCGATGGATCCGGCGAGTGGCGACATGGTGGCGATTCACTCCGCGCGCGGCCGGCGCCGCAGGTCGTCGGTCAGGATGGCAAAGACGTGCTCGGGGAGCGCCTGCACGGTGCTCCAACTCAGGCCGGTGGCGCGGCAGACGGCGAGGTCGAGGGCGATGGCGCGCCGGGTGACTCGGTTTTTTTTTCCGCCTCGGCGGCCGCCTGCACCGCCGCGTCGTGCGCCTGCACGGCGCGCTTCACTTCATCGGCCACGGGTTGCCGCAGATTGTTCAGCACGTCCTGCAACTCGTTCGCCGGCAAGCCCAGAATCTCGATCGGCTGGCCGCGCTGATCCGTCAGGGTCCAGTCGACGAGGTACGCGATCACCACCGCATCGGAGATGGTGGCCGGGTTGATCCGCAGCGTGCCCTCGTCGGTCTCGCGATACTTGCGGGCCTGCATGGCGGTGTGTTGGCCGTGGTTCAGTTCCTTGCGAACCGTGATCGATCGGCCTCTCGAGAGCGCGAGCGTGGTGGTGCCGGGCACGACGACATCGGACATGCGATCTCACCCTTCTGGTGGGCCGAGGTTGGCGACGAGCGCGCCGCCCTGCACGCGCACGCTCTGCGGCACGACGGGAAAGAGCCAGTGGGCGAACGGCCGCTGCGCCTGCCGTGCCTGAAACAGCAGCGGGACCTGCCGAATGCGGTACGTGTCGACGGCGCGCACGGTGGCGCGCAGGACCCACGCCCGCCGGTTCCTGCCGCGGGTCGCCGTCCAGGGCCCGAGGGCGGCCGCGACCGCGGTCGGGTCATCGCCCCAGAGCAACGACCCGACCGGCCCGCGCAGCCTGACTGTCTCGAACACCCGGCCGCCCTTACGCCGCGCGTCGCAGGTTGGCCAGCTGCGCTTCCAGCGCCGCGATCTGCGCGTTGGTGTCGAGGGGTGCGCGCAGCAGCGCCCCACCATCCTCGGGGAACGTCCACGGCCCGGCCGCGAGGATTTGCCCCGAGAGTTCGGGCGCGCCCTCCACGTCGGTATCGATCTCCGCGTCGAGATAGGCCAAGCCCTCCCAGGCGAACGGCGCGGCCGGCGTGCCGGCGTCCACGTCGGTGATGTCGGGAATCAGGATCAGATAGCCCGGCGCGGTCGCGCGCGCGGCGTGCACCAGCGCCATGTCGTCCGAGTTCCAGAACCCGGTGAGCGTGCCGCTGATGTCCGGCATCCCGGGCACGTAGACCTTGTTCTGGTCCTGAAAGCACGTGACGTTGATCTTGTCGGTCTTCATCGAGATCGAAAACGCTTTAATGGAGAGCAGCGTCGTCGCTGCCGCTCCCGCGCCTCCGGCCGGGTCCCACTTCACTTCGCCATTGCGGCCGCTCTTGATCATGTTCAGCCTCCCTGCACCGGAGCCGCGAGGATGCGATATCGGCCGCCGCGGTGCTGCCACCGAATCGAGTTGTCCACGTCGTCGACCTCGGGGTCGTCGATGGGTTCCGTGCGCGCGATCGAGAGGCACGCGTACCCGACGATCGTCAGCGGTTTGTCCTCCAGCAGCACATCGATCCGCGCCGCCGCCTGCCCGGGCACGGTGCGCGACGTGCCAATGACCACCGCCTTCACCGCATAGAGCAGGTCTTCGTACGCCCGTCGCGACGCCGGCAGCGTCGCCATCTGCGCCACGTCGCGCCCCGAGATCAGCGACACCAGGGTGAACTTCGTCTTGCCCTGGGCGGCCTCGCCGAAATACACGCCGTCGGGCGTGAGGCCCATGAGCGTCGCGTCTCCCGAGAGGCGCGCGATCAGCGCCTTGCTCACCTCGCCCGTATCAGGCACTGCCCGTCACCCGCAGGCCGGCGCGTTCCATGATCGGCCCGACGCGCGACCAGAACGCGGCCAGCGCCCGCTGGATTCGCGGAATGAACACGTTCCCGGCCGGCATCGATCCGCGGTTCGCGCCGAGCGCCGTGTGCCGCGCCTGGGTGCCGTGCTCGAACAGGCCCGCGAGCGGGTGCGTGTTGACCACGCGCGCGGCCGCCTGCACAGCCGCGCGCGGTACGTCTTCAACCTGCACACCCGCCGCGAGCGCCCCGGTGCGCCGTGGATAGCCGGCGCGAATGTCCGCCGCGGCGGCCGCGGCGATCGGGTCCGCGGCCTCGTCCTGGGTCGCCTGGGCGAGGTCGCGCGGCAGCGACCGCCAGAGGCGCCGCTGTTCCTCGAACCCGCGCAGGCGCACGCGCGCCTTCATGGGACCACCTCGTCGCAAACCAGCACCATCTCGGCGCCGCGCTCGTCGCGGTTCGTCACGCCCATCACGTTGAGCGTGCGCGGGCGGCCGTCGACATCCACGAACGCCATCGTCGCCCGCGTCGTGATGCCGGCGAGGTACGGCCCGGTGACGATGTACGACGTGTGCGAGAGCACGGTGCCCGCGGACACGCGCTCGGCATCGGCGCCCGTCGCCGGCTGGATGCGCACGTAGGCCTCGCCGATCGCCACCGGGTCGCCGTCCGTGTATCCGCCCTCGCCGTCCGGGACCGACTCGCCGGGCAGGCTGAAGGTCGCCAGATGCGGACGCAGGCCGATCGAGGTGCCGGGCGCGATCGGCATCAGGGCACCCAGACGAGGCGATAGCTCGCGATCGCGTCTTCATAGCCGAGCGGGTTTGGCGTGGCGATCGTGCCGGTGATGACGGCATCGCGGCCGGTCGTCGCGAAGTGCGCGGTCAGGAGCCCCACTGCCTGCACGAGCAGCGGCGCCGCGGTCTTCAGCGCAAGCCGATCCATCCAGCCGACCTTGCAGCGCGCCACGCTCGCGGTCATCCCGGCGAAGGCCTCCGCGGTGAGGACCGTCACGCCGCCCTGGGTCGCGAGGGCGATCGCGCCGGGCGGCCGCGGCGGCCCGAGGGCGCGCCCCGTCGCCGGGTCGATCGGGACGACCTCGATCACCTCCTGCAGCGGCAGCGCCTGCATGGGCAGCGTCACGAGGCCGCCGGTGATGACGGTGAAGTACAGATCGCGCAGCTGGGTGATCAGCGCGAGCCCGGTGTCGCGTTCGACCTGCTGCCGCGCGGCGGCGATGTAATCGTTCATCAAGGCGTCGCGCGGATCGGGCGGGTCGGTCGTCGGCCACGCGAGGCCGGCGCGCAGCTTCGCCTCGTCGAGGGTGATCGGTTCCTCGGTCGGCGCCTCGATGAGCACCGACAGCGAACCGTGCGGGGTCTGCCAAGGCGCGATCATGGTCACTTCGTCAGGCGCGGCCGCCCGTCGCGCAGCGCGCCGCGCTTCGTGCCGCGATAGGTCTTCGTGCTCACCGACACCTCGGTCCGCTCGATGGGCGCCGCCGGCCGGCGCGCGAGGGCGAACGGTGGCGCGACGGGGATGACCACGGTGGTCGGGCCCGAGGCGCCCAGGGGTTGCGTGATCTGCTGTGAGGCCACGCCGATCTCCGCGGTGCACGCCGTAAAGGGCGTGTCATCCACCGGGCACGGCGGCGGAATCCCGAGTTCGCCGTGGCAGGACTTCACCGCACGCCGCCTTCGCGGCCCTGGTCGCCGCCCTCCGGCGGCGCGGCCTCCACCAGATCGAACGTCGCCACGTTGCTCGCCTGCCCGGTGAGCGCCTGCACTGCGACCGGGATCGCGATCGGCACTTCGGCGGTGGCCATGTTGACGCCGGTGGTCAACTCGGTCGGTGACACGAACGTGGTCGGCTCGGGACTGCCGTTCCAGAGAATGGCGTCGCCCGTGCGAAAGTTGGCGCCCTGCACCCGCAGCGTGAAGTTCGGCGCGCCGAGAGGCGCGGAGGCCGGCACCAGGGCGGTGATGCTCGGCGCCGGCGCGGCCGGGTCGATCGCGTCGCCGCGCGCGGCGCGAATCACCGGCGAGGGGAGCACGCCCCAGATCGCCATGCCGAGCGTGGGCGCCATGACCGTCCGCGTCTCGCCGTTCTCCAGGTCGAGCGTCCAGGCAAAGAGCCCATGAGCGATAAGGGTCGACGACATTGGTCCAGTCCTCCACTTCGGACACGGTGGCGGCCTCGGGCGCCGCCACCGTTCCCTTGCCTGCTTACGGAGCCACCGGCACGCCGAGGCCGGTCACTTCGCCGAACGCGCCCGGGCGATAGACCGCCAGGGCGAGCCGTTCCTCGGCGCGGATCGCGACGAGGTTCTTGATGAAGAAATCCGCGTGCGAGTTCGAGGCCTCGACGCGAATGCCCCCCTTGCGGAAGATCTGCGCGCCCTGCTTGTAGGCGCCGACGAACGCCGCGGTCGCGAGTTGCACCGGCGTCACGGCGACCGGCAGACCCCAGAGCACCGGGGTTTGGACACCGCCGCTGAAGGGCCCGCCGCTCAGGTACTCGCCCGTCGTGGTCTTCATGAGCGCGGTCACGCCCCAATCCGCGGGGTTCATCGTGATCCCGTCCGGCATGAGGTACGAGGTCGAGTAAATCGCCATCATTTGCCGGAGGATGGCGTCGGCGTTGGGCTCGGCCGCGCCGCGCACCACGTCGGCCGCGAGGCCGGGCCGCTTCTGAATCCCGAGCAGGTGCGGCGCGATGCCGTCGCCGTTGAGCAGTTCGTTTTCCTCCGCGAGCTGCACGCCCAGGGTGAGGCGCGCGTCGATGTAGCTGCGGATCTGCGGCGCGTCCTCCAGCATTTCCTCGGTCACCGGCAGCCAGTGCGCGATCTTCCGCACCGGGTCGGTCACCGCCGCGAAGGTCAGCGCCGACTCCGGCTTGATGCCGCCTTCGAGCACCGCCGCCGCCGCGTTGGTGAACAGCGTTTCCTGCATGTAGGCGACCGCGTTGCTGTCCGTGGTGCCGGGTGCGAACAGGTCCGCGACCATCAGGCGCCGCGTCGGGATCGGCAGAATGGCCGGCTGGTACTGCGGCAGGATGAGCGCGCCGCCGCTGGCCGGATCCTCGGTCAGGGTCGCGCCCCAGAACCGCGGCATCAGTTCGGCGCCGGGCGATCGCCACGAGGACTGCGCGCGGTGGCCACCGGCCTTGATGAACGCGAAGGCCTCCGACTCGAGGAACTGCTGGCCGAGCGACTTGTGCACCGCCGGCCGCCTGGGCGTCTCGCCGAGCATCGCGTTGATCTGCTCGGTGACGGACTGGTGTCCGTGCAGCGTGTCGATCTTGTCCTGCAGATCGCGGCACTCACTGGCGACCGCGCGGAGTTCGGTTTCCTCCTGCTCGGTGAACTTCCGGTTTTCGGACTCGGCGAGCGTGCCGTACTTCAACAGCAGCGCCTTGCCCTCGGTGCGCTTCGCATCGAGGTCGGTGCGGAGCTTCGATAGGTTCAACATGGGTGACTTCCTTTCAGAGGCCGAGGCCGAGGAACGCCGTCTCCAGTTCGCGGCACACACGCGCGCGCTCCTGGTCGGTGGCCTGGGCGGGCTCCTGCGACGTGGCGGCGGGCAGTGACGCGGGCGGGTCGACGGCGCCGATCGCCGTGGCCGTGGGGGACGGGGCGGTGGCCGCGATGCGCGCCAGCGTCTCGTCCAGTGTTTCGATGCGGTCGATCATCCCGAGGGCGAGCGCGTCATCGGCATTGACCACCGCGCCCTCGCCGAAGCCATTCCGCACGGCATCGGCGGTCACCTTCCGGCCGGCGGCCACGTCGGTGATGAACCGCGTGTAGTGCGCGTCGACGTGCGCCTTGAGCCGCGCGGCGCCGGTCTCGGTGAGCGCGCCGCCGTCGATGCCGTCGACCTTCCACTTGCCGGCCGAGATGTAGGTGAGCTTCACGCCGAGTTCGGCGAGCATCTCGGTGAGGTCTTCGTGGATCGAGTAGACGCCAATCGAGCCACCCATGGCCGAGGGGGCCCACACCACTTCGCTCGCGCAGGCGCCGATCCAATACGCCGCGCTGGCCATGGTGAAGTTGCCGGCCGCGATGATCGGCTTCTGCTCGCGCGCCTGCAGCAGGAAGTGCGCAAACTCCGAGGCGCCGAGGACCGACCCGCCGCACGAGTCGAGGTCGAGGACGATCGTGCCGACGCCGGCATGGGCGAGCGCCTTGCGCACATCCTGCTTCGCCTGCTCGAAGGTGGCGCCGCCGGAGATGTCGGTGAACGCCGACATCCGCGGCGCGATGACGCCATGCACCGGCACGATCGCCACGCCCTGGGCGGGCGCCGCGGTCGGCGCCGGCATGACCTGCAAGGCGACCGGCTCGTGCCGTTCGAGTGTCGACAGATCGAGCGGGCGGCCGGCGAGGTGATGCGCGAGCACATGCGCGATCGTCGCCACCATCGGGCGCGTCATCGCCCAGGGTTCGAGCGCGAGACTCAGGACGTGGCTGTAGGTGCGGAGATCGTTACCCATAGAGCGCGGCCTCTCGATGTGCGGGGAACGCCTCGGCGCCGTTCATGAGCAGCGCGTGCGTATCCGCGTTGACCGTCACGGCGACCGCCTCGCTGAGGCGCGCCGCCAGATCGGGCGTGGCGCCGGCGTTCCGATAGACCGGCGTGAGGTCGGCGGCGAGTTCGCGATCCCAGCGCAGGCGATCGAAGCGCGAGGCGCGGTCCTCGGGCGCCACCTTGTCCAGCCCACGCTGCTGCCGCCCCCACGACGCGCGAATGATCGGCGCCGTCAGGGACGCGGCGATCGCGCGCGTGGCCACCGGCTCGGTCGGGAGCGTGGCGCCGCCCTGGGTGGTCATGTTGAGCGGCTGCGCGACGCGGTTCGCCGAGGGGTCGTCCTTGATGCTCGGCAGATTCAACCGGCTGCGGCCCTCGTTCAGGGTCAGCACCGGGCGGCCGACGAGGGTTTGCAGAGCGCTGGCCTGCTCTTCGAACGAGCCGCGCAACTTCTGGTCGATGTTGAACTCGGCGTACACGTTGCGTTGGTCATCGCACTCGATCAGCACCTGCCGTTCGAGTTCTTCCTGCAGCATCGTGAGCCAGGGCCCGAGGCAATCCTGATAGAGGTTTTTGTGCTGCTCGCGGATGTTGCTGAAGGTCGCGTTGTCGAGGATCCCGACCATCGGCAGCGGCACGTGATACGAGCGCGCCACTTCCTCGCGCGTCAGTTTCCGCGCCGCGTTGAACTCCGACTCGCGCGCCGAGTAGGACGCCGTCTGAAACGTCATCCCGTCTTCCAGCACCGCCACGCCGCCGGCATTCGCGGGCCCGGCGAAACGCGCCTGCCACTGCTCGCGGAACGCCTGCTTCTGTTCGGGCGACCACTTCGGTGCCGCCGCCGGCCGCTGGATCACGCCCTCGACGCGCGAGCTGTTCGCGTAATAGCTGCGCGAGTAGGTGGTGGCCGCGGCATCCGCGGCGAGGATTTGCCGGAGCGTTTCGATCGGCGACAGGCCTTCGAGCGGGTTGCACGGGTCGTAGCCGTTGAAATGCACCACGTCGCCGGTCGCGAGCGTCATCACCGTGTTGTCGGGCAGCGTCCAGTAGAACGCTGACGGCAGCAGCCACCCATCGACCCGCATTTGCTCGGGCGGGATGCGCACGAAAAACAGCCGCGCCTCGCCGCGCAGCTTCAACCAGTAGGCGTTGAAGTACACGCCCATGTCGCTCATCAGGTTTTCGACCATGCGGTAGTGCGTCATCGCCGGGTTGGGCGCGGCGATCCACTGCGCGAGCTCGTGGTCGGCGAGGCGCTCGCGGTCGATGTCGGACACGCGGCGATAGACGTGCAGGTTCAGGTCGGCGACGTTGCGCGCGAGGAACGACACCACCGTGCGCACGTTGGGCTGCGTGCGGAAGATCGCCGCATAGGTCGCATTGCTGCGATCGTCGAAGACCGAGGACGCGGGCGCGACCGCGGCGGCCGGCGCGCCCGGCACGCGCTCGACCGAGCGCAGGGTGCCGCGGCTCTGGACGATCGGCATCAGGGCAAGACCTGCATAAACGAAACATTGCTGCGATGCAGCACCACGTCGCCGTCGATCGGCTCCGGTTCCGCGCCGGCCTTCAGCAGCGCGGGCTCGCGGAGGACCAACCAGGCGCCGCGCGCCGCCCACAGCACGCCGCGAATCGCACCGCTGTCGTCTTTTAGATTCACGATGACCGCCCGCAGCAGACACGGCGGACGCCACCACGCGAGCCAGCCCATTGAAGGCCGCAGCGTGCGGCCTTCCGGCGTCAGGCGGAAGTTTTGATATCGGGCGTTGCGAGGGGGGCGGGTGGTGTGGAAGGTTTCGCGCGCGCGAGGCCGGCGCTAGCCGTCGTCGTCATCCTCGGCGGCCGGCCGGCGCCGGAGGTCGCGCCGCAAGATCTCCGGAATCGAGACCCCCGCGGCCGCGGCGCGCTGGTAGACGCGATCGTAGGTGGTCGAGGGGATGCGCAGGCAAACAGGAACGGACGGCCGGCCACCGCGGCCGGCGAGGGGTGGGCGACCGTTGGTGTTACGGGCGTCGTCGCTCACGCCCGCCAGTATGCGCGCAAGGGACCGTCGCCGGCAACGCGCGGCTCGGCTGGCCAGGGCGCGAAGCGCCGCCGCTTCCCGCACAGGCACCAGTCGCCGACCGCCGCGCCGGCCGGCCAGTAGTGCGTGGTGCCGATGTCCGCGCTGCGATCGCACCGCGGCGGCACCTCCGGCGACCTGGGCGCCGGCCGCGGCCGCGGCGGCTCGGGGTCTTCAGACCCGGGCGGATAGTACCGGCGCCGGTCGGCCGTCTGGCGGGTGGGTCGTCGGAACGGCCCTCGTCGCATGGCTGCCCCCTCTCGCATACTGCCCCGATGCCGCTGAAACCGAACGCCGCGCCGCCGCCGATCGTGCCGCCGAAGCCGAGCCTGCTCCCGCCGGCGCCGCCCCTCACGCGACCACGAGGTCGGGATCGTCCGCGGTCTCGGCCTCGCCCGCGATCGCCGCGAGCTTGCGCGCGATGAGCGTGGCGATCACCGGGTCGATGCGGCCGCGGCTGCGCTTCTTCGTTGGGTAAACGTTGTCTTTGTTATCCGAGATCACCCGCACGTTCGACACGCACCACTCCATGAGCGGGTTCCCGCCGGCATCCACCAACCCATCGAGCACGTCGGCCTCGAACTCTTTTGACGGGCCGGACATCTGCTGCAAGTTCTGCGGGACCTCGATCGCCTCGAACCCGTCGTCCTCGAGTTCCTTCACGAGGTTGCCGGCGTTCCAGGGGTCGACGCCGATCTGCTGCACGTCGAAGAGCGCCGAGGCCTCGTGCACGATCGCGCGGACCTCCGCTTGGTCGATGCGGTTCCCTGGGTTGGTGCGCAGCCACTTGCCCTGCTTCCACAAGCCATAGGGCGCGCGATCGCGCAGGCCGCGCGCGACCATGGTGCCCTCGGGCGTGAGGGTCCAGACCACGAGGCGCCACCGCGCGCACGTGGCGCTCGGGGGGAACGCGGCGACCACCGCGGTCAGGTCGATCTTCGACGACATATCCACGCCGAGCCAGCAGGGCAGACCGCGCAGCGAGTCGATCGCCCACCGCGATTGCCCGGCGCGCCAGCCTTCGAGCGACAGCCAGGGCGCGAGGGCATTGACCCAGAGGTTCAAGCGCTTCTGCTTCAGGGCCGGGAGCGCCGCCGGCAGGTGCCGCGCCTTCGTGAACAGCGCGCGCAGATCGGCGGCCTTCACCGACACGCCGTAATTCGGGTTGGCCTTCCGCCACGTGATCTCGGCGAAGGGATCGTCGCCCTCGTCGGCGTGCGCGATGAACGCGAAGAACGTGTCGTCGACGAGCACCCGATCGAGGACCTTGCAGGCGTAGTCGTGCTGATCGCCGCAGGGCGTGAAGGGATCCGATCCGGCGGTGGTGATCTGGAAATGCAGCGGCTGCCGGCGCGCGCCCGTCGCCGTCTCCATGACATCGAGCAGGCCGCGATCCTTCATCGCGTGCACTTCGTCCGCGATGATCAAGTTGGGGTTCAGACCATCGGTCGAGTCCTTATCCGCGCCCAGGGGCTCGAGCTTCGAGGCGGTCGCCTGCCGGTGCAGATTCGAAGCGAGCGGCGTGATGCGCGAGCGGAGGCCGCTGCGGATCACCAGCTGCGCGCAGTCGCCCCACACGATCCGCGCCTGGGCTCGCTTGGTCGCAATGCAGTACCCCTCACCGCCCATCTCGCCGTCGAAGAACGTCACGTAGAGCGCGACGATCGCCGCCTCCAGCGACTTGCCGTTCTTCCGCGGAATCTCGTTGTAGGCGGTGCGGAAGCGGCGCAGCCCGGTGTCGCGATGCACCCAGGCGAACAGGGAGCCGAGGCGAAAGATCTGGTGCGGCCGCAGCACAATCGGCCGGCCGGCCCACTCGGCCTTGTAGTGCTTCAGTTGCGCGGCGAATCGAACGAACCGCTCGGCGCGCGCCGGAATGAAGACGTACGGAAAGGCGCGCGTGCCCTCGCGCGATCGATCGCGGAGATGGCGCACGCACGCGAGCCGGTGGTACTTGCCGGCCGGGAGCTTGCCGGCGACGACCGCGCGCGCGTAGGCATCGATCGGGTTGACGGCGGCGCGCGCCGTGGGGCACCTCCGGTCAGTGGGTTCGCGGCGGGCCGAGGGCCGGCGGCTCGTCGAACTCGCTGAAGTTATCGCCCGCGGGCCCGGGCCCGGCGCCGTCCGTCTTCACGCGCGATCGACTCGATGGGGTGAGGCCGAGTTCCGGCCAGAGGCGCGCGCACTGCTGCAGCGCCTTGTTCGCGATCGGCAAGTACGGGTTGGTGATCGGATAGCCGCTCGGCGCCTTCACGATCATCCCGAGCTTCGCGGCCTCGGCCGTCGCGGTCAGGTACTTCGCCCACTCAATGCACAGCGCGAGCAGCGCCGCGCGATCGGCGAGCGTGATCTGTTTGCACTTCCGGAGCATGGGCGCGAGGCGCGTCCATTCCGCGCGCGCCGCGGGCTCGGCCAACTCCGGCGGCGGTGTGTCGAACGCGGGATCGTCATCGAGGGGCGGCGGCGTGGGTTCGGTTTTGTTGAGGGCGCGCTTCCCGGGGTTCCCCTCCAGGCGGCGCTGCGCCGTCGACTTCGGCTTCGGGCCGCGCCTCATGGCCGGGCCTCGCAATCGATCGGGTTCCAGGAGCCGGCGCGATCTGCATTTCGGAAATGCAGTTTCGGGCGGGCGACCTGGGCGGCGGCCTGGGGGGCGGCCCTCCGGCCGGCCGGCGCGCCCGGGCACCCAGGCGCCCCCAGGAGGCCGGCGGCCTGGGGGGCACCAACGCCCCCAGGGCGGCGGCGGCCTGGGGGGCGGCCCGGCGGCCGGCCGGCCGCCCAGGGACACCCAGACGGGCGCCTGGGGGCGGCGGCAGGGCCCACGACGCGAAGGCCCGGCCGAGGGCCGGGCCGAGGGCGGCAGGGGGGCGGCGGCGCCTCCGGCGGCGAGAGGCCGCCGGGAGTACGCATCCGTTCCGCATCCGTTCCCGCACGCGACAGCCGCAGAAAGTAGCGGAAAGCCGCAGGTAGCTGCGGCCCTCGATCATTGGGTTTTCTTAGGATTTGCGAAGAAAGGTGGTCGGGGCGAGAGGATTTGAACCTCCGACCCCTCGGTCCCGAAAAGAGGGTCCCCCCTGCCTGATCCCCTGTGTTTACGGGCTTTCTCACGAGGTGCATCCGTTCCGCATCCGTTCCCACACGCCCGATCATCGGCGGGAGAGGCCGGCAGCGGCGGCCAGTTGCCGGCCGCGGCGGGCGTGGAAGTAGAGCCGCGTCGTGTCCAACTCGGCGTGCCGCGCCAACTCCTGCGCGAGGACCGGGTCGCCGGTCTGCTCGGCCACCCGGGAAATGTACTCATGCCGGGTGGTGTGCCAGACGAGGCCGACCGCCCGCCCCCAGGTGAGGCCGGCCGCGGTGAACAGGGCGCGCCACATCCGGCGGAACCCTTTCTGCGGCCGGCCATCCTCGGCGCCCCAGATGTACGTCCGCCCCTCCGGGTTCCCCTTCAACTGGAACCGCCGCCGTTCGAGCATCGCCACCGCGCGCGGCGTCGCGAGGAACACCGTTTCCGGTTTGCCCGATCGCGCGCCGCCCTTCGTGATGTCCGGCGGCAGCGTGATCTCGTACCCGCTCACCTCGGCGCCGTCGATCGTCGCCCGGACAATGCGCCAGTTCACGTGGCCGATCTTGACCTTCATCATCTCGCCGGCACGCAGGCCGCCGTCGAAGGCGCCGATCAACCGGCGCTCCATCTCGGTGCCCTTGGTGCCCAGGCGCGCGGACTCGGCCTTCCAGATATCCCCGTGCTTGATCGAGGACACGATCGCGGCCGAGACCTTGAAGGCCGCCGCGATCGCCGCGCCGGTCTCGCGCCCGGCATCGAGGCGCGCGCGGATGGCGGCCGCGAGCTCCGGCGTCAGTTTGCACTGCTTGTTCGGCGAGTAGACCGGGCGGTTGAGGGTCGCGCAGGCCGCGAAGAGCCGCGCCTCGGCGTCTTCCTCGAGGTGCCGCTGCCGGAAGTGTTCGGGTTGCGCGGCCACCCGGCGCTCGATCCCGGCGATCGGATTCGTGGCCATGCGCGGCGCATTGTTCACCCGCCACACGGTGGCCTTGTCGCAGAGCGTGAAGAGCAGATCGCGATAGGCGTTCCACGTCGCGGCCTTCCACTTTCGGCGCTTGCCCTCCGCATCGAGCCAGTCCTCGATCGCGCGCGCGTTCGCGACCATATCCTCCAGCGACATGCGGCCGAGGGCGCCGCCGCCCAGGACGCCGAGCATGGGATACAGGCCGTCTTGATTGAGTTCGTGCTTCTCCGCGTGGCGGCTCTTCCACTCGGCGATGAAGGCGCGGAAGTTCTGGCCGTCGCCGAGGGGCGCGCGCTCGCCGGCCCGGTCGAAGTCGCGCGCATCGATCGCGGCCTTCATCCGGGTGAACACCACGAGGGCCGCGGCGCGATCGCGCGGATCGATCTCGGTGCCGGCCCACTTCGCCAGCACCACCTCGCGCCGCTTGTGCCGGCCGCTCCAGGAGCAGCGGCAGCGCGCCGGCTCGCGCCGGTTGGCACAGCCGCGCACGTGCCGTTTGATAAGACCGCGTTCGCCGGAGGCGCTTCGTTTCGGCATGTTAATTTCCTCCGGCCGGCGCGAGGCGCGCGGCGGCCTTGTCCAGTACGGCGTTCATCCGCACTTGCCACCCAGGACCGGTGGCGCGGAAGGCTTCGAGCGTATCGGGCGCGATGCGGATCGAGATCGGGATCCGCCGCGGCGCCTCGGCGAGCGGCAGGGCGGCGCCGCGCGGGCGGCGGGGTTTGTGGGCGGCCATCTTCAGTAGTCCTCCGCGAGCATGATCGTCAGGGTCCGATAGCTCGCCTGCGCGTCCTCGGCGCCGGCATCCATGCCGGGCCCGGCGTAATAGTCAATCTTCCAGATCACCGTGTGTCCCGCGGCGGCGAGGCGCCCAAAGTCGCGCTCGCCCCACGGGTTGTTGCCAGTATCGAAGGTGTCGAAGGCGCGCACGGCCTCGATGATTGCGGCGCGCTCCTCGACCGGCAGGGCCGCGATCGATCGCGTGAGGAAGGCGCGGCCCGGGATGCCGGCGGTCAGGCCGAGGCCTCGGCGGAACGCGTCGTTCTGCCGGGCGATGATCGCGGCCCGCTCGCCCTTCATCGCGCACCGCCTTCCACGCGGAGGCCGATGATCTGGCGCTCGCCTGGGCGCGGCATCAGCGCCACCGCCTTCGGGTCGGCGTTGAGGCGCCGCACTTCCGCGGCCGCCGCGTCGGCCGAGGCGAAGGCGCCGCCGGAGATGCGGCGCTCGCGGTGATAGGCGAAGTAGGCGGCCGGCTCGGCGCCGTCATCGCTGCCCGGCACCGACATCAGGATCCAAGGGGCGGCGTTCATCGCGCACCGCCCTTCGCCGCCGCCGCCGAGAGGGCCACGAGTTCATAGGTCGCGAGTTGAAGCGGCCGGCCGTCTTCGGTCTGACATTGCCAGATCTCGAAGGCCTGCCCCTCCGCGATCGCCTCCAGGCGCCGCAACGCCGTCACGCGGAGGCCGACATCCGAGGCGTGCGGATGATCGTCGCGGCCCCAGAGCCCATATTGATCGACCGAGCCGATCTGATATTCGCCGCCCTCGGCGATCTCGATCTCGCGGCCCTCGCGATCGCGCGTGTCGAAGTCGGGCCCGGTGATGTGCTGCCCGGGATAGTCCTCGTGGAGATCATCGGCGCCGGCCTCGGTGGTGTGGTCATCGGCGTGGGGCTCGGCGGCGGCCGCCTCGGCGCGCCAATGTCCGCAGCCGTCTGGGTGGTAGCAGGTCGCGGTGATGCCGGCGCCGGGCGCGGCGCCGCATCCCGGGCAGGCCTCGCGCCGTTCCTCGGCGGTGAGATGCGCGCGGCCATGCGCGAGCCGCCCTTGATAGCAGGCGTCGCAGAGCACCGCGTCATCGAGATCTTCGCGGGCCTCGACCGAGGGGCGCTCGCGGCCGCAGTCCTCGCACTCGCTGTCATCCTCGTCGCCGTCTTCATCCTCGCGCTCGCTACTCCAGCCGAGGGCGACCGCGGCGGCCTGGGGCAGATATCCGATCTGCCGGCCCTCGCCGAGGTAGACGCAGGCCGGCTCCTTGCGCCGCGCCGGCACCGCGACCGCGTTCTCGATCGAGTACTCGAACGCCCACCGCGGCTGCTGCGCGGTTCGTACTTCGATCTGGTCGCCATGTTCCGCGGCGAGGTCTTCCAATTCGTTGATCAAATCTCTGAGGTTCACTGTCGCTTCCCTTCGCTATCGGCCGGCCGCGTCATTGCGGCGGCAGGCTTCCAGCTTGGGGCACCGTGTATATACAGGCAAAGCCGCGGCGGCGGCAACCGGAAAGCCTGGGCTTTCACGGCTTTCCGGACCCGCGATCGGCGTGTTGGACAGCGCGCGTATCGGCCCACTCATCGAGCCATTCGCGCCGGAACCGCGTGGTGGAGTGCCCGAGTTTCGCGTGGCGTAGGCCGCGCTCCGCGCAGGCGCGATAGATCGTATCCACGCTCACGCCGAGGTGCTCGGCCGCTTCCTTCGGTGAGAGCCAGGGCGAGTTATCGGCCTTCGACCGCATCCTCGCGACGGTTGCTGCTGCCATGCGCACCACCTCTGGTGTTTGGGAATTGGAGCGGGCGGGTCGGATTCGCACCGCCCCCTGCGATTGGTCGTCGCCGTGCCGCTATCAGCACTTCGCCCGCTCGCCTCGCGCCATGCGCGCGCCGACTTCATCGATCGCCGAGTACGGCAGCTCCGCGCACGCGAGGCGCGGCCGCCACGACTCGTCGAGGAACTTGACGTACCGCAGTTGAAACCCGGGCAGCAATCGCGCGCCGGCCTTCCGGATGACGCCGCGGCCCATGGTGCCGGTGTCAGGGATGCCGAGCTTCTGGTTGATGCGTTGCCGCAGCCGCTGCCCGGTGTTGTACGCGAGGCCGGTGAAGACCTCGCCGTCGACCTCCCAGATATCCCGGTTCGCTTTGATCGCGGTGAGGATGAACCCCGCCGCCCGATAGATGGTCCCGTCGCCGCACTGCGCGCCATCCGCGAAGGTGACGAACCACTTCACGTGGGGCGCGTGCTTGCGCAGCAGGCGGCAGGCGACGCCGAGCGCGCGGCTCTCGGAGTTGCGCGGCAGGCGCTCGCTGAACGCCATCCGGTTCAACTCGAGGAACTGGTGCCACTCGGTGCCGGTCACCAGCGGCACCATGCGGCGCTTGTCCATCGAGGGCCCGAACTGCAGCGCGCCCTCCAGCGCGCCCTGCCAAAAGACGCCGATATGGATCTGCGAGTTCGGTGAAGTCTTCCCCGAATAGTGGAGGCGCCGCACGCAGGCGTTCGCTTCCTCGCGCTCGATCGGTCGGAGGATCAAATCCTTCACGCGATCCATTCACTCGGCCTCGCCGGGCTCGTAGGCCTCGCAAATCCGCGCGAGCGCGTTGCCGTTCGAATTGTCGTTGCCGGTCTCGAAGGGCCCGGCCGCGCGGCCGCGCACCAGGGCGGCGCGCACGATCGCGACCTGGGCGTCGGTCAGGGTGAACGTCATCTCCTGAAACCCGGCGCGCTCGGTGGCGGTCGCGGCCATGCTGCCCCACGCCGAGTCGGGCGGGAACTTCAGCAGGTTTTCGAGTTCGGCCGTACTGAAGAACGGCGCGAGGTCGAGGCCCGCCGCTTGGTCCGCGCGCAGTTGATCGAGGTTCCAGGCCGAGAGTTCGGAGGTGCGGTTGTCAAAGATCGCGAGGTTGCGCTTCTGCTCAGGCGTCAGGCCGCGGCGCCGCACCGCGATCAACTCGTCGCCCTCGGCCTCGATGATCCGCACGCGCTGAATGCCGGCGGCCACCGCCCCTTCAAGCACGCCATTGCCGGCGAGTACTTCGTTGCCCTCGGCGATGACGATCGAGCGCGCGGCGCCGACCTCCCGCAGCGAGGCCGCGATCATCTCGCGGTTGCGCTCCGGATGCGCGCGCCGGTTCTGCGGGTCGGGCACGAGGTCGGTGATCGGTCGGATGTCATCGAGGGCGGCGAGCGCGCGCTCCACCTGGTCGGGCGTGAGGATCGGCGCGGTCACATCCGGCCGGGCGGCGATCGGTGCCGCCTCGGGCTCGGGAGTTGGGACTTGGGTCTTGCGCTTCATCAGTCCTCCGGCTGGCAGTTCGCCGGTTCCTCGGTGGTCGACGCGTAG
>Ga0193738_1000233_pt1 | contig 38553 bp, 36 predicted proteins | sample L2a1metaG_FD_144927 | JGI IMG/M metagenome (GOLD analysis project Ga0193738, IMG submission 144927) | Soil microbial communities from a riparian zone of the East river system, Colorado, United States - L2a1 | ecosystem: Environmental > Terrestrial > Soil > Riparian zone | place: USA: East River... | reverse complement strand
TTCATTTCCTTCGCTGCCCCGCTGAATTGGCGTACATTTGCCGCTCGTTTAAAAAAGAGTATGGAAATAAGAAATATAGCGATCATAGCCCACGTTGACCATGGCAAAACTACCCTGGTAGACAAGATATTACACGCTACTAAAGTGTTTCGTGATAACCAGGAAACAGGTGAGCTGATCATGGACAGCAACGACCTCGAAAGGGAACGTGGCATTACTATTTTTAGTAAGAATGCAGCGGTTGTTTATAAGGATGTAAAGATTAATGTGATCGATACGCCGGGTCACTCTGATTTCGGTGGCGAGGTAGAAAGAGTTTTGAAAATGGCCGATGGTGTGCTGTTGCTGGTGGATGCTTTTGAAGGTCCTATGCCGCAAACAAGATTTGTGTTGCAGAAGGCATTACAGCTGAATCTTCACCCGATCGTTGTTATCAATAAAGTTGATAAACCAAACTGTCGTCCTGATGAGGTTCATGATGCCGTATTTGAATTATTCTTTAATCTTGATGCGACAGAAGAGCAATTGAATTTCCCGACCTTTTATGGTTCAGGAAAGAATGGTTGGTTCAATGATTCCAATGTACAAATCGAAGGTATTGACCCATTGTTAGACGGGATTATAAAGTATGTACCACCACCAAAAGTGAACGAAGGATTTTTGCAAATGCAGATCACTTCACTTGATTATTCATCTTTCTTAGGCCGCATTGCAATTGGTAAAGTAAGCCGTGGTGTGATAAAAGAAAATCAGCAGGTGGCATTGATGCAGGCTGATGGTTCAATTAAGAGATCGAAAGTGAAAGAATTATATGTGTTTGAAGGAATGGGAAAAAAGAAAGTGAGTGAAGTAATTGCTGGCGATCTGTGTGCTGTTGTTGGAATTGAAGATTTTAATATCGGCGATACAATTGCAGATTTGGAAAATCCTGAAGCATTACCAGTGATAAGTGTTGATGAGCCGACGATGAGTATGCTTTTCAGCATCAATAATTCTCCATTCTATGGTAAGGACGGAAAATTTGTTACCAGCCGACATCTTCGTGACAGGCTGATGAAAGAAACAGAGAAAAACCTCGCTTTAAAAGTTGAGGATACTAACAGCGGAGATAGTTTTAATGTTTATGGTCGTGGTATCCTGCATTTAGGAATATTGGTCGAGACCATGCGTCGTGAAGGATATGAATTAACAGTGGGTCAGCCGCAGGTTTTGGTAAAATTGATCAACGGAACAAAATGCGAGCCTTACGAAAATTTAGTAGTAGATGTACCGCAAGAATATGCAAGCAAAGTAATTGATCTCGTAACAAGACGTAAAGGTGAAATGCATGTAATGGAAACAAAAGGTGCGATACAACACCTGGAGTTTGAAATTCCATCAAGAGGGTTGATCGGCTTACGTTCACAAATGCTTACGAATACTGCAGGCGAAGCAGTAATGGCTCACCGCTTTACAGAATATAAACCATGGAAAGGATCTATACCGGGAAGAAATAATGGAGTATTGCTTTCTAAGATACAGGAAAGAACAACTGGTTATTCTATCGATAAATTACAGGACAGGGGAACATTCTTTGTTGACCCGGGTGAAGAGGTTTATGCAGGACAGATCGTTGCAGAGAATATTAAACCAGGCGATTTAGTGGTGAACGTTACAGAAGGAAAAAAGCTTACCAACCACCGTGCCAGCGGAAGTGATGATGCAACGAGAATTGCTCCTAAAACCTTAATGACGCTGGAAGAATGTATGGAATATATCCAGCAGGATGAGTGTATTGAAGTAACACCAAACTTTATTCGTATGCGGAAAGTGATACTGGATGAAGATGAGAGAAAGAAGCAAAGCAAAAGGATAGGCGTAGAAGCTGTTTAAGTTTTTATCTTTGTATTGAAATTTTTCTGGATGAAAAAGTGTGTACTGATATTATCAATCATAATTTTTTCTTCATTGTGCTTTGTGAATGACTCTTCTGCTCAATGCTCCATTTGTACAAAGACCGCCCAACAACTTGGCGAAAAACCCGCCAAAGGATTAAATGCCGGAATTATTTATCTCGCTTCAGCGCCATTTCTTATCGCCGGCTATGTTTTCTATCGCTGGAAAAAAAGTAATCACACTGATTGAAGTGAAATTCCGTTATTTCATTTTATTTATTTTACCTATCAGCTCCGTAGCACTGTCACCATCTAATTCTTTAAGTTTATAATACATGCTCATTGCTTCCCCTTTTCTATTGGTGGCAATAAAGCAAAGGCCTTTATAATAATATCCAAGTTTTGAAGCATCATCTAAGGTAATTGCCTTGTTTAGTTGCGTAAGAGCAAACTCATATTCGTCTTTTTGATAATAAGCATAGCCAAGTTCTTCACGGTAACCGGAATCTTCACTGTCATACTCAATGGCTTTTATCAAAATTTTTATTGCATCGTCATATCTTTCTTTATCATTATATAACCATCCAAGTTTATAATAGATAGGTCTTGAATCTTCTTCATCTTCTTTGATAGCTTTTTCAAAATATTCAATAGCGTTGTCATGATCCTCTACTATTTCATAATAAACATTTCCCAAACCTCTTAATGCAATACCATCGTTTGGAGATAAGGCGATCGTATTTCTATATTCTATAATTGCTTCAGTTGCTTTTTGAAGTTTATAGTATGAAAAGCCTAACTCATTAGATTTATTTTTTTTATTTTTTTCATCTGAAGGCATATATTTTTTCAAAAGCTCTACTGCGGTTTCATAATTTTCTAATTCATTACAACACCAACCAGCCTGGTAATAGGCTTCATTGTAATCAGCCTTTTTTGAAATAGCATTCTTAAAAGAGGCCAGCGCTCCTTCATAGTCTTTTTTTCCTTTTAATTCAATTCCTTTGGAGTACCATTCTTTGGCTGTGGATTGTGAAAAAATAATAACGGGAAATATAAATAACAAGAGAGGGAAGAGGACCTTTCTTTTCATGGTTCGATTTTTTTAAAGTTAATGAAGGATCATAATTTTTTGTGTATAGTTATCAACACATAGAAAATAAATTCCGGCATCTAGCGAGGGAAGCAATAACTCAACGAAAGACGAACTTGTGTTTGTAATTATTCTCTTTATTTCTTTGCCTGTGATATCTGTTAGTTTTATAACCGTCCCTGCATTTAGCTTACCCCTGATCGTAATTTTATCTTTTGCCGGGTTTGGATAAAAGGAAAAATGATCATTAAGTTTTAGGACAATTCTTTTTTGTAAGGAATAAGTGACGCTATTATCTTTTTCTTTGATCCGCAGGCGGTAAATATTTTCACCTGGCACCGGCATATCGTCTAAGATCTCATAATGATGAAGATTTGCTTGTACACCAATTGTCTGGAGTTCGGTCCAATTATTAAATGAATTCATTTTTTCTATTGTAAATGAAGTTGCTTGTTCAGGGTTGGCAATGTCCCATTCTAATTTTACTTTTTTATCAGCGCTAAGAAGTGCATTAAAATAGATGATCCTGACAGGCAAAGCACCAGAACAACTGGAGGACGGAATAACAGATCTTTGATATGAGTAATTGAAAATTTTTGATCCATCTGTTCCATTTACTGCCGGTACAGGTGTGCTGCAACTGATGGGATCAATATTTATTCCTGCAATACCACCAGTAACGGAACTCGTGATCGCAGGCAATGATCCATTGAAATAAATAGTACCACCGCTACCACCGCCACCGGCACCATAGCACCGACCTACACTATTATCATCATCTTCATTACCTCCATTGCCACCATTTGCCTGTATAGTCAGTGCACCAGTATAACTATTTGAAACATTCATAATAATAGTTCCGCCGGCACCACCACCAGATGCACCGTCATAAGAAGTGGATCTCCCGGTTTGACCATTTGCAGAAATTTTATAGCCATTGCCAATAATATTTTTTGCGATCACAATTATAATTCCACCGCCGTTGCCACCTGCATACGGTTGTGTAGTGCTGTTAGCATGACCTGCTCCACCACCACCACCTAAAAATATTTTTGTATTCCCCCAGTTACTTAATGCTTTTCCTCCACGTCCCTGGTAACTGCCTGTACATGCAGCAGGCCCGGAACTATAATTAGCACCGCCATTTCCACCAGCAGTTAAATTAGCGCCGCCGCCACCACCGTTGTTGTGATTATTACCTCCGCCACCTCCATTTGCAGGTGCTCCTCTTGCACCATCAATATTTGATGGGACATTTGCTACGCCTTCGCCTTTGTATGCACCGTTTAGCGCCCCTGCTGAAGTAGCGTCATAAGCAAAGCCACTTCCTACCGGAAAGAAAAAGCTACAAGTACCATCATGCAAAAAAAACGATCCTCCACGATACCCGGTTGAATCCGCAAATAAGGGTGCATTCAACGTCAGGTCCTCTTCCACTTTTATTGCAAGCACACCGCCCTTGCCTGTTGTGCTGTTCCATGATTGTGCTTTTACTGTGTCAATTACATTAGCAGAATAATATTCAGCAAACTTTACTAACTGAACTTTATTATTTACATCGTAACTATTTTTTACCTGATTAAAAAAATAAACAGAATCGTTACTCACAGAACATATTGTTGCTAGTTCATAATTGCCGGCATAATTCAAAGAAATTGTATCGCCGAATGTAGAATTGGTTGCAGTTAAGATAGAAGCTCCTTTCATCTGTATTAGCAAAACTGTATTGCCATATGCAAGACCGGAAACATTATCAAGTTTTACTGCATCAGTTGAAATTCCCAAAACACTGTGGTAGCTGTTTCTAATGCCGTTAATATTTGTTGTTTGGGAAAAAGAAAATGAGGAGGAAAATAAAAAAAAGACAAGCGACCACGATCTTGAAAGAGTAGTTAATAAGAAGGGTCTCCGCAAATAGCAGTTCACTGGCCTCATAGGATTGATAATTCTCTTGCAGTAAAAAGCTAAAATACAGCGTAGGCGTAATGAATAAAAGGGAGAAATACGCTTTTTTTGTTTGTTTACATTGAATTGATAATCCTTATCATTGTGCAGGGTTTATCGTATTTCTCCTATCCCAAAAGCTTTATACCATAACTTCAATTTGTAAATTAACTGCTATGCGAAAAATTATTTTATTCCTATTATTTGTACCACTTTTTGCTTCATCTCAAAAACTATCAACTATTGAAGAGAAAACAAAAGACCTGAAAAAGTTTGAAGGCTTTTTTAATTTCTATTGGGATGAAAATACAGGCAAGATATGGCTCGAAGTTGATACGCTTGACACAGAAATTCTTTATACAATTTCTTTACCATCAGGGCTGGGTTCAAATGATATTGGTCTCGATCGTGGTTTATCCGGAGGCGGACGCATAGTGAAATTTTCAAAGACAGGAAGAAAATTATTAATGATACAACCCAACTATGAGTATCGTGCTATAACAAAAGATGCCGCAGAGAAGAGAGCCGTTGAACAATCATTTGCACAATCAACACTTTGGGGATTTATGGTTGAAGCAGAAAGTAATAATCACTATCTCGTTGATGCAACAGATTTTTTATTGCGTGATGCAATGCAGGTTACCAACCGTATAAAAAGCAGCCAACAGGGGAACTATTCGTTGGATAAGACACGTTCTGCTATTTATTTACCACGCACCAAAAACTTTCCATTGAATACTGATTTTGAAACAACAATAACTTTTGTAAATAATGATGGTATCACAGGCAATTTTGTAAACTCGGTAACTCCTTCACCGGAAGCTATTACATTACGAATGCATCATTCTTTTGTTCAGTTACCGGATAACGATTACAAGCCAAGGATCTTTGATCCGCGAAGCAGCTTTATCCCTGTTTCTTATTATGATTATAGCACACCGGTCACAGAACCTATTGAAAAATTTTATATCATGCGGCATCGCCTGAAGAAAAAAGATCCATCTGCGGCGAAAAGCGAAGCGGTAAAACCGATCATATATTATTTAGATAATGGCACACCTGAACCAATTAGCAGTGCATTGCTTGAAGGTGCAAGTTGGTGGAACGAGGCTTTTGAAGCAGCTGGTTATACCAATGCTTTCCAGGTAAAAGTTTTGCCGGAAGATGCTGATCCGATGGATATACGTTACAATATGATTAATTGGGTGCATCGCAGTACAAGAGGCTGGAGCTATGGTGCATCCGTTACCGATCCACGAACTGGTGAAATAATAAAAGGACAAGTAACACTTGGTTCATTGCGGGTAAGACAGGATTATTTAATAGCTACTGGTTTATTAGCACCATTTGAAAATGGAATACCAGCTGATAATAAAATGTTGAAGATGGCATTGGAAAGACTAAAACAATTATCAGCACATGAAATTGGTCACACACTTGGCTTGATGCACAACTATGCTGCAAGCGTAAGCGATCGTGCAAGTGTGATGGATTATCCGCATCCAACTGTAAGTTTAAATGCTGCAGGTGAAATTGATCTTAATAATGCGTATGATAATAAGATCGGCGAATGGGATAAAGCGGCGATCACTTTCGGTTATAATGATTTTCCTTCCGGAACAAATGAAGCAACAGCATTGAATAAAATTTTATCTGATGCTGGAAAGAAAGGATTGCAATTTATTGCTGATCGTGATGCCCGTGCACCCGGCGGCCTGCATCCGCAGGCACATCTTTGGGATAATGGAAATGATGCGGTGACGGAATTAAAAAATACAATGAAGATCCGTAACAAAGCGTTATCTGATTTTAGTGAAAAAAACATCAGGACCGGTATGCCAATGGCAATGCTTGAAGAAGTATTGGTGCCGGTTTATTTTTATCATCGTTACCAGGTAGAAGCGGCAACCAAAGTCGTGGGCGGAATGTTTTATAATTATTCATTACGAGGTGATGGACAAATAATAACAAAATCTTTATCAAAACAAGAGCAATTAACTGCACTGAATGCTATCATTGATTGTATTGACCCTAAGTTTTTAAAATTGCCCGATCAGATCGCACAAATAATTCCACCATTGCCGGCGGGTTATGGATCTTCAAGAGAACTTTTTAGAAAGAGAACAGGTCTTGCGTTTGATGTTTTATCTCCTGCAGAAACTGCTGTCGATCTTCCTTTATCATTTTTATTTAATTCTGAACGATTGAATAGGATGGTGCAATATGAAGCCATGAACAAAGGATTAGGGGTTTCTGAAATGATCAGCCTGCTAATTTCTAAAACATGGAAAGCGCCAAAATTGACAGCCATAGAGGGGTTGATTCAAATACAAACGGAAGAAGTTCTACTGACTTATTTATTGGCGGCGAGCCTTAATGATAATAATTCTTTTGCTGTAAAATCAGTGCTCCAAACAACATTGAAAGATCTAAAAGCTTTTATAGATATTAAGTTGAAAACAACTACAGACGCAACTTATAAAGGCCATTTATTGCTTGCATTAGAAAGAATGAAAGAGCCGGAAAAAGCAAAACCAACGATCCATAAAGAAATTCCACCCGGTGCGCCGATCGGGTGTGACTGGGATGAATAACGAAACCTAACTTTTCTTATCAGTACTTGCAAGAACGTCATTACGATAAGTGGCGCCGATAGGGATGCTTTTGGTTTCTACCTGGATATAATTTCCTTCAATGTATTTTATGCGGTTACGGGAAATGATAAAACTTTTGTGTACCCTGATAAATGACCTGACCGGAAGTTCTTCCTGCAAATTTTTCATTGTTTCATTGATAAGGAGTTGCCCTGAATCAGTGATCACCTTCATGTAATCTCCGACTGCTTCGATGTAATGAATGCTTTCGAGATCCACTTTATGGATCTTTTTGTCTGATTTAAAAAAAATGAAAGCATCTATTTCTTCTTTTTTATGGAGCGAAGAATTGTTTAATTTTTCAATGACCTTATTCACCGCTTTCAGAAAACGTTCAAACGAAAAAGGCTTTAATAAATAATCAACAGCATTGAGTTCAAAACCCTCTACTGCAAATTCAGGGTAAGCTGTTGTAAAAATGATATGCGGGCTCTGTAACAAGCTTTTGAGGAAATTTATGCCGGATAATTTAGGAAGGTTGATGTCCAAAAAGATCAAATGAACAGGTTGCTTGTTCAATATAAGCTGTGCCTCCAATGCATCAGTGCAGGTAGCTACCAGTTCAAGTGATGGGTGATCAGCAATATATTTTTTCAAAATATTTTGCGCCAATGGCTCATCTTCAACTATAAGGCACTTGCATGGATTCATAAATTCAATTGTAATTGTACTTTAAAGCTATTCTGTTCATTGCTGATCTTTAATGAATGTTTTCCCGGGTATAATAATTCCAATTGTCGTTTTACATTTTCAAGTCCCAATCCGTTGTATTCGCCCGTTTTTATTTCATCCACGTATCCTTTATTATTTTCTATTGAGAAAATGAGTTTGTTTTTTTCTATAATTGTGTTTAAAAAAATGAAAGATTTTTCTGAATCCCCTTTAGCGCCATGTTTAAATGCGTTTTCAAGAAAAGTAATCAGAACCAATGGAGCTATTTGCTGACCATTGATCTCTCCTGATCTTTTTATCTCAAAATTCAATTTGGAATCAGAACGAATTTTCTGCAGAGCGATATAATTGTCAAGAACTGTCATTTCTTTTTCTAATGGAATAAAATTATCTCTTGACACATAAAGAAAATAACGCATCAATTCTGACAATTGTAAAATTGTGCCCGGCAATCTTTCATCTTTATCCAGCGCCATGGAATAAATGCTGTTCAGTGTATTAAAAAAGAAATGCGGATTGATCTGGGCTTTCAGCGCTTTAAGTTCCACTTCAGTTTTTTGTTTCTCCTTTTCCAGCAATTCCTTTTGTAATCCACTTACCAGGAACCATGATTTGGAAAGCTTTAACAGGGTTGTAATGATTATATATACTGAAAAGAAAAGAATGATCTCACGAAAAGTGAAATAAGAAATAAAAAAATAATCAGGAAATACTTTTGCGGACCATTTGTCAAAAAAATTATTATTGATCCATGCAAAAAAAATGATAATGACAGCTAATGAGAATAAATAAAACAGGATTCGTTTCCTGTTTCCCAGCTTTGGTAAAAGCAATTCAATATTTATATAAACAGCCGGTATAAGACTTAACTGGAACAATAGAGTATAAACATAATCTATCTTTTCAGGCTTAATACCAGTTTTGAAAATATAAAGGAATATAAAGAATGAAAACATCCAGAATGCCAGGTGCTGAATAATTTTCAATATGGGATGATTGAGTTCCCAATACTTCTTCTTCATTCGTTCAGCTTTTACGGATCAAGGTAACAGAATTTTCTTTGTCGAAAAAGCGATCATCATTTCCATACTTCTGAATGAATTTCTGTAACTCATAGGTAGAAGCTGTGATAAGGAAGGTATCATATAATTCATCGGTTTCGTGTTTTAATTTCATTCGTCCCACATTGATCTGTTTATATAGAAAATCCCCGTCGATAAAATCAAGTTTAATTGTATTTGAGTTACTGAATCGTATGCGGGCTATTGTATAAGTTTGGAGTAGGCAGGTGGGACATACTTCCATTTCTATGGCGGTGGTATCATCCTGATTCATATCTGCGTTAGTAAAATTCATAAAATATTCTCCGTTCAATTGTATCATACTTCCATACAGATCGTATTTAATTTTATTTTTCATATAATGGATGACATATGATTTGGAAAAGAGGATCGAGTCTCGCTTAAACGGAGGGCCCAAAGAGGCATCTTTACGCTCATTATAGAAATCACTTTCAAAGACTTTTTGAATGGTGTAATCCAGGCCATCTGAATTCCATGTGCCGGTAAGCCGGCTATCTGTCACTGCGGTATTTTTAGTAACCAATGGATGTAAAGACGTAATGCAGGACTGTAGGATCATGATCGGAAAAAAAATTAGAAAAATAGGCTTAGTCATATCAGGTATTTTATTTTTTGAAGATTGTCTTTTTGCTTTCGTAAGCCTCAGGTTCATCACTGTATTTGATGAGATACTGTTGAAGCTCGGATGTAGGGGCTGTGATCACAAAATTATCATCGGCACCTGTTTCATGACTGATGCGAATCTTTTTTTGGTCAATCAAGCTTTTTACATACGATCCGTCTAATTGACTTAATTCAAAACTTCCATCATTTAAAATTTCGACACGATACGATGTATGCATTTTTGCCAAATGTGCTCCGAAGAATTCGTCGATCTTTAGGTCTTCTTTTTTATATGCAGGGTAATAATCAAAATAAAGATACTTACCGATGCGGGCAAGAAATGCAATATACCGATCAGGAATTTCGCTATGCTCATGTTGGTAGCTGATAAGGTATCCCTTCTGTTTAATGCGGGAAATATTTCCTGGGAGTTCTACTGAATTTTCGGTTGCCAGGTTGCTGATCGTAACTCTTTCTTTATTTCCCTCTCTTTCTGTATTCCATGTACCAATAAGTTTTGGATCATAAGCCAGGTCTTTTTCCGTAAAAATTGGATGGAGAGTGGTTAGACAACTACTTAAAAAAATAAGGAGAAAAGCAAACGCTGTGGTTAGAACGATTTTTTTCATATCTGTTTTTAATTTTCATGTCAAAACTATCCCCTGCCTAGGTCACGGGGAAATTGTTTCGATGAACGATATGAAAATGACGATGAACCTGGAAGTCTGTGAGAGTTTATTTCTTGATCGTTAAATGAGTATCATCACAAAACGGAGGTGTTTTTGTTTTCTTGCATTGGCAAAAATAAACTTCCTCTTCTTTATCAAACATGACCTTTATGCTTCGATAAGGTTCATCTTGTATATTTCTATGTGCACTATCGCAAAATGGTTGAGTTACGCTTAAACCACAAGTACACCAGGAATAGACTTTGCCGGGCTGCACTTTTATGATTGCCGGCTCACATTCAGCCATCCTTGGTAAATTTTCATTGGGAATAATTTCCATGCTACAAATAATTTTTTATGAATGAATACAATTGAAATGAATTCTTGTTCGAAAGTTCTTTGATCTCTTCTTTGAGTTTTTCTTTATCAATATCATTCATCTTCTTTCGCTGAATAAGCTGGTAAGCTCTTTCTGCCAGCAACCAGTATTTTTTTTCTTTTGAATGATGATGTTTTAGCAAATGTTCTATTTCTTTCAGCAGGTCACTCACTCCTTCATTTTGTGAAGCTACCGTTTTTATCACCGGCACCTCATCGTATCGGTTATGAAATGCAGGTGCCAGCATCAATCGTAAGTTTTTTACAAATTGATCAGCGTCTGGTCTGTCGGCCTTGTTTACAACAAATATGTCGGCGATCTCCATCAAGCCAGCTTTCATGGTTTGTACTTCATCACCTGCTTCAGGTACAACAACAACAACCGTGATATCAGCAAGACCCGCAATTTCAACTTCGCTTTGACCTACGCCAACAGTTTCTACAATAATAAGATCAAAAGCTGCGGCTTTCATTAGTTCCGTTATTTCAATGATCTTCGGATGCAAGCCACCTAGTGAGCCTCTTGTTGCCAATGAACGGATGAACACATTTGGATTATCATACCATTTGCTCATACGTATACGATCGCCAAGCAGAGAACCAAGATTAAATGGTGAAGAGGGATCAACACAAAGTACCCCGATCTTTTTTCCATTGTTTACCAACAAACCGATCAGCGAATCAACCAATGTACTCTTGCCCGCTCCCGGAGGGCCGGTAATACCAATAACTGGTTTATTCGGATTATGTGGTAATGATTGTAATAACCCTTCATAACCATCCGCTTCATTTTCTACTAATGAAATGCTTCTTGCCAATGCTTTTGCATCGCCCAGTTGCAATTTTGATAATAGTTCCTGTATCATTTCGGGTTGGCCAAAAATACTCTTTATAATAAAGACAAATGAATGAGTTTAATAATTTTATTTTGCAGCATGCAAAGGCTTTCGGTTGTTATTGTTTGTAAAAATGGAGCAAAGGTTATTGGAGAAACCCTAAAAAGTTTTTCTGGTCTTACTGATGATATACTGGTCTATGATAATGGCAGCACAGATGGTACAAAAGAGATAGTGAAGCAAAGCAATGCAAGGTTGGTTGAAGGAAGCTGGGAGGGTTTTGGCAAAACAAAAAATAAGGCCAATACATTGGCAAAATACGATTGGATACTAAGTCTTGATGCAGATGAAGCTATAGATGATGAACTAAAAGAAAATTTATTACAACAGGACCTGGCTGATGAGAAAAAAGTATTTGAATTCAAATTCAAAAATTTTTTGGGCGACAAATGGCTTCGTTACGGCGAGTGGGGAGATGATAAACATATTCGGCTTTTCAACAGAAAAAAAATTAACTGGAATGATGCAGCTGTACACGAGTCTTTATTATTATCAACAGATGTAAAAGTTATTTCGATCCCGGGCTATGTGTTGCATAAAACAGCACCTGATATTGCAAGGTATGAAGCTAAAATGGAAAATTATGCGGCGCTGAATGCCGAAAAATATTTTAAGCAACAAAAAGAAGCAGGATCATTTAAAATGTTTTTTTCTGCAGCCTTTTCTTTTATCAAAAACTACTTTTTTAAACTTGGCTTTCTCGATGGTGCAACGGGATATCATTGCGCCAGAATAAATGCCCGATACACTTTTTTGAAATATAAAAGGCTGAATGAACTTTGGAATAAAAAACAGTAAGTGCCTTTCCTAATAATCTATAATTTTACACTCCCGAAAATTATATGACCAATTTCATTCCGATATTTCCTCTTGGCATTGTGGTTTATCCCGGTGAAAATGTGAACCTTCACATTTTTGAACCAAGATATAAGCAACTTGTTAAAGAATGCCACGATAGTAAAAAGCCATTTGGCATACCTGCTGTGGTTGACAATAAATTACAGGAGAATGGCACACTGGTAAATGTTGTAGAACTAAGTAAAATGTATGAAAATGGAGAAATGGATATTAAAACAAAAGGCGAAAAAGTTTTTCGAATGTTGGAAGTGATCAAAGAAATTCCTGATAAACTTTATAGTGGTGCTATTGTAAACTATCCCGATAATAAAGAAAAGGGCGATATTGAGCTGATGCGAAGAGTAATGAACGGCATTCGTGAATTGCATAAATTGCTGAACGTAACAAAAGATTTTAAAAAACCTGATGAGGAATTGAATACTTATGAAGTTGCACATCATGTTGGCCTTACCTTGCAGGAAGAGTATGAGCTGCTTGGGCTAATGAATGAGCTGCAGCGGCAGGAATACATAAAACGTCATTTAACCAAAGTATTACCGATGGTAGCAGAGATGGAAGGGTTAAAAGAAAAAATAAAACTGAACGGACATTTTCAAAATTTATCTGGTTTCAAGTTTGAATTGTAATTAAGCAACTAATGAACACACTCTGCTTCGACTTTGGTAACACAAGACTAAAAATTGCTTTTTTCCAAAATGCAAAACTTGCAGAAGTGATCGTCATTGAAAACGATGAGATCGCCACCATCACATCGATCCTGGAAAAATTTGATGCACAAAAAACAATTCTTTCATCTGTTATCAATCATAACACTGAGATCGAAACAGTGCTCGCAAACAAAACAAAATTTCACAAGCTTAGTCATCTTTCAAAACTTCCGTTCACAACACCTGTCGGAAAACCCGAAACGATCGGTGCTGATCGGCTTGCCTTGACCGCAGCAGCTGTTTATTTTTTTCCAAAACAGCATAACCTGGTAATAGGTATGGGCAGTTGCATTACTTATAATTTTATTAATGCAGATCATGAATTTTTGGGCGGTGGAATATCACCCGGCATGGAAATGCGAATGAAATCGTTGAATCAATTCACGGCCAAACTGCCAATAGTAAAACCAGATGGTAATGTGCCGCTGGTTGGATACGACACCGTTACAAATATTTTAAGCGGAGTGGTGTTGGGAATGGTAAAAGAGATCGATGGATTTATTGATGTATATAAGGAAAGATATGGGAACTTTAACGTCCATTTAACCGGGGGTGATTTAGTCTATTTGGCTCCCCATCTTAAAAACCAGATATTTGCAGACCCCGAACTGATCTTCAAAGGGCTTTATGCCATTAGCGAAGTGAATAACCAGTAAGATAAACAAGGAGTTAGGGGATTTTTTCCGGGACTAAATGCTCAATTTTTCATGTTCAATCTTCAACGAAAACTGTTCAGTTTTAAATCGTCATCAAGGGTTTTTCAATATACATTAATGGCTATTAGCTTTCAGCTATTAACCAATGTCTTTGTTAATGCCCAGGATAATTCTCCATACTCACGTTATGGCCTCGGCGATCTTCAGCCAAGCTCACATATTTATAACCGCGGAATGGGCGGGGTATCCGCAGCATTTTCTGAACAACCGAGTACAGGAATTTCTGACTCACGAAATGGAAAATCCTATTCCGTTATAAATTTTACAAACCCTGCATCGTATTCCCGTTTTTTTGCTGTCAAGGAATTAAGATCAAACAAGCTACAATATGGAAGAATGTTGCTTGATGTTGGAGTTAATCTTACCAGCCATAGGTTGCATGAAGCAAATAATCCGCAAACTTTTACTTCAACAAATGCCTATTTCTCTTATTTGCAAGTAGGTGTTCCTCTTAGAAAGAATTGGGGATTGGTTTTGGGGTTGAGACCACTTACTACTATTGGTTACCGGATCGACAAGAACGAAAGATTATATGATCCTAATACTGGTCAGTCGATCGATAGTGCAAGAACCCAGTTCAGAGGTGATGGGGGATCTTTTCTTTTAAATACAGGAACAGGTTTTGCCTTCAACAATTTTAGTTTTGGAGTTAATTTCGGTTATTTATTTGGCAAAAAGAATTACGACACTCGCAGGACGCTTCTTAATGACACGATCCTCACTTATAGTGCCTCAAATCATCAGTCAAGGTCAAATTTTGGCGGTATTTTTTTTAATGCAGGAATGCAGTACCGGATTGATCTAAGCCCAAACAAAATGAGGTATCTCCAATTGGGAGCTTTTGGAAATATTGAACGCAAATTTAAAACCCATAATGACTACATCAGGGAAACATGGGTTCTTGTTCCAACGGATGCAAGTGAGCTTCGCCTTGATAGTGTGTACCAGGAAAATGATGTTGAGGGAGAAATAATTTATCCTGCAAGTTTTGGTGCCGGCTTTATTATTGAACAATTGCCGGATGTCAAAAATGGTGGTTGGCTTATCGGCGTAGACATGTCCAGTACTAATTGGGATAATTATAAATTCAATGGACAATCAGATGCAGTAAAAACTAACTGGCAGTTACGAGTTGGTGGCCAGATACGGCCACGGTTAAAGGATACTTATAAAAGCTTGATGGCTTATAGATTCGGTGCGTTTTTCGGGGATGATTATGTTTATATAAATAATCAAAAACTGCCCGTTTGGGGCATATCCGGAGGCGTTAGTTTGCCTATAGCCAATCTTAAAGATGCATCACGCAGGTTCCGTACTCAATATTCAGTTGTCAATGTTTCGGCTGAATACATTCAAAGAGGCAACAATAGTAACCCGATGAATGAAAACCTATTCAGGATCTCATTTGGATTTACATTAAGTGATCTTTGGTTTACAAAACGTAAATACGAATAGAGGGTACTTGTAACTTCAATCATTAATTTTTTTATGTGATCAGCTTCTGCAACTATATTAAACTTTTGTTGCGACGCTCCGTTCATCGTTCATTTCTTTACTCAACAATTGCGTCACAGTTTACCCAGAGCTTGTCGAAGGGCCGCACTCTTGTACTTTCTATTCGCTATTCAACATTACTTCTACTTTTATTTTTTTCTTCCTGCGAAAACGATCCTAAAGAAATTGAAAACTGGACAAAAAGGACAGAGCTAAGGGAAGAAGCAAAAACGGTTGAAAGCTATCTCAGCCAATCGGGAGTCATGAAGGCAAAACTAACAGCTCCATTGATGTATCGATATCAGCGAGATACTGTTTTCACAGAATTTCCCAATTCACTGCATGTAGATTTTTATGATGACAGTGTAAGAGTTGAAAGTTGGTTGACGGCTAAATACGGTATCTATTATGATAATTTGAATAAGGTATTCCTTCGTGATAGTGTAGTGGTTATAAATAAGGAAGGCGATACCTTACGAACTCCTGAACTTTGGTGGGATCAGAACCTGCAAAAATTTTATACAACTAAACCATCCCGGATCGACGGAAAGGATAAACACATTTACTGCAGAGATGGTATTGATGCGCCGCAGGATATGAAAGTATTTACCTGTCATTTTCCTACCGGGCCCTTCAATTTAAAAGAAGGAATGACAACTCAATAGTTTTTCCACTTAGTTTCAAACATCGAACTTCGAACCTCAAACATTTTGTATGGAATACAGGCGAATGGGTAGATCTGGCCTACAGCTTAGCGTACTTTCTTATGGCAGTTGGGTCACATTTCACAAACAACTTGACGATAACAAAGCTGATGAGTTGATGGGCATTGCTTATGATAATGGTGTAAATTTTTTTGATAATGCTGAAGTGTATAGTCGCGGGGAAAGTGAAAAGATCATGGGTCGGGTTTTAAAAAATAAAAAATGGGATCGTACTTCTTATACCGTTAGCAGCAAAGCATTCTGGGGCTGGCATGGTCCTGATAACAAACCGACACAAAAAGGGTTGAGCAGAAAACATCTTGTTGAAGCATGTAATGAAGCTTTACAAAGAATGCAACTCGATTATCTCGATCTGTATTTCTGTCATCGGCCCGATAAAACTGTACCGATGGAAGAAGTGGTATGGACAATGAACAGTTTAATTCAGCAAGGAAAAATCTTATACTGGGGCACCAGCGAATGGAGTGCTCAGGAGATTATGGAAGCACACATGATGGCAGAGAAGTATCATTTGATCGGCCCTTCGGTTGAGCAACCTGAATACAACTTATTTCACAGGCATAAAATGGAGAATGATTATTTAAAGATCTTCCGGGATATTGGATTGGGAACGACTATATGGAGCCCATTGGCAAGTGGTCTCCTTACCGGAAAGTATAATAGCGGCATTCCTGAAGATTCCCGCATGGGCATTCCCGGTTTTGAATGGTTAAAAGAAAGAGTGTTAGTAAACGATAAGATCGAAAAGGTGACAAAGCTAAAAACAGTATCAGATAAGCTTGGAACTAATCTTGCCACATTATCTATTGCCTGGTGCATTGCCAATCCTAATGTAACTACAGCCATTCTGGGCGCAACAAAGCAGGAACAATTAGAGCAAAATCTTTCAGCTCTTGAACTATACCCGAAGCTTGATGGAGAGATCATGAAAGAGATCGATTCAATAATGGAGACAAAGCCGCACTTGCCGGAACACTAAATAAAAAATCCTCCGTCTTAAGAGGCGGAGGATAATTTTTTTCAAGCTCAATTAACCTTAAAGCATTTCAACGGATACGGGATTTCGATTTTGGTTTTTCATCAGGCCCTGGATTAAAACGGGTCCCTGAATTTTCATATAGAATTTTCAATAAAATAAGAAAAGTTGATTGATACGGATTTTACTTTGGTTTATCAGGATTATGGATTAAGAACTTCTGGACGGTTTTGGACATCGGATATTGGATACAGTAGCCTTACCAATCAACTTCTGGTACAAACATAATCTCCGTTAATGGATTGCAAAAGAGCAAAACTGCTCCATTTTTTTACTTCACTTTTTACTGCCCGGTTCGTAGATTTCCTAAGGGATGAACCCATTTTGAAAAGCCTTTACCTATCTTCATTCACTAAATCATTGATATGTCATTACATAACAAAACAGCTTTTATCACAGGTGCCAGTCGTGGTATTGGGAAGGCTATTGCTTTACAACTTGCTAAAAATGGTGCGAACATAGTTATAGCAGCAAAATCAGTTGAAGAGAATCCAAAATTGGACGGAACAATTTTTTCAGCAGCTAAAGAAGTAGAAGATGCAGGTGGTAAAGCATTGGCGGTGCAATGTGACATTCGTTTTGAAGATCAAATACAAGCTGCGATCGATAAAGCGGTTGCCCAGTTCGGCGGAATTGATATCGTTATTAATAATGCGTCTGCTATCTCACTTACACCTACCGAGCAAACAGAACCAAAACGTTTTGATCTGATGCATGACATTAATATAAGAGGAACTTTTCTTGTAACAAAGGCTTGCATACCTCATTTAAAAAAATCAGCCAATGCACATATACTTACGTTATCACCTCCAATAAATTTAAATCCCAAATGGCTGGCGGGGCATGTTGCTTATACCATAACAAAATTTAGTATGAGCATGATGGCAATTGGTTGGGCGGCTGAATTAAAACAATATCGCATTGCATCAAATGCACTTTGGCCACGGACAACTATTGATACTGCTGCAGTAAGAAATTTATTAGGCGGTGAAATGTTAGCTAATATGAGTCGCACACCAGATATCCTTGCTGATGCCGCATTTTATATTTTAAGTAAGCCATCAGCAGATTGTACTGGCAATTGTTTTATTGATGAGGATGTGATGGCTAAAGAAGGGATAACAGATCTTTCTCATTACAATGTAGTGCCGGGAGCCACACTATACAGAGATTTATATGTTGATTAAAAAACCCGGCCAAAAATGCCGGGTTGCTTTCTCTCATGTGTATAGTGATGAGCCTTAGTTTTGGTTGCGACTGTGCAAGCTACAGAAAAATAAGCTTCAAAAATTAATGTTCAACAAAGGTCTGGATAAACTGTGCATTCTACTCATCGTCTTTCTTTTCCGGCCGCATCATTGGGAATAAAAGCACATCCTGTATGGAAGGCTGATTCAATAACAACATACAGATACGGTCTATTCCAAAACCAATACCTGCTGTTGGCGGCATGCCATATTCTAGAGCTCTCAAAAAATCATAATCGATATACATCGCTTCATCATCACCACGTTCCATCAACTTGGTTTGATCTTCAAACCTGTCCCGTTGATCAATAGGATCATTTAATTCACTGTAAGCATTAGCAATTTCCTTTCCATTTACCATAAGTTCAAATCTTTCTACAAATCCTTCTTTAGTCCTGTGTTTTTTTGTGAGCGGACTCATTTCTTTTGGATAATCAATAATAAAAGTTGGCTGCACGAAATGCTTTTCACATTTCTCACTGAAGATCTCATCGATCAACTTTCCTTTACCCATTGTTTTATCAACATGAACATGCAATTGTTTGCAAACGCTGCGCAAATGTTCTTCGCTCATATTGCTGATATCAAAACCTGTATGCTCTTTAATTGCATCAGTCATCGTCACTCTGCGGTAAGGAGCTTTGAAATCGATCTGCTTTCCATCTACAATCGATATGGTCGTTCCATTGACAGCGATGGCCGCTTTTTCAAGAAGTTGCTCCGTTGTTTCCATCATCCACACATAATCTTTATAGGCGACATAAAATTCAAGTACGGTAAACTCTGGATTATGCGTCCGGTCCATCCCTTCATTACGAAAGTTGCGACTGAATTCATATACCCAATCAAATCCGCCAACTATCAATCTTTTCAAGTAAAGTTCATTGGCAATACGCAAATACATCGGGATGTCTAATGCGTTATGATGTGTGGAAAATGGTCTGGCTGCTGCACCACCGGGAATACTTTGTAAAACGGGAGTATCAACTTCCAATGCGCCGCGTTCATTTAAAAATTCCCGTATAGCATTTACCAATTTTGTTCTTTTAGTAAATACTTCTTTTACTTCCGGGTTGATTATAAGATCAGCATAACGCTGACGGTATTTGAATTCAGGATCGGTAACTGCATCAAAAGTTTGCCCTTCGGCTTCTTTAACTATTGGTAGAGGCTTTAATGCTTTTGCGAGCATTGAAAGCTCCTTTACATGAATAGATGTTTCGCCTGTTTTTGTTTTAAACACATAACCCTTTACACCAATGATGTCACCAATATCAGTGCATTTTTTCCAAATGATATCATAAAGAGTTTTGTCTTCACCAGGGCAAATGTCATCTCTCTTAATATATAATTGAATACGTCCGGATGAATCCTGTATCACGGCAAAATTTGCCTTACCCATATCACGAATGCTCATGATGCGGCCTGCCACACATACATCTTTAAATGTTTCTTTATTCTCATCATTAAATTGCTGCTTGATATTAACCGCACTATTGTTTACGGGAAATAGTTCAGCAGGATAAGGATCGATCCCCATTCCTAAAAGGTCCCCTAATTTTTCCCTGCGTATTTGTTCTTGTTCTGATAAATGAGATGTATTCATTGCTTGCCAATTCTTAAAGTGCGGCAAAGGTACTGGTTAGAGGCAGAAAAGGCAAAAGGTATATGCTTGCATTTGCAGGCATATACCTTTTATTAGAAGTAGGTTATAGTTTTATTTTTAAAGCAATAGCGGGATAAGAGGTTTGAACAAAAGAATGGTTATGGACCATCCTGGTATCTTCCATTTTTATAAATGTGGTTGCTTGCATTGCTTTTCTTTTGTTTTTTCCTGATGCAATAAAAAGAGGAATGCTTCCAATTGTTGAAAGAACCCCAATGCCAGCCAAAACAGCTCCGGTAGCTGCATCATCAAAACTAGCCTCCTTACGGTCCCCAACCAGGAAGCCCGTGCCTATCAATGCTACACCACCACCTAATAAAACCCATGCGGCCGTTTTTTGATTTTTACTTTTTACGATGTAATCTGTTTTAATGTCTGGAATAGTATCATATGTCTTTTGACAAAAACTGGTTGCAGGGAATGCAAGCAGCAGAAAGTAAAGGATGCTTTTTTTCATAATTATTTTTTTAATTGTTTAACAAGAACTCATTTTTTATAATAGAAATTCAAAATTTTATTGCTGGCAGATAAATTCTTTTTAGGAATAGTGCCGAATAGAATGTCCCACCACATTACAGTTACGCCAAAACATTTATCTGTGTATTTGCAATGATGTGTAATATGGAATTCGTGGTGGGCTGGTATGAATGCTTTCGTCCATTTTTTATGAAGTAGATAATGGATATAGCAATAGGCTGCTGAACCCCAGAAAAACCCTGAAAAAAAGGTAAAATAATTATTCAGCCTGTATGCAATGTAAATAAACACACAAGTGAAAATAAAAAGTAAAACCCTGTGTAAGAGCTTTGTTTCAAATTGCCCCGGATCGATATGATGGTGTTGGTGGATCTGTGATGTGCTTGTTCTCCATTTATCTGTTTTAGAATGCAACAAGAATCGATGCACATGATATTCAACCCATGTCCATACCAGCCAACCTGTCAAAAATAAAAGAAAGTGAAAAATAAAAGGATGGTTACTTCGTAAGAATGCCGCAATTATAATTAACGGGAGTGCAGAAATGATACAGGCAAGTATGCTATACAATTCAAACCAATTTTTCAAGAACCGCTTCATGTTTTTTAGATTTATGTATTGCTATTATGCGTTTGCCTGAATTTTTAGAAAATTGAAATGAGAAATTATAGCATTACCCAAGCTGTAATGAGGATAATAGATTTGATATTCTGCACAATGTTCTTTAATGATCTTTGTAACAGCCAAATAATGACAATGACATAGTTTAGGGAAAAGATGATGTGCAAGATGCGTATTTAAACCACCTGTGATCCAATGAAGCAATTTTGAATCTGTACTACAATCATAAGTGGCATTCCATTCATGTTGCAAAAATGAATTTTGAATGATTCCGTTTTCATCAGGAGCGGTATATTCAGCACCTTCCACACAATGACCTAAGACAACAACTGTTGATAATAAAATACCAGCTACCATATGATAGATAAGAAAACCTGCAAGTACAGTTGATAATGGGATATTGATTATCCATGCAGGAAAAACGATCATGTAAAAAAGATAAAATGATTTGAAGAAAATAAGCTTTGTCCATTCCTGCCATGAATGACTCATGTTTTTATAATTGCCCATTTGTTTTTGCCGGAACATGTTAATGTCAATAAAGAAAACCCAGAAAATAGAGTAGAACATATATAAAAATGGTACATACCATACCTGGTATTTATGCATCGGTAATTTTTTCTGTTGAGAACAGACGCGGATAAATGGAATGCTGTCCAATAAAACATCACCACCCGCCACATTGGTAAATGTGTGATGTTGAATATTGTGCCGGATATTCCAGATATAAGAATTCATTCCCATCAGGTCACCGAAATAGGCGGCTGCTTTGTTTAATGATCTGTTTTTAAAAAGAACGTTATGTGATGCATCATGAACAATATTAAAAACAACCATTACTCCCGCAAGACCCATGATCATTACTAGTAAAATTGACAGACCTGTATTCACGCTTCGATTGAGTAAAAGAATATAGCTACTCAAATAAAGCCCGATAAGAATGCCTCCTTTCATATAAATACTGCTATCGGCAAAGCGGTTACCGCCTTTCTTTTCCATATAGGCATCAACTTTTGTTATGAGTTCTGAAAAGAAATCAGAATCATTTTTTGATTTGAATTTCATACTGCTTGTTTATGCGTGATTAAATTATGATTGCTTTTTTCTCCGAAATAAAGCTCAATAGATCTTGAGCTGGCGATCTTATCGGCATTACCTGTTGTATTGAAAATTCTATCCCACCATGTATTAGTTACTCCAAAACATTTTTCTGTTTGGCCAAAATGGTGTTGCATATGGAATTTCTGAAGACATGGGATCCATTTTGCTGCCCAACGTGTATGTAATAGCACATGCATATAACTATATAATGCCAGGCCAGTTGCTATTCCGGCAGGAAGGAATAAATAACTGCTAAAAAGTACACTACAACATGTAAGAATTATTGCTCCGGAAGAGTACAGTATTCTTTTTATATAGGTTGTGAATATGGTACCTGTAACATGATGATGAAAATGAAGACTCTTATGATATTCCTTTTTTTCTTTTCCATGCATCATGAATCGGTGAATGAAATATTCAAAAAATGTCCAGCAGAATAAACCACCTGCAAAGGCAATTACCTGGAATGTCCAATGTTTATTTATAAAAAAGAAAAGAGTTGCAACCGACGGTACTGTTATCACGGCAAAAAAGAGAAGGCATATACTTGCCGGCACTGACTTATTGGCCAGTTTATAATAGCTAAGCATGCCTAACAAATAAAATATCATATAGCTTTATTTAGTGGTGAATAATATATTTTGGTCCGTAGATCTTTATCAACGTCAATTTTTTTGAGATCAATAATGCTACTACGGGGTTTGGAAAAGAGGAAGCTGATCTTATTTTTCAATCCTCTGATATTTGAAATTTCCCTGGCTACATTTTTATATTCATGGAATAAAACGTCTTTGGGATTGTGTGAATGGATGTTATGAGTGATACCATAAACCGGTGGAATAGTTTCTTTGGCATAAGTGCCAAATATGCGGTCATATATTATCAAAATTCCACCAAGGTTTTTATCAATGTATTCAGGATTGCTTGCATGATGTACCCGGTGATTGGATGGCGTATTAAAAATCTTGTCAAGGAGACCAAGCTTCTTTATTTTTTCAGTATGTATCAAAAAATTCCAGATAGCAGTTAATGATTCAAGTAAAAGGATCATTTCTGGAGTAATGCCAATCAAACAAAGTGGCGCCCAAAAAAGAAAACGATAGAACAGGTGAATAAAATTTATCCGGAACCCGACAGATAAATTATAATGTAATGATGAATGGTGAGCAACATGTGCTGCCCATAACAACCGGGTTTTATGACCCAATAAATGGTATACATAAAGAACAAGGTCACATAAAAAGAATGCTGCAACCCATAATAGGAAAGAAGGAGCTGGTTTTATAACGGCTACTGAATAAACCATTGTGTACACTGTCAGCGCCAATGCTTTCATAAAAAAACCTGTCAGTATTACTAGTAAGCCCAGGCATATATTAGCTAACATGTCTTTTAACCTGTTTCCTTCTTTGTGTAAAAAACTTATCAGTAATTCGATCGTTGTTAATATTAGCAGTACCAGCGTTCCTATCGTGTTTATGTTTAGCATTGTTTATATTCCTTTACTGTTTGTTGCTTAATTTTTTTAATCGCTTACCTTATTTTCAAACAGCAGTTTTCAAAATGATAGAAGAAAATTGAGATGTCAATTCAATAGATGCACTGTACAAACTATGGTGGATCTCTATTTTCGAGCATACACCGTCTGTATAGAAGTATTCATTGTAATTACCATCAGGAAATTTTATTTTATAATGATGATCAGCGATTTTTTGAATGTCGACCTGTTGTTCAAAATCATCAGAGTAAACTTTTGTGATATTTAGTGGTTCGCTTATATAAACGCGGTTATAAAAGCCTACCTGCAACGAGAGAGTTTGTGATTTCATAAACTGAGTTTTAATTTTTTTGATATAACTATCCCGTTCCCGGTAGTTGCTGAGTTTACGGGATAGTTATTGTATGCTATTTAATGAACTGGATGTTTCCTAGATGCTACAGGATATTATAACCAAAACTGATATAGTACATTCCTCCGATGTATGGATTACCAAATCCTGTTTGATAGAATTTGTTTGTGATATTCGTTCCACCAAGTTTTATCATTGATTTGATTTTTGGCAACTTATAGTTCACTTGTGCATCCAGCGTAGTGTATGCATTAACGTTTCCATCTGCAAGACCACCACTTTCCCAATAGAATTCATCCTGCCATCTCAGGTTGATATTAAAACCAATGTTCTTCTTTTTGCCCAAACCGCTATTACCAAAGCCGGCATTGATTCTATATTTTGGCGTACTAAAACCAGCCTGGAAACCACCTGGAACATCAGTAAGATTATCAGTATATGCATTAAAGAATGAGAAATAGTTTTTGGCCATTTTATAGTCAAAGCCTATCCCTGCTCCCCATGTTTTTACTTCGGTATCGCTATTAGTAACGACAGAGAAAGGTTTAGCAGTTGGGGCAGAAGGTTGAACTAAAACAATGCGGCCAAGAAAATTGGTATACTTTCCAAAGTATGCATACATATCGATCAATAATTTTTTATTGATATAACCTTTATACCCTGCTTCAAATGAACGCATGCTTTCTGGTTTTAATTCTTTATAAGTAAATGGAACCGGCGCTGCAGGAGGATTATATATATAGGTAGGCTTGGATTCTGTATTCATATAATCGTTCACCCATGGCATACCACCTAATAAGATCACATTACCTACGTCCAATCTGATCCATTGTTGTTGGGTAGTTGGGAATTTATAGGCAGTTTGATAAGAGAAGCGAAGATTATGCCCTTCAGCAATGCTTAATAAGGCTGTAACTCTTGGAGTGAATTTCCCTTCGAAGTTTTCATTTTTATCATAACGACCGGAAACTCCTAAACTAAGTTTATCAGAAAAAAGTTTTTTGGTTACCTGTGCATATGCACCCCATTCATTTATTTTAATTGCTTCCAATGTATCAATGAAAAGAGTCCCTTTTGAATCAAGAATATATTTTTTTACATTACCACCAATGATCACTTCAGCAAATTTTATTTTATCGCTAAAGCTGTATTGACCTTCGCCCATCCACAATTGAGATTTTTCTAAAAACAATCCTCCTTTTGGAATAGGAACTGCTCTTACTGAATCAAAAAGATGAGTGAATTTATCTGAACCCGGAGCAGGCCGACCCTGGTCTGCAAATCCCCTGGCCATATTATGTGATGTAATATCATCTTTACCGCCCAGGCGAGATTGAATATATGCCTGTGCATACTGAATATACCAACTACCTGTAGGATTAAGAGGATTGTAACTCGGTTTCCAGGCTTCATTCATAAATATAGAGGTTACGGTAGCGCTGTAGGCTTCACCAGCATCTTCCTGTGTTGTGTATCCACGCAAAAACCAATTCTTGTGTTTAAGTTCCAGTTTATATTGGCCAATTTTTATATCCTTGAATGCATACCTGTTGTTACCTGTATAAACTGTATTACCTGTTGCCCAATGTCCCGCAAGAATTGCTTCGAGGTCTTTATTAAGTTTATAATGTAATGCCCCATTTAGTTTTATATTTTTTGTTTTTGGATCAATAACATCAATTTCATTATAACCAGTTCTTGAAACAGGCGTTGGGTTTGTCATTGAACTATATAACTGAAGAATTGCACCTTGTTGTGGACTTCCGGCAGGATACATTTGACCGATAGCTCCTACAAATTGCCGAACATCGACTGATGTTTCATCTCCATAAACATTTACACCATCATAATTAGGATCAGTTTGTCTTGAACCCGAAACTACTTTACCGGTGCCACCACTTCTCAGGTAATTCGTAGAATCATTGGCAAGCCAATCATTTGCTTGTGTATATTGAGCACCGATCTTAAAAGCAAACTTATCGTTGAAATTTTTTGCCCAACGGAAAGTGTAGTCATAATAGCCACCGACCTTCCCTCTTTGTGTTTTACCAACATCAGTAATGCCATTTTTTACCAACAAAGAGACACCAGGGCTTTTAAATGGATTCTTACTATTCATAATAATTGTTCCATTCATACCGCCCGGTCCATATAGAGCGGAAGATGCACCCGGAAGTATTTCAATGCTTTCAAGATCTAAGTCAGAAAGACCAACAAAACTTCCAACGAAAAAATTCATTCCAGGGGCCTGGTTATCCATTCCATCCATTATTTGATTTACTCTTGAGCTACCGCTACCATTGAATCCTCTTGTGCTGAAAGTTTTGAAGGTGATGCTCGATAGTGTTACATCAAGTCCTTTTTTTGAAAGCACAGTTCCGTAAGGATCGGATGGGGAGTTATTAAAATCCTTTTTTGTAACAGTTTCATAAGAAACAGGGGCATTAATGAGCTTGCCTTTCAATCTTGAATCCCCACTGGTTCCAATAATTACTTCACCAAGTGTTTTTTCATTTGCTAATAAAGTAATAGCAACTTCATCTGAGTTTGATATTGACATTTCTTTTTCATCATATTCCGTTAAAGTGATCAATAATACTACAGGAAGTGATGCTACTTGTAAATTGAACTTTCCCTGTGCATCTGTCTGGGTTGCTTCCTTACCATTTTTTACCTTAACGGTTACATAAGGTAAAACCTCGTTCTTTTCATTTGTTACTTTTCCGGTGACCGTTGCAGTTTGGGTCTGGGAGAAAATAACCTGGCCAAACATGCAGATCAACATTGTTGTCAGAATTATTTTTTTCATGATCGGTGGTTTTATTAGTTATATAATATTGTTTTATAAAATACTTTTTTAAAAACAGGGTTCCCTTGCTGATCAATACAATTCAGTTCTCACTAATAGTCATCAAGAAAAAGTAGGGGTCTATCGATGTTTCATGCGCAGCCGTCACTGGGTTAGGGCCAATATTGATGTAGAGAAAATTCTTTCCGGTAAGCACATGCCACAAAAAAGACTGGCATTTAGGATAAAAGCTGGTAAGAATTTCCGGGAACATTTCGTGTATGATACCGTTCCAGCAGGCTTTTTCTAATTCTTCAATTGCTGAATATGTATTACCACTACTATTTTCTTTGTTGTTTGCGAGCTGTCTGCTTGCCAAACTTGTACTGGTAAAAAAAAGGATCTCGTGGTGGGTGTTTGTTGTTTTCATACTTTTTATTTTTTCATAATGCCAAGCTACTACCACAAACAGGCCGTTAATAATTGAATTTTGCATTAACGTTTCCTTGATTTGCAGAATTTGCAAATGATTGATCAAGATTATCAATGGGATTAATTTGTACCCCATATGGGGTAGGAAATCTAAAGCAGTATCAAGATTTGCAACTAAATAAAGCCAGCTCTATGTTTTTAAACAGAAATCCCCTAACTTATAACCTGAGGTAAAGCTTCTAGCAGTACCCGAACCACCAATTACAAAATAAGAATGCCCGACTACCAATCACAGGAATTTCTGTTCCAAAGAATTAAGGAACTTTTACCACCCCATGCCTCTTTAGTGGATTCAATAGCCAACATATTACATGTAAGCAGCGACAGCGCCTACCGCCGTATTCGTGGCGAAACTCCGCTTGTGCTTGATGAAGCAAGGATGCTTTGCCAGCATTTTAAATTATCACTCGACCAGATTCTGAATGTGAAAGGGGGAGCTACAATGTTTCAGAATGTGCGGATCGATACCAAAAATTATAAGTATGAAAAATATCTCACAGATTTAATTATGCAGGTAGAATATGCAGCAAGTTTTATTCATAAGGAGATAATCTACATGACGAAGGATATGCCCTTGTTTCATAATTTTTATTACAAACCCCTGATAGCATTTCGTTATTATTTCTGGATGAAATCGATCATTCAGGATCCTGCCTTCGTTGATAAGGATTTTGAGTTTTCTATCTTATCCGAAGAAGCTGAAAAACTTAGCCAGAAACTGGTAATCGCTTACAATAAAGTTCCCTCAACCGAGATCTGGAATACAGAATGTATCAATGCTGCTATTTCACAAATAGAATTTTATAAAGAGTCTGGTTTATTTACTTCCTCAAAAGATATTAAAACGATTTATGAAGCATTGGAAGAAACTATCATTCATTTAAAAAACGAAGCGGAATACGGAACCAAGTTCATGCCCGGTGAAAATCCGGAATCAAAAAAAAGCAATTTTCGGTTTTTTTATAATAGAATAATTTTGGGAGATAATACGATCATGGTAGTAACTGACAGGGTAAAAACTGCTTTTATTAACTATGATGTACTTAATTATATGAGCACACAGGATGAGAGTTTTTGTAACCCTTGTTATGATGATCTTCATAGAATGATGAAGAAGTCTACCCTTATCAGCCAGACCAGCGAAAAGCAACGAAATATTTTTTTTGGTATCCTGTTGAATAAGATCAAAGAAAGAAAAAAGAACCTATGATCATCAAACATCCCGGTATATAATAATAAAACGCAATAGCTATGGACATTAATGAAATTCAAAAGCAACTCTTTCAAATTATTAAAAACAAAATTCCAGCTGACCTTTCAGTAGCTGATGAGGTTGGGAAACTTTTGAATATAAGCAGTGATAGCGCCTACCGGCGTATGCGGAGTGAAAAACAAATCACTTTTGAAGAAGCATATATATTGGCAAATCATTTTAAAATTTCGCTGGATCAGTTAATGAGTATTTCCGCTGGCGGAATGTTGTTCCAGGGGAATTTTGTTAACGAAAAAACATATGGTTTTGACCAATACCTAACGGGGATATTGCATACAATGGCTTATTTCAACAGCTTTAAAAACAAGGAGCTGTATTATTCCTGTAAAGACATGCCTCTGTTTCATCATTTTTATGTAAGAGAGTTTGCCGCTTTCAAATGGTTCTTCTGGCTTAAAACATATCTTCAGTTTCCCGGTTTTGCAAAAAGAAAATTTAAGTTTTCTGATTATCCGGACGAATTATTTCCATTGGAGCAGCAAGTGCTGGGAATGTACAACCAGCTCGACAGCCGGGAAATATGGAATATTGAAAGCATGAGTATTTTTTTCCGGCAGGTAGAATTTTACCGGGATGCCGATATGTTTGAATCGGATGAAGATATTTTAAGGGTATATGAAGCATTGGAAAAGGTATGGGATCACCTGGAAAAGCAGGCAGCATTAGGATATAAGTTTAAAATGGACGATCCGGAACAAAAACGATTGGGAGAGTATAAAATGTATTTTAATGAAGTATTGTTGGGAGACAATTCAATACTCGCAGTTACAGATAATACAAAAATGGCATTTATGACCCATACTACTTTTAACTTTATGTTGACAAGAGATGTGGCTTTTACTGAGAATATGTACAATCATATGCAAACCCAGATGAAGCGTTCCACCCTGATCAGTGAAGTAAGCGAAAAAGAAAGATCCCGGTTTTTCCGAATTATTAGGGAAAGAATTCAAAAACGCAAAGAAGCCCTGGAGGTATAGTGTTATAATTTTCAAAAGAAGTAACTATACCTTTTCCCGGCAGATTTTTTGAGTACTTTTGAGTAACTATGAAACAATTCTTACTCATATTACTGTCAGTTAGCCTGGCTGCTACTGTTAACTCCCAATCCATTTTAGACAAAGTAAAAAAGAAACTCAACACAAATTCCGGTGTTACTGAAGAAGAAGCGGGAAGAGGTGTGAAGGAAGCATTGAATAATGGGATTGGTTCTGCTGTTTCTTTTCTCAATAAACCTGATGCATTTTTTAAAAATGAGCTTTATAAAGTTTTGTTGCCTCCGGATGCTAAAAAAATGGAAAAAACTTTGCGTGATATGGGGATGGGCAAAATGTGTGATGATGCAATTGAAGCGATCAATCGCGGAGCTGAAGATGCAGTAGGATATGCTACGCCGATTTTTGTTGATGCCATTAAACAAATGACAGTAACCGATGCGTTGAAACTTGTAACAGGTGGCAAGAATTCTATTACGGAGTTTTTTCGTTCAAAAACCTCTGCAAAATTGAAAGAGGCATTTATGCCTGTGATAAATAAATCACTTGAAAAAACAAATGCTACAAAATATTATGGGGACGCAGTGACCCGCTATAATAAAGTTCCTTTTGTGAAAAAAATGAACCCTGATATGGCAGACTATGTTGCTGATAGAACTTTATTTGCTTTGTTTGACAGGATCGCAGTAGAAGAGGTAAATATCCGCAGCAACCCCGCAGCAAGAACATCTGATCTGTTGAAGAAAGTATTTGGAGGTGCGACTAAATAAAAATATTAGCATATTTGATCTTTAAAAAGAACACCGGTTCATCTTAGCGGTGTTCTTTTTATTTTCGGTTTACTTCCTATTCTTTTTCTCTCTTCCCATACCACCCACTAATAATTTTACATGAAAACCAATTGGTGATTGGATTGAATTGATATTGGCAAAGACCCCGGCACCCAGTCCCATGAAAGAAGAAAAGGCCCAGTTGATATCTGACTTCATCATAAAGCCAATTGAAGATTTATTTTCTTTTGTGGTAGTATAATTCGATGAGGTGGATGCAGCAATAATTACATTGGTACTCGTAACCTGGGAATGCTGAAAACTAACTTTTTCGCCACTGACATAGGATAGGCCTGCTTCAGTTGTTGCCCATGTGTTTCTACCGAGCTTAAAATACCTGCCTGCAGTAAGACTGATTAAACTCATTGTAGCATCGACATCATAGGTATAAGGAATAAACAAAACATATCCTGTTTCACCCTGGTAATCTGCTGGCTGGTTTTTGGGGGTCATGCTCAGTTCCTGGTAGGATAATGTGGCACTCCATTTATTTTTAATAATGGCCTGAATGCCGAGGTCGTAGGATCCACTTTCATGAGTACCTCCGCCTGCACCAGCTTGAAAGTAAAATTTACTCATAGTTTTTGTTTGGCCAGTAGCCGTTATAATTAAGGCTAAAGACATAATGCAGAGGAAAACTCGATTCTTTAGTTTTTTGTTTGTGCGGTTCATAATCTTAGGTTTTAGTTTGTTTAAATTTTATTGACAATTCAAACATACTTTCCAAGTAAGCCTAGTTATAATTGAATTTTGCAGTAATGGTTTATTGATTTGCATTTTTTGCAACTCAGATATGATAGGAGATATATTGTTCTGGAGAACGGCGAAAAACTGGCCGTGTCAAAATCCAAAAAAGATAGTTTGATGGAAAGATTGGGATTGAAGAGAGATTAAGTGGTTGCCAGCAATACCTGCCACGCCTCTCTCACTTTTCCTTCCGCCAGCAATTTTTTTGCGTAAGCATGCAATTCTTTTTCCATATCGTCAGGATCCAAGCTGTAATACTGAATGATGTTTTTAAGATGTGTATCATCAAATGATGTTTCGATCACGGGCATTTCTCTTACATTGGCCAAATGTCCAAGGTCATTTCCGGTAAGTATATCACTATTGCGGATACTTTCCGGTAAAGCATCAACACCAATTCCTAATTCCGTATTTGGTTTAGGAACAGTAAATAGGTTCGTCTCATTTACTTTGCAATACCAATCACCGCCAAGTCTTGCTATATGATGGATCTTTCGCTGATCTATTTTTTTATTTTCGTCTAACAAGCTATCATCAATATGCATTCTCATCACTTCACATATTACAAGATTGCCTGCGCCACCTTCTGTACCAAGTGGTTTTACTTCAATCACTTTACATTCCATCTTTACTTTACTTTCTTTTACCATTGGCGGTTTAACCAATGTAGCAGGCTCAGCAGTAAACCCGGCTTTTTCAAATTCATTCATTTCTTTTGGATACTCACAGCTTGCCAATGAAACCTGGTGAACCATTTCATAAGTAACGATGTTTATCACAACTTCCGGAACCTCCATTACATTTTCAAGTGTATGTTTGGTCGTGTTATCTCTTACTCTTCGTGAAGGAGAAAAAATAACGATCGGTGGATTGGAAGAAAATAAATTAAAGAAGCTGAACGGGCTAAGATTAATATTGCCGGCCTTATCAATTGTGGAAGCAAAGCAAACGGGCCTTGGCGCCACCACATGTTGCAGGTAATATTGTTTTTCAGCTGTTTTTAAATCTTTCAGATCGAGGATCATAGATCAAATTAGAAAACAAATATCCGTAAAGATGGAATCCAAAACCTTGAAATGGGTAGAATCCTTTTAACCCGCCTGTTTGCCATTTATAAATTCTTTTTTCAATATGTAACAAAATTTATCTCATCTTCGTTATACGAAAGACTTCGTTTAAATAATTGAAAAACAATAAAACCAATTAGTCATGAGAAAGAATCTTTTTTTAATGCTGGCAATAACAGCGCTGGGTTTTTCAGCTACAGCCCAGAATAATGATAAGTACGACGACAAGGACAGAATTGAGGGCAGCGGCAATGTGATAACGAAAGAAATTTCTGTAAAATCTTTTGATGAGCTGAATGCCAGCGGAGTTTTTAATCTCCTGTTATCGCAAGGTGATAAGGAGTCTTTAAAAATAGAAGCAGACGATAACCTGATGGATCTGTTCATTATTGAAAATGAAGGATCAACCCTTAAGATCAAGATGAAAAAGAATTCAAACTTCAACAGTAAAAAACAATTGAAGGTATATGTCACGTTTAAAAATTTAAAAAGCATGGATCTGGGTATGGTGGGTGGCACTTCATCCGATGACAAATTGAAGTTTGCAGACCTGAAATTAAAGAACCAGAGTGTTGGATCAGTAAGTCTTAATATGACATTACAAACACTTAACCTGGAAAATCAAAGTGTGGGATCAGTAAAACTTGAAGGCAGCGCAGAAAATGCTGTAGTAAAGAATAATAGTGTTGGCAGTATCAATGCAGGAAATTTTGTTGTACAAAAAATGGATATTGAAAATAATGGCGTTGGCTCTGCAACTGTCAATGCTGAAAAGGAATTAAAATATTCAGATTCTTTTCTTGGTAAAGTGAGTAACCGGGGAAATGCAACAGTGAAAAGGAAAAATAAAGTAGTGATATAAGAGAAGATCGAAAGTCCAGGCGGAAATCGAATAGAAACAACTTCGGTTTCCGCTTTTTATTTTTTATTCTTCAAAATACTCCAATCAGTTTCATCAGCCAACATCGTATTGCTTAGCTTACCAAGTCCGTCAATTTCCATATCAACCACATCATTTGCTTGCAACCATTGTTCAGTATAATTCGGGTCATTTAATTTCCCGGTTCCATTCAATTCCAAAAAACAACCGGTACCAACTGTTCCGCTACCAATTACATCACCCGGAAAAAGATCAACACCATAAGAAGCTCTTTCAATGATCTCGGCAAAGGTCCAATCCATATCGGAAAGATTTCCTTCACTCACCTGCACGCCATTTACCCAGCATTTCATAGAAAGATTCCAGCTTTTACCAGCATGATTTTCTTTACAAGGAACAACAAACGCTTCCAACTCTTCCGGTGTCACTAACCAGGGTCCGATGGCAGTAGAAAAATCTTTTCCCTTTGCCGGTCCAAGATTCAATAACATTTCCTCCATCTGTAATTTTCTTGCACTCAGATCATTCATGATCATCAGGCCACCGATATATTCATCCGCCTCTTCTGCTTTTATATTTCTACCATGTTTGCAAATAACGATCGCTGCTTCCAGTTCAAAATCCAATTTTTCAAAATGATCAGGCATGCAACGAACATCACCCGGCCCTTGTATGCTATGATGATTGGTAAAATAAAAAATAGGATACTGATCAAACTCCGGTATCATTTCTACTTTACGATTCTTTCTTGCTGCTGCCACATGTTGGCGAAATGAGTAACCATCACGACAAGAACTTGGAAATGGTATCGGTGCCAATAACTTCAATTCACTTAATGGCATTCCCTTATTGCTGAACCTTTCTCCTTCTCGCAACATCATTTCTCCGGCCTGCGCCACTGCATACGATTCCTCCCAATAATTCAGAAACAAACCCATGCTATTTGGAAGATCAGGATGCAGTACTTCCATATCATAAACAAGATCACCGATCAATACACCCAACCTGTCATGCCCATCCTGTAAATAAGAAACTAATTTCATCGATAAGTATTTAGTGGCGCAAGATAAATTTTATTATGAACCAAACAGAAGGAATTCTATTAAGCTTCTGTTGCACAGTTTACCCAGAGCGAAGCGAAGGGCACTCTTGTACAATAATAATTCTATTCGGCATTTTCGTAACTTGATCCCATGAGAATAAAGCTCGGCATTGCAGCTATTATATTATTTGCATTTACAACAAAACAGGCAGAAACAAATTGCTGGATCCGTATCAATCAACTCGGTTATCAACCAGGTGGCGTGAAAGTAGCCGTATGGTGCAGTAAGCAGAATTTGGTAATTAGTAGTTGGGAATTAGTGGATGCTGCATCAAAAAAAATTGTCTACTCTTCAAAACCCGGAAAAGCATTCGGTGTTTATGGTCCCTTCAAACAAACATGTCGTTTAAACTTTTCTGCATATAAAAAATCCGGAAGATATTATTTGCAAGCAGGTGGAACGAAATCACCTGAGTTTGAAATTGGAGAAAATGTTTACAAAGGCGCTGCTGATTTTTGTTTGCGTTATATGCGCCAGCAGCGCAGTGGTTTCAATCCTTTTTTAAAAGACAGTTGTCATACACACGATGGTTATGTATTATATGGAGAAAAAGCAGGAATAAAAGACAGCACACATATTGATGTTACGGGTGGCTGGCATGATGCCAGCGATTATTTGCAATACAGCACAACATCGGCCAATGCAACATATCATCTGTTGGCAGCCTATAGAGATTTTCCAAGCGTTTTCACCGATGAAAAACTTGCAAATGGTCTTGATGGGAAAAATGGAATGGCCGATGTACTCGATGAAGCAAAATGGGGGCTGGATTGGTTATTAAAAATGCATCCAAAAGATGACTGGATGTTCAACCAACTCGGCGATGACCGTGATCATATGGGAATGCGAATACCAAAAGAAGACACCAACTATTATGGTAAAGGATTAGAGCGACCAGTGTATTTTATAAGTGGAGAACCTCAACAAAGAGGAAAGTTTATGAATAATACAACTGGCACAAGCTCTACTGCTGCAAAATTTGTAAGCGCCTTTGCTTTAGGAGGCGAGGTATTTAAAACAGAAATTCCGGCTTACTCCGATAGATTAATACTTAAAGGCATGTCAGCACTTGCATTTAGTGTCAGTAAATTGGGTGTGTCGCAAACTGCCTCTGTCCGGTCACCATATATATATGCAGAAGATAATTGGGTTGATGATATGGAGTTGGCTCATATATCAGATAGAAAACATTCAGGATCGGTCATAAGGACACGAAATCAACTTGATGTTGCATATAACTTTGCAAAAAAGGAACCCATCACTCCCTGGCTTGGTGCTGATACAGCGAAGCATTACCAATGGTATCCATTTATCAATATCGGCCATTACGAATTGGCTAAAGAACTAAAAGATAAAAGAAGAGATACCATTGTCGGCTATTACAAAGGAGGAATCAATCGAGTCTGGAACAAAGCAAAACAAAATGCTTTCTATCGTGGCATTCCTTTTATATGGTGCAGTAATAATCTTACAACTTCATTTGCTATTCAATGTTATTGGTACAAACAACTAACCGGTGATAAAACCTTTGATGAATTAGAGCAGGCAAATTTCGATTGGCTTTTTGGTTGCAATCCATGGGGCACAAGCATGGTCTATGGTTTACCATCTTGGGGCGATACGCCTGTTGATCCGCATTCCGCATTTACCCATTTAAAAAATTATCCAATCGATGGTGGATTGGTTGATGGCCCGGTTTATACAAGTATTTATAAAAACCTTATCGGGATCAAACTTTATCAGCCCGATGAGTATGAAGAATTTCAAAGTGGTCTTGCAGTTTACCATGACGACTATGGTGATTACAGTACTAATGAACCAACAATGGATGGAACAGCTTCGTTAATTTATTTATTGGCAGCGAAGGAGGCGCAAAGCAAAACAAAAAAGTAGCCGCCTCCGGGAAAGGAGGCTTCACTTATAGTCATGGCGGAATTATTCGTGGCGATTCAATAAAGAAAAAAATTGCATTGGTGTTTACAGGACATGAATTTGCCGAAGGCGGAAATTTCATCGCCAATACATTGCAACAACAAAAATTAAAAGCATCTTTCTTTTTTACCGGGCATTTTTATAATAACTATTCAAATGAAAAATTAATAAACAGGTTAGTAAAGGATAGAAATTTTCTTGGCAACCATTCTGACAAACATTTATTATACTGTGATTGGAGTAAAAGAGACAGTTTGCTTGTAAGCAAGCTTGAATTTTTAAATGATCTCTTTCCCTTGACTGAAACCTTGGGCCACTTAGCAGAAAAAGCAGAACAACCCGGGTATAAGCCAGCCTTCATCAGGTATTTTTTACCACCCTACGAATGGTATAATGATAGCATTGCAACATGGTGCAAAGAAGCGGGGATACAACTCATCAATTATACTCCCGGTACACTTAGTCATGCAGACTATACTACATCAAAAGATAAAAACTATCGCAGCAGTGAAACGATCTATAACTCCATCACCAACTACGAAAGATCAAAACCTGCAGGACTAAATGGATTTATTTTACTTATGCATATCGGTGCCGGATCTGGCAGAACGGATAAATTTTATGCCCGTTTACCTGAACTAATCAAATATTTGAAGCAAAAAGGCTATCAGTTTCAGACAGTTGACCAATTGCTAACGATTGATTAAAATCAGTAAATACCTCTCATAAAAACATACTCACCATTGACCGTTCACCCTTCACGTTTCTTATCTTTGCGCCTTCAAGAAATAGCCTATGCAATTCGAAAAAATTCACAATAAAGGGCAGGCACAACTGTTCAAAAACCCTTACCTGGAAATGCTTACCAAAACACATCCATTGGTGATTTGGGGTATGTATACACCGGTAATGATCTATATGTTGTATTACAGCGGCAATAGTCTCGGTTTTTCAACAACCCGTATCATACTTACTTTTTTAGGAGGCATGCTTTTCTGGTCACTCTTCGAATATATTGCTCACCGTTTTTTGTTTCACATGGTAGCAAACAGCGGCAAGGCAAAAAAATTTGTATATACTCTGCATGGCAATCATCACCATTATCCAAGAGATAAGCAGCGTTTATTCATGCCGCCGGTACCAAGTCTTATTCTTGCATCTGCAATTTTCGGATTGATGTATTTATTGCTCAGACAATATACGTTCATGTTCTTTCCTGGCTTTCTTTTAGGTTATCTTATGTATGGCACTATGCATTATGCTATCCATGCATGGAACCCGCCTTTTAAATGGATGAAAGGATTATGGAGAAACCATCATCTTCATCATTACAAGAATGAACATAATGGTTATGGTGTAAGTTCCACCATTTGGGACCATGTTTTCGGTACTATGTTCGATCTTAAAAATGAAAAAGAAGATAAAGAGAAGGTGAAGGAGTTGATGTTTGAGAAGAAGTAATTATTTGCCGAACAATATTACTACTATTTAACTTTTGTTGCGTCGCACTCTTGTACTGCAACAATTCTATTCTCCAATTGTTGCAGTAGCCTGCCCAGAGCGAAGCGAAGGGTTCTGTTCGCTATTCACCACTTTTCATCATCACTTATATTCTCATCCTTTTTTCTGAATTGTTGGCGGGATATTATTTTCTGTTCTTGTCTTTCGATCATTAGATCAGTAATAATTAATGCCGCATTCGTTCCAGCATTTTCATTCAGCAGTTGTTTCAATTTTGGTTCACTTACATCCATCCGGTAAAGGATCGAAACTAACTTTTGAAAATCAGTGGTTATTAAATCGTTTATTTTTTCAATTAAAGCTTGTTTGATAAGTGAGTGATCCTTCACAGTCACTTCCAGTTCTTTTGAGACTTCTTCTAACACCTGTTCATCTTTCATAGGTCAAAAATACTCAACATGCAGTAGTAAGCTTAATGAGGAGCTCATCATTCTTATTGACCATTTATCCAAAAATGGATTTAAACAAAACTTCGACTCGTCTAATACGAATTATATCGTATAAATTCGTTTTTTGTATAGCCATAACCAACAACATGAAGAAAACCCTACTCTTTACAGCAT
>Ga0193738_1000232_pt1 | contig 38672 bp, 31 predicted proteins | sample L2a1metaG_FD_144927 | JGI IMG/M metagenome (GOLD analysis project Ga0193738, IMG submission 144927) | Soil microbial communities from a riparian zone of the East river system, Colorado, United States - L2a1 | ecosystem: Environmental > Terrestrial > Soil > Riparian zone | place: USA: East River... | reverse complement strand
CAACCAAGAGTTACATCAGTATAGCTGCCGGTAAATGCAGGAGGAGTAACATCAGATGTCCATCTTACAGTACGAGAAGTAGTAGCAGTATTGAGACATCCGTCAGTAGCAGTGAATGTTCTTGTTCTCCAACGGGCACAACCATTACTTTGAACAGTACCATCAGATGAGGTTATAGTTACAGGACCACAACCATCAGTTGCAGAAGCTGTACCAAGCGAACCATCAGGATTAGCCGGGTTACAACCAAGAGTTACATCAGTATAGCTGCCAGTAAATGCAGGAGGAGTAACATCAACTTTCCAGGTTACTGTACGGGCTGCAGTTGCTGTATTACCACAACCACCGGTTGCTGTAAATGTTCTTGTCCTTGAACGGCCACATCCATCACTGGTGGTATTACCATCGCTTGATGTTATGGTTACATTGGCGCAAACATCGGTAGCGCTAACTGTACCCAAAGCAGCATTGATCTGATCGACAGTTGGGTTACATCCAAGCTCCGGAGGAGCACTGAATGTACCTATTTGTGGAGCCCGACCAACGAGCCAAGTAACTCTCCTGGCTGCAGTCGCAATATTACCGCAAGCATCGGTTGCCGAGAATGTTCTTATCCTGGCACGTTCACATCCACTACTTGTAGTTTCACCATCCAATGCAGTGACACTAGGTGCACCGCCGCATCCATCAATAGCTGTAGCCGAACCGAGAGTAGCATTGATAACACCTTCCGCTGGGTCACACGCAAGAGGGATGGTAGTCGTACCATTTATAGATAAGATAGGAGGTATAGTGATTGCGATCCATCTCACAGTACGGGATCTAGTTGCAGTATTGCTACAGCCATCGGTTGCTGTAAATGTTCTTGTTATTGCACGGGTACATCCAATAGTTTGAATAGTACCATCAGATGATGTTATAGTTACAGCACCACAATTATCAGTTGCAGAAGCCGTGCCGAGTGAACCAGGCGCATCTGCAATACATTGAAGAATTACATCATCATAGTTGCCGGTGAAACCCGGAGCTGTATTATCAGCAGTTACCGTGAATGATGCGGTGCAGGTTGAAGTACCGCAATCATTTGTTGCAGTAAATTTCACGGTTGTGGTTCCTCCACATTTATTTGGACCCGTAGTGGGATTACCATCATTGGTTATTGTTCCACTTCCTGATACAGTTGCAAGCCATGCAACATAAGCCGCATTTACTTGTGCTTGTGTCAAACATGCATCTGCAGTTTGATTTTGCGGACAGACTATGGATGGCCCGCCGCTTACAGTAGTTGTAACTGTACAGGTACTTTGGATATTGTCATCAGTAGTATTAGTTGCCGCTCCGTTGGTAATTGTGAGTTTGACCGTATAAGTTCCAGTTCCTCCTGTATTTACGGTAATTGACAATGGAACTGTCGATTGTCCTGCGGGAACCTGAGGTACGTTACCCGAAGCCGCGCCAATAATACTGGCTGGTGGCGGGCTTTGACTACTATTGATTATCTCCCATAAATATGTCGAATTATTCGCATTTGTCGCATTATCCGGATTCGTTACCGTCGCGGTATACGTTGCAGTTGCATTTGCACATGCTGCAGATGGTCCCTGGAGATCACATTCTGGGATCAATAGAATTTCGGATCCTTGTAATTGGTTGTCCTGATTACCAAGATTCGGTTCACAATTAGGTGTGTTACCGGGGGCATCCTGAAAATCTTCTATAATTACATGGTATGGTCCGCCACTAATAGAAGACGCACCACGATTTAATAAATAACCAACGCCAAGTGATGTTACATTACAATTATTTGGATTAATATTTGCCAGGCCATCTACACCAACCGCAATATGGGCGGCGAATTCAATGACTACGCTGGATGAGGTGGAGGACCATTTGATATCATAATATATATAAGTATCTCCTCCGTCGTTTGGATTGGAATCACCGTAGCCAACGAAAAGGACCGCATTATTTGCATCTCCATTGGTACCACTGAAGCCGTCCGCGTATACCCTTACAGACCTGTCATAAGTTCCGGCATAAGTTTGTCCGGCTGGTATAGTAATATTATCGCCATAACGGCATTCGTAAGTTTGAATGGCCTGCCTGGTAGTATTTTGGTCGGCAGGAGGCCCACTTATAAGTAGATTTTCTTCGCCAGGGCCAGCTGGATTGGCAAAGTCACCAAAAATTATAGGCACATCCCTGAATGTGGCGCCGGCGCCGGTGCCAATACCTCCGTTGGTCATTAAATTACAGGCAGCTTCGGAACAACTGCCGATAGCCTCATCACACTCATGCAATTTAGGGTCGGCTCTGTTGGCTGGCATTAAACCAAATCCGGGAGCTATTGCTTGTGCAGCCTTAAGAGCATTGTCCCATGAAGTGATAAAATCATAAGCATGAACATCTCCTTTTCGTGCCTCCAATTTTATTCTCAGCACATGATTACCGCCGCACGAAGGTAGATTGTCAAATACCACCCGCTGCATGGTAGACATTCCTTCGATATACCGTGAGTTACTTTGTTGTAGTATGGAGTTAATCCAGTGTAGATCACCGGTAGTATAAGTTCCAAAATTGTCACGGTTTGCGCCCTGCGTAAAACTAATTCCAAAGGAACTGCATTGCGCATCAGATTTAATGGTCGTTAAAAATAGCCCACTAAACAAAAAAAACAATATCAAATGGATTTTGACATTGTTCTTTAGAGAAGCATACATTCCTGAAAAAATGCAGGAAAAAAGGGTAGCTGTCTTTTTCATAAACATGTTTGGTTGTTTTGTAAAAAAATTATAAGACTCCTAAATGCTATTCAGAAATTTCTAAATGCGATTTAGTGAAACTGTTACTAATAATCAGAATCAAAAAAATTGAGTCTTCAGGGGAGAATTCAGGTAATGCTAATAATCAGAATCAAAAAATGGATAGTCTTCAGGGGAGAATTCAGGTAAGTTTCAAGAGTAGGAGGCCAACGAAATTTTGGTTGATAAAAGGAATTGGAGAATGAAGTAGTGAAAATCTTTAACTAAGTTAGATTGTTTCTTGTAGGTACCAAATTTTTTTTAGGGATTTTTTCAAATAAGTTAGTAGTAATCAGCATCGTAAATCTACGCACAGACATTGGTTGGTTTTATAAAAAAAAATTTTACCAATTATTTTGAAGTAATTGTTTTTAAAAATAAATTCTCTCAAAACCCTTTGCTGTTACTGGTTTCAGCTAGAATATAAATTGATCAGATATGATTAAATAAACTCTTTTTTTAAAAAAGAATTTTCTATTTATACTATTTTATATTAACCAATGGTTTCAACATCATTTTTAATTTGTGTATTAAATTTTTTTATGCACAGAATATTATTTCTCGGTAAATGCACAAGAGAAGCCAGAGGGACAAATTCAAACGCTCCGGATTTTACAGCAACCGAAGATTAATTGAACATAATACCGGTTCGTGGTTACTAAAAAAATTTTTTGAATGCAGTATGACAGAGCAACAAGCTATGTAGGCAGAACGATTTATTAAGAAGCAAAAAGGAGAAGATCAATAGAGAGGCTAAGTAATATTTCATTTATGCGTTCAGGATTTTTAACCCAATAGTTAGAATCCTGGATAGGATTAATTACCGTTTCACTGGTTGATGCTGGAAATAAAAGTACCGCTGGAAGTAGTGATTTTCTTCGCGGTACTATGAGATCATTATTCAATGCAAAACTGCATCAGCGGTGCATCCGCAAAATTTATATTTCAACCTTCAACGTTTTTTTGAAAGATCGTGGTTGATGTGTTATCGTGGTGTGGTAACAGTTGCTGCAACTGATTTTGGGCCGAGAACACCTTTAACAACTGGGGCAATTGAGTAAGTGTAGGTGGTGCCGGGACGCACTGATTTGTCAGAGTAGTTAGTACCCGTGATTATTGCAGGAACATATTTATCGCGATATATCCAATAAGTCGTGGCGTCTGGTACACTATTCCATATTAGGTTAACCTGAGTCCGGCCTGATGCTTTAGCGGATAATCCCGTGACCTTTGTAATGCTATTATCTACCCCTGAACTATCTATCCTTGAACCGGGGCCTGGAGGGCTTTTGGATTCAATTTCTGACTTATTGGTTTGAGGGCTTTCATCAGTTTGAGGGCTTTCATTAGATGTGCATGAGATTGTCGTCAAACTGAGGACTACGAGAGCTGCTACTATGCTTTTCATAGACTGTATGTTTAATTTTTAGAACGATTATTTAATTTAGACATTGCTTTTTAGCCCGGGAATCAATCTTCGAATAACCGGGGGATTAGGGGTAGCCGTCTGTTTCATAAACATGTTTGGTTTAATTATAAATAATTGCTCTTGCATAACTAATGAGATCAGATTCTTTTTCAGAACTGGTAATATCAAATCAATGATACTAATCTGAAGCAACGAGCCGGAGAATTCAGGGGTTACAGATAAAATTTTCAGTAAATACAGAGTTGGTGATGTTGCAGAGGAATTGGAAAGAATAATTAATAAAAAACTAAGGTATGAGTATTGGTTTAATTTCCAATTATTTTCCAATTTCTTTCTTAAATAAAGCTATGACTATCAGTCGTAAGACTACTATGTTAAACGATAGAAAAAAACCGGTTATCAGGAGATTTAAATATCTAAGTTTTTAGTTGCAAGATTATTTTAAAACCTTTCTTGCAATACACACAGCTGCAATGTGAAGTAATACAGGGAAGGATAGGCTGATCACCTTATTTGAAATTGCTTACTAATTTATTCTCCATCTTCTGATAAGCATTATGTGGATTTTTTAAATAATCCACAACGAAGATTAATTGAACATAACATAGGCCATGGGTACTAAAAAATGTTTTGAATGTAGTATGACAGAGCAACAAGCTATCCAGGTAGAACGATTTATCAAGAAGCAAAAAGGAGAAGATTATTAGAGCGACTAAGTAATATTTCATTTTTGTCTTCCGGATTTTTAACCCAATTAGTTAGAGTCTTGGAAAAGATTAATTACCGTTTCGCCGGTTGATGCTGGAAATAAAAGTACCGCAGGAAGTATCAATCTTCTCCGCGGTACTTTGAAATCATTATTCGATGCAAAACTGCATCATACGGTACGCCCACCAAATCTATAATTCAACCTTGAACGTCTTTTGAAAAATCGTGGTTGATGGGTTATCGTGGTGTCGTAACAGTTACTAAAACTGATTTTGGACCGAGAGTACTGTTAACAACTGCGGCAATTGCGTAAGTGTAGGTGGTGCCGGGACTCACTGATTTGTCAGCGTAGTTAGTAGTTGTGACTATTGCAGGCACATAGCTATCGCGATAAATCCAGTAAGAAGTGGCGTTTGGAACACTATTCCATGTTAGGTTAACCTGAGTTGAGCCTGATGCGTTAGCCGATAAACCCGTGACCTGCTGAATGCCACTTGTTTCCCCTGTACCACCACCGCCTCCGGGACGTTTTCTGGATTGAATCTCTGACTGGTTGGGTTGAAGGCTTTCATCAGATTTTGTGCACGAGATTACCGTCAAGCTGAGAACTCCGAGAGCTACTAATAGGCTTTTCATATTGGTTTTTGTTTAAGTTTTTAAGATGATTATTTAATTAGGATATTGCTGTTTGGCAAATCTTATGCCAAGTAGAAATATACAAACAAGTGAGTAAAATAATTCACCTTGAATACTTTTTCATCCACATCCTGGTAATTTTTCATTTATGTCGTCAGGATTTTTACCTCAATTAGTTAGAGTTGCCCGAAGGGATTAATCAGAGTTTGCTGGTTGATCCTGAAAATAAAAATACCGCAGGAAGTAGCAATCTTCTCTGCGGTATTTATGAAATCATTATTCGATGCAAAACTGCATCAGGCTGTACGTCCACCAAATCTATAATTCAACTTTGAACGTCTTTTGAAAGATCGTGGTTGATGATTATCGTGGTGTCGTAACAGTTACTGAAACTGATTTTGGACCAAGAGTACTGTTGACAACTGCGGCAATTGCGTAAGTGTAGGTGGTGCCGGGACTCACTGATTTGTCAGCGTAGTTAGTAGTTGTGACTATTGCAGGCACATAGCTACCGCGATAAATCCAGTAAGACGTGGCGTTTGGAACACTATTCCATGTTAGGTTAACCTGGGTCGAACCTGATGCCGTAGCCGATAAGCCCGTGACCTGCGGAACGCTACTAGGTGGTGTTTCCCCTGTACCGCCACCGCCTCCGGGACGTTTTCTGGATTGAATTTCTGACTGGTTGGGTTGAAGGCCTTCATCAGATTTTGTGCATGAGATTGCCGTTAGGCTGAACACTCCGAGAGCTACTACCAGGCTTTTCATAGAGCCTTTGTTTAATTTTTTCATCATGACAAGTGTGATTTTACTACTAATGAATTAATAAACTCCTTAACAGGTGCAAATCTACAAGCAGGGATGTCAAATAGTTCCCCATGAACAATATGTGGAAAAAAACTCTGGATAAACGCCACTTTATTGATTACAATCAGGTTTGATCTCTCAACTCGGTTATTAAGTGTTTGATCTTCACCGGGAATGAAATTCGGGAATGGAATTAATGGTTTCAAGAAATTTCTGTTAATAGATTTTCAATTGCCTGTAATGGTTATTACATCGAATTAAATTTGTTTATTAAAATTTATTATGCAGAAACTATTTTTTCTTCTTCCGCTTCTATGTTTGAATATAATATTGTGCGCACAAGAAAAACCTGAAGGATTATTTATTAATTCAAAAGCTCCGGACTTTAAAGCAACTGATCAATTTGGAAAAGAGATCAGGTTAAAAGATGTGTTGAAGGACAGTGCTGTTGTTTTGATTTTTTACCGGGGCCAGTGGTGTCCTTATTGTAATAAACAATTAAAGAAATTGGAAGACTCGTTACTGTTGATAAAAGAAAATGGTGCAAGACTTATTGCGATCACACCTGAAAAACCGGAATACATTTCTAAAACAATTGAAAAAACAAAAGCAAGTTACCCACTGATCTATGATAAGGATATGAAAATTATGAAAGCGTATGCAGTTTCTTTCGAAGTGGATGACCGGACTGTTTCAAGATATAAAAATGCTGATATCGATCTTGCAGCAACCAATGGTCAAAGAGAAAAAGTTTATTTACCCGTTCCTGCGGTATATATAATAAGTAAGAAGGAAGGAACCATTACTTATCGCTATTTTGAATTTGATTATAAAAAAAGGGTATCTGTGCAGGAAATACTGGATAATTTAAAATGATCTTAGTCTGGCCAAACTAATTTTCCAATTTTTCCATTCCCACCAGCGAGATAAACAGTATTGCCGAGTCTTGCATACCTGCATACATGAAAACCTTCTTTGCTGATCGAATAAAAATTCTTACCGCCATCAAATGAATAATCCACTCCATTCAATCCGCATGTAACGATTGTTTCTTTATTTAAAAACTCAACGCAGCTTCTGTAACCATTTGGAGGCGTTTTTGGACGTTCCCATGTCTTACCTCCATTATTAGAAAAAAAACAATTTTTATCGATCAATGAATCTGCTGTGAAATCTCCGCCAACTATAATTATTTTATTTGCTGAACTTTTTTTGTAATTATCATAAACCGCTACTGAGTTTGTGCCCGCAGTTTCTTTTCCTTTTGTCATTGGTACATCCATGATCGTTTTATTATAAAACAATCTTGAATTTTTACCACCGCTTGCTATTACTACAGATCCATTATACAACATGCGAATATTAGTGCCACTCGATGCAAAAAAAGCTTCACCACTGTCTGCAGCAAATCTTTTTTCAGCGGGTAATTCATTCCATGTATTCCCCGCATCGTTTGTTTTCGCTATGAAAAATCTTCCGTCAACAGGATCCCCGACGACCATACCATTTTTGGGATCACGAAAATCCATTGCATCTAAAAACATTCCTTTGGTCTTATTTTCATAAACCACTTTCCATGTATCTCCACCATCTGTTGTTTTTAATATATAGGAAGGATCAGCAATTGCCATTATGATCGCCGTATTTGCATCGAATGCTTCAATGTCCCGGAAATCATTTTTTTCAAATCCTTTTACAGTCATCCATTTCCAGTTCTTTCCTGCATTCGAACTCTTTCCAACCATTCCATTACTTCCACTTACCCATATTACATTATTATTTACAACTGATAATCCGCGAATACTTGTTTTTACACCCGTATTAAGTATTTCAACTTTTGGTAAAGTCTTTCTTTGTGAGAAAACTGTTGTTGCAAAAGCAAATGAAAAGCATAAAATAAGAAATGACTTTCGAAGGTTATTCTTCATAGAAACGATTTGATACCAAGATAATTAATACGGCGCGGAACTAATAATTCTGCATGTATCTCTTTGATGTGTCATCATTTTAGAAAGCTTTTTTCTCGGCAGATTTTAATTTTGGGACAGTAAAATTATCCAAAGCGCTTTTTTCAGCGATCATTTTTTCAATGTCTTCTACTTTGCGTGGTGCAAATACTGATAGCAGTTCATAACCCTTTTCCGTGATCAATGCATCGTCTTCAATTCTTACAGCAATGCCCCACCATTTTTTATCACAATTACTATTCGGTGGAATATATATACCTGGTTCAATAGTAATGACCATATCTTTTTTCAGTGTTTGTGAAAAACCACGATCATGAACATCAAGACCGATATGATGTGAAAGGCCATGCGGATAATAAGTCCCTACTTCATTTTTATCTTTAATGATCCCTAATTTTAAAAGTCCCTCTGCAATTACATCTCTTGCTGCCTTCGACGCATCAGCCCATTTAGCCCCATCTTTTAAAATTTTAAATGCAGCTTCCTGCGCATCGTATACAATATTATATATAAGCTTTTGATCTTGAGAAAATTTTCCATTTGCTGGAATTGTTCTTGTCACATCTGCAGTATATCCATGATATTCGGCACCCACATCCATCAATAACATTTCACTGCCGATCTTTGTTTTTGTATTTTCCATATAATGTAACACACATCCATTAGCTCCTGCGCCGACAATAGAACCATAACCAACTTCCTCAGCGCCGTATTTTTTATGTACAAATTCATGTAATCCCTGTATCTCTAATTCACTCATACCCGGATGCACAGCTTTCATTACTTCATTTTGGCCACGACATGAGATCTCAACTGCTTTTCGAATAAGATCCATTTCCTCTGGTGTTTTTATTTCACGAAGCTTCCCGGTAAGTTCACGGAAAAGGCGATTGTCATATTTAGTATCCTTACTATTTTCAGCAGTCATGCCTGCCATTTTTTTAAACTGTTCAATCAGATCAGCGAGATCTGCATTGTCACGATTGTCAATTCCAGCATCATCAGGGAACCTATCAAAAATTATTTTGTCAAATTTTGAAAAATCAACTTTCGAATTTTTAAAATCTTCCCCATTATAAGCGTATTTAAAACCGAGCTTTTCTCTGGCACCTTCAGTACCTAACCTTCTTCCTGTCCATTGTTCAGCAAGCGCATTTTTTTTCTGTACAAAAATTATTTCATTATAGTCAGCTCCATCAAATCCTTTCTGATTTCCTTTAAAGATCAATAACAACGAATTGGGTTCTTTGTAACCTGTGAAATAATACATGTCGGGATTCTGGTGATATAAATAGTCCACATCATTACTGAAAGTACGGGTAGGGTAGGCCATTACAACAAACACTGAATTATCCGGCATTATCTTACGTAATGCATCGCGGCGACCGGCATGAAATTCTTTACTTAAATAATCTGTTGGCAGATCATCTTGTGCATACAGTGTAATAGTGGAACTAAAAACAACAAGGAGAAATAGAATGTGGGTTAAATTCTTTTTCATAAAAAAAGTGGTAATTGTTATGAACTAAAATAGTTCTTTTCAATTACCACTCGATAGAAATATTATGAATGGAGGTTAGATAAGTGATCGATCAATCTTCATCATCTTCTTCCGTATAAGCATCTTCGCTGCTTTTATAATGAATCTCCCATTCTTTCACAGCCGTATCGGTCAGGCATTCAATAATGTCAAACAACGGATCTTTTTTCAATTTCCATTCTGTGTCAGTTGGATCTTCAAATTTCATAATAAATACACAATGATCTGATTCCAGTGCTACCTTGATCAATGTGATCATTGAGTCTTCTTTTTCTTTCACCAGGTAATAACAACCTGCCTCCAGCAAATCATAAGTATACATAGCTCCTCCGCTTTTTGAATAAAATAAATTTTCCTTCCTTTTCCAATAAACAAGCTGGAATGGGTAGTAGTTAGTTAGAATTTAACGGGTAAAACTGTTCTGAATGGGTTAGTTATTCAATAGGGTCAGTAGGTCAAATTTAGGGGTTTTGTTTTGACACAACCAAGGCAGTGGGAGTAAATTTTTTTTTGGCAAAAAATTAATTCCCCGGAGGAAATAACAGAAAAGGGGCTAAAAAATAAAGGGTTGAAAAACAAGGATTTTTCGAATAGACCCACTCCGGTTGTTTAAAAACCTTAACCAGAATTAAGGCAAAAGCGGGCAAACGGCGTTTTATATTTTCAGAAAATTCTGAAATTAGTATAAGACTGAGTGGCAAAAAACAAAAACTATTATATTATCAAAAAAGCCTTCTGCGAAACAGAAGGCTTTTTGCCGGTGATCAGATGCTGTACATACAAGTACGCTTGCATTCTTTTTTCTTTTTTGCTTCGGCTTTTTTTTCTGTTTTCATCTTTTTTGTTGATGCAGACGAAGAGTCTAAAGCCGCGAACGCAATTGCGGTAACACCGGAGGCCAGGATGAGGGCAACAATTGTTTTTTTCATACCCTTTTATTTAGTTAGGAAAAGTTACTACAGTTTTTGTGCCGGGTAAATTATTTTTTTATGAATGGCAAATAAATATTTGTTCACAATTTAAAACCTTTCAGTCCAGGCTTTTTATTGGCCGCAGCCATTAAATGAGTTTGTTTTATTCTTGCTGCCTTTGTTGCAGGAGATTTTGCGCTGTCGATCCAGAAAAGAAATCGTTTGCGATAGGAGGGCGGAAATGCAAGAAAATTAGCCATTGCTTTTTTGTTTTTTGATAAGGCTTTTCTCAGGTCATCAGGCATTGAGTTATTGTCTGTATGAAGATCCGATGCATTCAGAGTGTCCCAACTTCCATTTTCTTTTGCTTGTTCGATCTTAGCAAGACCAGCCGGGGTCATTAATTTTTGGTCAATTAGTTTTTCAATACGGTGCTTATTTATTTTGCTCCAAACGCTTTTTGGTTTTCGCGGAGTAAATTTTTGCATTGATCTTTCATCATCTAATTTTTGGGCAACACTATCGATCCAGCCAAAGCATAATGCTTCTTCAACTGCTTCAGCCATATCAAATTTTCTTTTGCCTGTTTCTTTTTTATAATAGATCATCCAAATGCCGGGAGCGGTAGCATGATTTTTCTCCAGCCATTTTCTCCAATCACTTCGTGTTTTGGGATGGGTGGCTTTATAATCCTGTTTCGGGTTTTCCAAGACTCAAAAAATTTATTTTATCAACAGTGGTTAATAAATCTAAAATTAAGGAGCAAATGCGGTTTTGTTATATTTGCCCGATTGGAAATAGCTGAATAGTGAATATGACGTACAAGAGTGCGATCCTTCGTTTCGTTCTGGATAAATCCGATAGCTATCGGATGCGACGCAATTGTCCAACGATGAAGAGAAAGGCGAACGGAGCGTCGCAAGGGACGCTAAATAGAATTACAAAAGCTGATAACCAAAAGAAAAACTAAACCGTATCGTGTAAATGGCAAAGGAAAAAGTAAAAGACTCAACCAATCTTTTCGACTACAACGAAGAGAGCATCAAATCCCTCGACTGGAAAGAGCATATCCGCCTGCGACCGGGTATGTATATTGGTAAACTCGGTGATGGCTCATCGCCGGATGATGGTATTTATGTATTGGCGAAAGAAGTGCTCGATAACTGTATTGATGAATATACGATGGGCTTTGGAAAAACGGTGGAAATAACTGTGGAAGGAAAACAGGTGACGATCCGTGACTATGGCCGCGGTATTCCGCTCGGTAAAGTGGTGGATGTGGTAAGTAAAATAAATACCGGTGCAAAATATGACAGCAAGGTTTTCCAGAAATCAGTTGGTTTGAATGGTGTAGGTACAAAAGCCGTGAATGCTTTGAGTGGTTATTTTAAAGTAACTGCATTTCGTGACGGAAAAGAAAAGACCGCTGAATTTGAAAAAGGATTTTTAATAAAAGAGTATAAAGAAGCAAAGAGCGGTGAGGACAATGGTACAAGGGTGACTTTTATTCCTGATGATACAGTATTCAAGAATTTTAAATTTCATCCTGAGTTTTTAGAGAATCAAATTTGGAACTATTGTTTTTTGAATGCAGGACTTAAGATCGTTTTTAATGGCAAAAGCTTTATAAGTAAAAATGGTTTGCTTGATCTGCTTCAACGCAAAACCAATGAAGATGAGATCCGTTATCCTATTATTCATTTACAAGGTGATGATATTGAAGTTGCGATCTCTCATACCAATGAATATGGGGAAGACATTTACAGTTTTGTAAATGGTCAGCATACTACACAAGGTGGTACACACCAGCAGGCATTCCGTGAAGCATATGTGAAAACCATCCGTGATTTTTATAAAAAAGATTATGATGCGGCAGATGTAAGAACCGGTATTGTTGCTGCAGTTTCAGTTCGTGTGGTTGAACCTGTTTTTGAAAGCCAGACAAAAACAAAACTTGGGTCGGTGAATGTTGCTGAAGGCGGCCCAACTATGAGAAATTTTATTGGTGATTTCTTTTCTAAAGAACTTGAGATCTTTTTACATAAGAATCCAACAACTGCTGAAGAGCTTAAAAGACGTATTGAACAAAGTGAGAGAGAGCGAAAGGAATTATCTGGAATAAAGAAGTTAGCAAATGAAAGAGCTAAGAAAGCTAATCTTCATAATCGTAAGCTGCGTGATTGCCGTTACCATTTAAATGATGACCCACCAACAAAAGGTAAAGAAGAGTTTGTTGCCAAGTTGAAAGAAACAACAGTTTTTATAACGGAAGGTGATAGTGCCAGCGGTTCCATTACGAAATCAAGAAGTGTGGAAACACAAGCGGTGTTTAGTTTGCGTGGTAAGCCGTTGAACTGTTTTGGTCTTACAAAGAAAGTAGTGTATGAAAATGAAGAGTTCAATCTTTTGCAACATGCACTGAATATCGAAGAAGGTTTGGATGGACTGCGTTATAATAATGTAGTGATCGCAACGGATGCCGATGTTGATGGAATGCATATTCGTTTGTTGTTGATGACTTTTTTCCTGCAATTTTTCCCCGACCTGGTGAAGCATGAAAAAGTTTATGTGTTGGAAACACCATTGTTTCGTGTGAGAAATAAACAGGAAACTATTTATTGTTATAGTGAAGAGGAGAAACAGGCGGCGGTAAAAAAACTGGGCAGCAAACCGGAGATCACACGATTCAAAGGTTTGGGTGAAATAAGTCCTGATGAGTTTGCGCTATTTATCGGGGCTGATATGAAAAAAACATTGATGCGTTTGGAACATGGCGATCATATTCAGCAGTTGCTGGAATATTATATGGGAAAAAATACAATGGAAAGACAGGAGTTTATCATTGAGAATTTAAAAGTTGAACTTGACAAAGTAGAAGAAACGGTTTAAAATTAAAGGTTTGATGTTCCAAACATTTGTAATTCTATTAAACTTCCTGTTGCACAGTTTACCCAGAGCGAAGCGAAGGGCACTCATCAACGTTCTGTAATTCTAATCAGCAATATCACTTGACCAAGTTAGATATCATACGAAAATCCAAATCACTTTTCATGAGGTGGAAGCTTCATGGAATCTTCGAACCATTTACCGGATTTTTTTTGAATGCTTATCACATGAGCAAGCTGAGCAAATGGAGAAGCAAGACAAAAGTGAATGGTTACAATGACTGGTACCAGGGTAATTGGGATTATAATAGACGACTTAAATTATATGAAGAAACTAGTAAGGCAGAAAAATTAGACAGCTCTTCAATAGATTATTTTGAATTCGGTGTTTGTGGTGGACATTCTTTCAAATGGTGGCTTGACCATAATAAGAATGCAGGTTCAAAATTTTATGGCTTTGATACATTCGAAGGATTACCGGAAGCGTTTGGTCCATTTGGAAAAGGTTCAATGGCGGTCGCATTGGAATCATTGAATATTAATGACCCTAGAGCGAATTTTTATAAAGGATTATTTCAAGATACATTGGTTCCATTTCTTGATCAGTATAAGAGTGATAGAAAGAAATTGATCCATCTTGATGCTGACCTATTCAGTGCTACATTATTTTCCTTGTCACAGCTATACCGTTATCTCAATGATGGCGATATTCTTTTATTTGACGAATTTGCAGTGCCGAAGCATGAGTTCATGGCATTTAAAATATTTACCGAAAGCTTTTATGTCAACTATGAAGTGATCGGGGCAGCAAATAATTATTTATTCTTAGCAGTTAAAATTAAGAAGTGATGTTACATATAGTTTTTCAACAAGACGATGTGCAATTGCTGAAAGAAGGAATTAAACTTGATGAATCCTTAACCGGCGATGTATTTGAGATCAAAGATGAATGGGGTGTTGGCCCATTAAAAGATCTTGACACTGATGAAGGGTGGAATGCAAGACAAAATTGGTGGAGAGAAATGCTAATTGGCTCTCCTTACGGAGAAAAATTAGTCGGAACTTTTGATGATAGGGAGACCGTAAGATCGATCAAAGAAAAATTGGATGCAGATGAAACATTGGAAGCGTGGATATGGATGGGACAAAATCAACATGATGTTACAGGTTATTATTGGTTGATGCCGCAATTGAAAGCTTACCAGGGAAGAGTAATGATCCTTTATCTAAACAATCTTCCTTTTATAAATGAAAAGGGCCAATTATTTTATCCATGGTCTGTTCATGATATTTTACCAAAAGAAGCAGTAAAGGCAAAAAAACTTGCAAGACAAATTACATTAAGTGAATTTGAAGTTGATCCTGATGAATGGAAGAAAATTAGTGATGAAAGTGCAACGGTAAGAATTTTAGAAGGCGGTAAAAAGATCGTCGCTAAAGAAGAATCATTTTATGATAGCGAGATAGTAAAAAATATTACGGCTGATTGGCAAAAAGCTACAAGGGTTTTGACAAACACTCTTCATCGCATGAAAATAAAAACAGGCGATGTGTTTATTATGTGGCGAATGAAACAATTGATCAGTGCAGGAAAGATCGAGACAATGGGTAACCTGGATGGAGGATGGAAAGAGTTTGATGTAAGAAAAGCGGGAAGTCAATCTGAGAATGCAAATGTTGAAGCTGATACATTAAATAATCAATAACTGAAATCCTATATCACGAATGGCAAAAGCAAAAGTTTCCGATATCCAAAACAATGAAGTCGGTTTACCGGGCCAATACAGAACCTGGTTTCTTGATTATGCATCTTATGTAATACTTGAAAGAGCTGTTCCGGCAATCGAAGATGGCTTGAAGCCTGTGCAACGTCGCATTCTTCATGCAATGAAAGAAATGGACGATGGCCGATTCAATAAAGTGGCGAATGTTATTGGACAAACAATGCAATATCATCCGCATGGTGATGCCAGTATTGGCGATGCATTGGTGAACATTGGGCAAAAAGATCTGTTGATAGAAACACAGGGTAACTGGGGCGATGTAAGAACAGGTGATGATGCTGCAGCGCCAAGATATATTGAAGGTCGCTTAAGCAAGTTTGCATTAGAAGTTGCTTTTAATGCAAAGACAACTCAATGGCAACTGAGTTATGATGGTAGAAAGAATGAACCTGTTACTCTGCCAATGAAATTTCCTTTATTATTGGCGCAGGGTGCAGATGGAATTGCTGTTGGTCTTGCAACAAAAATTTTACCTCACAATTTTTGTGAACTGATCGATGCTTCGATAAAATGTTTGCGTGGAAAAAGATTTGAACTCTATCCCGATTTTCAAACCGGTGGTCAGATCGATGTGGATGAATACAACCAGGGTAAACGTGGTGGTAAAGTAAAAGTAAGAGCACATATTGAGGAGCTGGATAAAAAGACTGTGGCGATCAAGAGTGTTCCTTACGGAGTTACTACTACGCAAATAATGGACTCAATTGTAAAAGCAAATGACCAGGGAAAAATTAAAATTAAAAAAGTAACTGATAATACTGCCGCTGATGTAGAGATACAAGTTGATCTTGCACCAGGCGTTTCTTCAGATATTACAATTGATGCATTATATAAATTTACTGATTGCGAAATCTCTATTTCTCCAAACGCCTGTGTGATCGTTGATCAGAAACCACAGTTTCTTGCTGTAAATGATCTGCTAAAACTTTCTACTGATAAAACAAAAGATCTTCTTGAGCAAGAATTAAAAATAAGATTGGCAGAGTTGCTGGAGAAGTGGCATTATACTTCATTGGAGAAAATATTCTTTGAAGAAAAGATCTATAAGGAACTAGAAAAGAAACATGCAACATGGGACAAAGTGCTGGAGGCGATTGATGAAGCATTTAAGCCATTTAAAAAGCAATTAAAGAGGGCTATCACAAGAGAAGATATCATTAAGCTTACGGAAAAGCCTGTAAGAAGGATCTATAAACTTGATATCGATGAACTGAATGGTCAAATAAAAGGGTTAGAAGCAGACATCAAACAAGTAAAGCATGATCTTGCCAATCTTGTTGATTATGCTGTTGCTTATTTTGAAAACCTTTTAAAGAAGTATGGCAAGGGCAGAGAAAGAAAGACGGAGATCAAAACGATCGAAGTTATCGAAGCAAAGAATGTAGCGATCGCCAATGCAAAACTTTATTTGAATCGTGAAGATGGATTTGTTGGAACAGGATTAAGAAAAGATGAATTTCTTTTTGATTGTTCAACACTTGATGATGTCATCGTTTTTACAAAGCATGGTATTATGAAAGTGGTTAAAGTAGGAGAGAAGACTTATATCGGGAAAGATATAATACATGCCGCCGTATTTCAGAAAAACGATGAGCGAACCACCTATAATATGATCTATATGGATGGGGATAGCGGCAAAAGTTTTGCAAAAAGATTTAATGTAACTGGCGTAACAAGAGATAAAGAATATTTTCTTGCTAAAGAAAATGAAAAGAGCAAGGTTCACTATTTGAGTGTGAATCCAAATGCAGAGGCTGAAGTTGTAAGAATTATTTTAACTCCCGGAAGCAAAGCACATAAGAAAGAACTCGAATATAATTTTGCTGAGTTAGAGATAACAGGTCGCAGCAGTAAGGGCATTACGGTTACAAAATATCCGATCAAATCTGACGGTGTCAAACTGAAGGAAGCCGGTAAATCAACTATTGCAGGAAAAAAATTATGGTATGATGATCAGTTTGGAAGATTGAATGCAGATGAGAAAGGTCAATACCTCGGCATGTTTGATGCAGATGAGAAAATACTTGTTGCTTACAGTGATGGCAATTATGAAATCACTGACCAGGAATTAACTCAAAAGTTAGATGCAGAGAAGGTGTTGTTGATAGAGAAATTCGATCCTGAGAAAATTGTAACAACTGTATATGCCGACATGGACAAGAAGCAATACATGGTGAAAAGATTTAAGATCGAGACTACTACATTAAAAAATAAATTTCTTTTCATCAAAGAGGGCGAAGGAAATTATGTGGAAGCTGTGACAACCGATGCTGAACCGGTTTTAGCTGTGCAGCAGGGTAGAGGTGCACAAATAAGAAAAGGAAAAATGAAATTGGAAAAAGTTGCCGAGTTATCAGGTTGGAGAACTGTTGGTACAAGATTGCTGGATTATAGTAAGAGTGTAGAAATGGAATGGGTGAAACCAAAAGGGGGTAGTCAGCAAGAATTGTTTGAGTAATTATTTCTTTGCTTTAGTATCAGCCTTCTTTTTCTTTATCCTGATAGTCGCACTCTTTTCTAAGTTGCTGGTAAGTCTTAACTCATGGCGTTTCTTTCCATCATTTACGATCATTAATGCAGTGTTAGGAGGAATAGTGCCAAGATTATCTGCAAACATTGTTATTTCGTTTATTTCTTTTGTTGAATCGATCGGGATCTCAAAGTGAACGGAACGGGTGCTGAGCATTCGGTTAAATGCTATCAGTTTATCGTTATAAAAAACGGAGATAGAATCCCCGTCTATTTCCCCATTATCATAAAAATCTACTTTCAATGTATCTGATTCAACTGTCAACTCATTAGCAATAACTTTTTCTCTTTCTTTGTATTGATTGCTCACTACATAATTGACCACGTTCCGCGGTTGAATGGTCACCGTGGCCATTGTATCAATATCAGAAGGTCGCCATACCTGGAAAGTTTCTTTAAGTATTTTTATAGCCTGTATTATAGAATCGTGTTTTAAGGAATCAGTACTCAGCGTAAGTGTAAATAAAATTTCAGGGCAGGTGTATTTATATTCCGGCTTGCTTAGAAAAGAACCCTTCAATACAGAGTTCACTTGTGAAACCCGCAACGTCGCCTGGAGATTCATTGCACAATCGACATCACGATTATAATAAGAACCATAATACGAAACTGGGATATTAGAAATGTATATTAATCGTGTATTTGAATTATAAGTTCCGCGGATCGGGATGCTTCTGTAAGTATTCTTAAAAAAATAATTCAACACTCCTTTTACATTGTTCTTATCGTGTTCCAGGATCAGCTCAACTAAATAATTACTGTAAGTATTGCGCAACTTTACATTCGCAGCTCCATACCAATAACCTTTGGGCGACTGAGAAAAGATTTGTAGGCACAAGGAAAGAAGTAACAATATGAAGAGAAACGGTTTTTTCATGGAACAGAAAGTTGTTCAAAAACTATGCTCAAGTATAACGCAGTTTTACCCGAAAAATTACTTGATGAATCTTTTCATTTCCCTCTCAACATCACGTTTTTTGATGGTTTCCCGTTTGTCGTGGAGTTTTTTGCCTTTACCAAGCCCGATTTCAACTTTAATTAGATTCTTTTCATTAAAAAAGATCCGGAGAGGGATCAGTGTATATCCTTTTTCTTTCAGCTTTCCTTCTATTTTAGATATCTCTCTCTTTTGTAAAAGTAACTTTCGGTCTCTTATTGGATCGTGATTATTTGTAGTGCCGTGAGAATATTCTGCAATGTGCAAACTTTTTAGCCACATCTCACCTTTATGAATGAGGCAATAACTATCATTGAAACTTGCTTTGCCTTCTCTTAATGATTTTACTTCCGTTCCAGTCAATACAACACCTGCGACATATTTATTGTCGAAAAAATATTCATGAAAGGCTGAACGATTTTTAATTTCCATTGACTTGCTCCAGTCTTTAGACTGTAGATAACAAATTTAATTCTTAAACATCCACAACACTTTCTGCATTTTATCTTTCAACTCTTTTCTTGGAACGATAAAATCAAGGAAGCCATGTTCAAGGATGAACTCACTACGTTGAAAACCGGGAGGTAGATCTTTTTTTATTGTTTCTTTAATAACTCTTGGTCCTGCAAAGCCGATCAATGCGCCGGGTTCTGCAATATTCAGATCGCCCAACATACCAAAGGAAGCAGAGATGCCGCCAAATGTCGGGTCAGTTAAAAAAGAGATATAAGGAAGTTTAGCATCACTAAGTTGAGAAAGCTTGCCACTTGTCTTTGCAAGCTGCATCAGTGAAAAAGCACTTTCCATCATTCTTGCACCGCCACTTTTTGAGATCACCATGTATGGCATCTTATGTTTAATGCAATAATCAACCGCCCTTGAAAATTTTTCACCCATCACACTTCCCAAACTGCCACCAATGAATTCAAAATCCATACAAGCGATGACGATGTCGTTGCCGGCAATTTTTCCTACCGCTACCCGCATTGAATCCTTCAGATCTGTTTTACTCCAGATCTCTTCCAGTCTTTTTTTATAAGGTTTCAGGTCGGTGAACTCCAAATAATCTTTACTAAGAATATTTTCAAACAGTTCTTCGTATTGATCATCATCAAAGAGAATTGAATAGTATTCTTCGCTGCCAATGCGGTGATGATAACTACATTTCGGACAAACGAAAAGGTTTTCTTTCAGTTCATTTGATGTGCAAATAAAATTACATTCAGGGCACTTGGTCCATAACCCTTCGGGAGTTTCCTTTTTCTCATGCGTACCCGTCAATATCCCTTTTCTAATTCGTTTAAACCAGCTTGTCCTTGTCGATTCTTTTCCTTCTTCACCAGCCAGGTTCGAATCAAAATCTTCTACCTGTTTTGCCATGCAAAAAGTTTTGAGTGGTCACAAATATAGGGAATCTATGATTTGAGGTTTTTGAGTTTAAAGTCGAATATTAACGAGTGTTATTATGCTCCCGGCATTTATTCCCTGGTCAACGTCCCTTGCGTCGCACTCTTGTACAACAACAATTCTATTCGGCTTTCTTTCATGTAGCGAACGTCGCGAGAAGTTGTTGAGCAAATAACAGAAAGCTGAAGAGTGCGACTTTGCCACTGGCAAAGTCGAAGGCAACGGAAGCCTAATAGAACTACTGTTGCTGGTAACAAAACAAAAATGCTTCCTATTTCTAAGAAGCACTTAAAAAAAAATATTATTAAAGCGTTATAGGATCAGTTGTTAGGTGCACCACTTTCTACCCAACAGATAATAGAATTTTTTTGTGCTGTTGTCAACGATCCCGTCTTTGGCATAGTTCCACTAGCTACAGCAGATTTGATCGTAGCTGATGCACCAGATATTTGTGCGTATGTAAGCAATGGACCGGGACCATTAACACTGCCGGGGCCATGACAAGTTGCGTCTGTTGCACAAGTTGATTGGATGATCGGGTTAACATTAGCTGCAAAGGCACTCGGTACACCCGTACAATTAGTAGTGCCGCCGCCACCCCCGCCACCGCTTCCCCCTCCACTGCCGCCATCTCCACTACCACCGCTTTTACTGCATGATGCTATTAAAAGAAATAATGCAAGAATAGCCAATATCCCTTTTTTCATAAATATGTTTTAGGAATGAAGATTTTATTATCCTATCGATTTTGATAGAATAAAAGTTGCCACTTACTTTTATTTTTTGAGGGAATGTTAGAAGAAAAATCTTACTCCAGGCAAACGGGGCTACTAATAAAGTGATTTTTTATTAAGCAATGGTGATATCATTATCCAGATATACATCTTGTATTGCATTCAAAATTTCTACTCCTTCTTTAATGGGGCGCTGAAATGCTTTTCGGCCACTGATCAATCCCATACCGCCGCCTCTTTTATTAATAACTGCTGTGGTTACAGCTTCTGCCTTATCGCTTGCACCGGATGATGCACCGCCAGAATTAATTAACCCTGCACGGCCCATGTAACAATTAGCAACCTGGTAACGACAGAGATCAATTGGATGGTCAGACGTGAGTTCAGAATAAATGCGTGGGTCATTTTTGCCGTAGGCAGATTCTTTTGTATTCAATGAAAGGTAGCCGCCATTATTTTCCGGAAGTTTTTGTTTGATGATATCTGCTTCTATTGTTACACCTAAATGATTTGCTTGTCCAGTAAGATCAGCCGATACATGAAAATCTTTTTCTTTTGTTTTGAATGCAGGGTTTCTTAAGTAACACCAAAGGATCGTTGCCATTCCAAGTTCATGCGCCATTTCAAATGCCTTGCTTACTTCCTGTATTTGTCTTGCTGATTCATCACTTCCAAAATAAATGGTAGCGCCAACAGCTGCAGCTCCCAAATTCCAGCTTGCTTTTATAGATGCAAACATTATTTGATCGAACTTATTTGGGTAAGTTAAAAACTCATTGTGATTCACTTTAACAATGAAAGGAATTTTATGGGCATATTTTCTTGAAAGAAAACCCAGGCCTCCATAAGTAGTAGCCACAGCATTGCAACCGCCTTCAATAGCCAGCTTGATAATATTTTCAGGATCAAAATAAATTGGGTTTTTTGCGAATGATGCGCCGGCACTGTGTTCAATTCCCTGGTCAACCGGAAGGATAGATAAATAACCTGTATTCGATAATCTTCCTGTATTATACATCAGCTGGAGATTGCGCAGTACCTGGGGATTTCTATCACTCTTGATCCAAATTCGATCTACAAAATCAGGCCCGGGTAAATGAATTTTTTCTTTTGAGATGGTCTTGCATTCATGATTCAATAAGTATTCTGCTTTATCTCCGAGAAGCTCAGTGATCTTATTCGATGATGCAGTAAGCATAGTTAATGGTTTAACAAGTAAATAAATTATCAGCTACTAACGACTGTTTGAGGCAAAGGTAAGGGCAAGTAAATAGAAGTTGAAATAAAGGCTATCTGGCAATATTTGATTTTTCAGAAATCTTTTTAGCCTCAATTACTGTCTGGATGTTAAGGATCAATTCTTTTACTGCAAGGCTTTTGGACGTAATTCCTTCTAATTTTATTATGCGGCTATATTCTATTGATTGCTTTGACAGCATATCCACCAGGTCGGGCAAGTCTGATTGTTTTAATTCTTCTAAGGTTGGCGGTGTAAGAAACATTAAAATTATTACCACAAAAATCATGCGCCTGCTTCCTATTTCAGGATATAAATTTTTCCTAATTGATTGAATTCAAAATTTTTTCTCATATTCAGGAAAAATTTACCCGAACAAATTACTGCTAAGATAACGATCGCCTCTATCACATGTAATAAAGACGATGACCCCCGATTCGATCTCTGTTGCTAAACGTATAGCAGCTGAAGCAGCTCCGCCACTACTCATGCCTGCAAATATTCCTTCCACTTTTGCCAGTTGTCTTGCCATTTGAGTTGCTTCTTCCTGTGATACGTCTATAACACGGTCAACTCTTTCCGGTTCGAAAATTTTCGGTAGATATTCTTTGGGCCATCTGCGTATGCCAGGAATAGAAGATTCTTCTGTAGGTTGACAACCGACGATTTGAATGGAAGGATCTTTTTCTTTGAAGAATCTTGAACAGCCCATGATGGTTCCTGTTGTTCCCATTGAACTTACAAAATGGGTAATACTCTGATCAGTGTCTTTCCAAATTTCAGGACCTGTAGTTTTATAATGTGCTTTATAATTATCGGGGTTTGCAAATTGGTTCAAAATAAAAAATTCGCCTTTCGCAGCTTTCTCTTCAGCATAGTCACGACATATTTCAATATTATCAAGCAAGGTGACTTTGGCGCCGAATGCTTCCATTGTTAGTGTACGTTCTCTTGTTGATGTTGACGGCATCACTAATTCAATACTGAGGTCATATAATCTTGCGATCATTGCTAATGCAATGCCTGTGTTACCACTTGTTGCTTCAATTAATTTAGCACCAGGTTTTATATCGCCTCTTTCTAATGCAGAGCGGATCATATTCAAGGCAGGACGATCTTTTACACTTCCGCCCGGATTATCACCTTCCAGTTTTGCATACATCGTAACATTTGGATTGGGATTTAATTTTTTTATCTCCACCATTGGTGTATTGCCTACCAAATCAATAATGCTTGCCATGATCAGGATTTAATTTGTTCTACAACCTCAATATCGGGGCGATGATAAACAGTAGAGCAGGAGGGAACACTTTTGGTGAGCCATACATTGCCCCCAATGACACTATTATGTCCAATAATTGTTTCTCCGCCAAGAATAGTTGCACCGGAATATATGATAACATGATCTTCAACTGTTGGATGTCTCTTTACTGAAGCCATAGCTTTATCAACGCTTAAGGCACCCAATGTTACTCCCTGGTAGAGTTTTACATAATCACCAATGATAGTTGTTTCGCCAATTACAATGCCTGTACCATGATCGATAAAAAAATGTTCCCCGATCTCAGCGGCGGGATGAATGTCAATTCCTGTTTTTGAATGTGCATATTCAGTTATGATACGTGGAAGCAATGGAATATTAAGATCAAGTAATGCATGGGCAATGCGATAAAAAGAGATCGCATAGAAACCTGGATAAGCTCTTATGATCTCAAATCTTGTTCTTGCAGCGGGATCACCGGCGAGTAATGCTTCAATATCTGTATTTAGAATTCGATATAGTTCAGGTGTATTGCTGAAGAAGCGATCTGCTTTTTCTTTATTACCATTCGCCATGCATCCACTTGTAGCATCTAATAAATTTATTAATTCCGACTTTAGATCGCTAAATCGTAATTCAACTTCTTTTTCAGATGAAAGATTGATATCAGATTTTTCAGGGAATAAAAGGCAAATGAGATCATTTACCCAGGTTGCAATTTCATCATTTGGCGGTACAGTTTCGGTATCTTTCTGTTGCTGATAAATGAATTTGTAAAATTCTTTTTCCATGCTAATAGTTTAATGCATGGTATAAAATTATCGTATTTATCACACCAATCTGGTAGACTGTTATATTAATTGTTTCCTAAATCAGAAAAAAAGCCCTGCCGGTACACCGACAGGGCTTTAAATGAATTGTATATCTACTTAAGCGTTCCTGTTTATACAGTTCAGATCTTCAAAAGCAAGTTCAAGTCGTTTTATAAACGCTTCTTCACCTTTACGCAACCATGCACGAGGATCATAATGTTTTTTATTAGGTTTATCTTCTCCTTCCGGATTTCCAAGCTGGGCTTGCAGATAACCTTCGTTCTTTTTATAATTATTTAAAACACCATCCCAGAAAGCCCATTGCAGATCGGTATCAATATTCATTTTGATAGCGCCGTAACCGATCGCTTCACGTATCTGGTGTTGGGGCGAACCACTACCACCATGGAATACGAAGTAAACTGGCTGAGGTGCTGTCTTTAATTCTTTTTCAATATAATCCTGGCTGTTCTTTAAGATCACTGGACGCAATTCCACATTACCTGGTTTATAAACACCATGAACGTTTCCGAATGCGGCAGCAACTGTGAACATTTTTCCAACCTTGCTTAATTCTTTAAATGCGTAGGAAACATCTTCTGGTTGCGTATAAAGCTTTGAATTTTCTACATCACTGTTATCAACGCCATCTTCTTCACCGCCGGTAACACCCAGTTCAATTTCAATTCCCATCCCAAGAGGTTTCATTCGTTTGAAAAACTCAACAGATGTATGAATGTTTTCTTCAATTGGCTCCTCACTGAGGTCAAGCATGTGCGAACTAAAAAGTGGTTGTCCTTTTTCTTTGAAATATTGTTCACCTGCATCGATCAACCCACTGATCCATGGGAGCCATTTTTTGGCAGCATGATCTGTGTGTAATACAACAGGTACTCCATAATATTTTGCTACGTTGTGAATATGCAATGCGCCGGAGATACCGCCGGAAATATTTGCCTGCATTTTGTCATTAGGCATTCCTTTGCCAGCAATAAACTGTGCGCCGCCATTTGAAAACTGTATGATGACAGGTGAATTTACTTTAGCGGCAGTTTCAAGAACGGCATTGATTGTATTTGTTCCGATCGTATTTACAGCAGGTAATGCAAACTGGTTTTTCTTAGCATCGTTGTATAAAGTTTCTAGTTCTTCGCCGAATAATACGCCGGCCCTGTATTTACTCATTTGATAATTTGTTTTAATTAGGAATTGTGCGAGGCAAGTTTTCGATAATGGTGCCGCAAGATAATTGATTTAGACACTCATTATCACGAACAAATGTTAGAAGAATATTTCATTGTTGATAATGAAACGATAGTTGTTAATAATAAATTGAAATTATTTACCCAATGCTTGTATCACATCATATTTGGTGACGATATGATAATTGCCACCTTCATCTTTGCTTAATACTGCACCATTTTCTTTATTGATCAAGGTGCTGAGCTTTTCAACTGGTGTATTAAATTCAACAAGCGGATAAGAAGGCTCCATTACTTTTTCGATCGTATCATTTTTTATATGTGGGTTTGAAAAGATCTTTTTGAATAAGCCATTTTCACTAATAGCACCAATGGGACCGTTGCCATTCATGACTGGGATGTTTTCGATATCATACTTCTTCATCATTTCTACAGCTTCTGCAACTGTTTGGGATGGTTCTACAGTCACCAGTTTTTGTTTGCCGGACCGACTGTTTATTATGTCCTTGAACGTTTTAACATCAAGAAAGCCACGTTCGATCATCCATTGATCATTGTAAACCTTAGCTACATATCTGCTACCATGATCATGAAAAATACAAACTACAAGATCATCTTTCTTTAAACGATTCTTTAATTGCATTAGTCCTTGTATACAACTTCCGGCACTGTATCCGCAGAAAATTCCTTCTTCTTTTGCTAAACGTCTTGCCATGATGGCGCCATCCTTATCTGTTACCTGTTCAAAATGATCGATCACACTCATATCATAATTCCCGGGTACAAAATCTTCACCAAAACCTTCGCTGATATAAGGATGTACTTCATTCATATCTACTTCACCGGTGCGGAAATATTTTGTAAGCAATGAGCCATATACATCAATGGCCCAAATTTGTATGTCAGGATTTTTTTCTTTTAAAAACATAGCGGTGCCTGTAACTGTACCGCCAGTACCCGCAGTGCAAACAAGATGTGTGATCTTGCCATCGGTTTGATTCCATATTTCAGGACCTGTGGATTCATAATGTGCTTGCCGGTTTGCAAGGTTATCATATTGATTGCAGTGAAATGAATTTGGAACCTCAGAGGCTAATCTTTTAGCTACGCTATAATAACTGCGGGGGTCTTCAGGCAAAACATTTGTGGGGCAAACTATCACTTCGGCACCAACAGCTTTTAGAATATCTGCTTTTTCTTTGGATTGTTTATCTGTCGTTACAAAAACGCATTTATATCCTTTTACGCAGGCTGCTAATGCCAATCCCATTCCTGTGTTACCTGATGTGCCTTCAATAATAGTTCCTCCAGGTTTTAGCTTTCCTTCTTTTTCTGCTACTTCGATCATCTTTACAGCCATGCGATCCTTGATCGAGTTGCCCGGATTAAAATAATCAACTTTAGCTGCTACAGTGCAGGGAAAATCTTTGGTGATCTTATTAAGCTTTATCAGTGGTGTATTGCCGATCGTTTCAAGGATATTGTTTTTTATTTCCATATTCTTTTGTTAGAGTACAAAGTTAATCAGTTTGCTAAAATTGTTCATTTTATATCAATGGCACAAATAACCTTAAAGTGGTATTGGCCTTTGTGTAAAAAATTGTAAGTTAGCATGGCTCTACTCCCACGCTGATTCTACGATCAATATTAGTACTCACTACCGCATAAAACCTTAGCTATGTCTGAATTTTTAAAAAGTCTATGGTCCAAGATTTCCGGCTCAGATAGATTTATGCCTTCAATAATTGAGTTTAAACCGGAACAAGTAGAAAGGGCAAAAGATCTCAACGATTCTTTTTATCCTGATAAAAATTATTTCACTGTAAGGGTTAATGAATTGTTTTTGCACCAGGACCGCGAATGGTTTAGAAGATACGATCCTGTTGTTTTTATTGCTTCTGAATTTGTTTACGACAATAAAAAAGTGGAGATACCATTTGTTGTTGGGCCACACCTGATACAAAAAAGTCTTAACAATGAACTGGTTGTTAAAAATGGTGTTATTATCAGGAATACTACTGTTGCAGGTACTCATCCTTTTAAAGGCGATCCATTTACTCTTACAGTCGTGCTGGCACAGCTTGAAAAGAAAGATTATTTAAGAGATGTGCTGAAGTTGGTTGAGTCAGCTGCTTCCACTTATACCGGTGCGTTTGTAAATATGGTTAATAATTACCTCAAAGTATCTAAGCTTGTATTGGATGGTATTGACACATTGTTCGATAAAAAAGAAGTAGCTGGATTGATCGGTCATAGAAAGACACTAATGTTAAATGCCCGAGATGATTTTAAGCCAGGTTATTTTGTTTTAATAAATAAATCAGAAAGAGAAATTAGTGATGATCTGAAATATGAAGGAAAGAATTTTTTTGTTAAAGGAGATGGTGAACTTTATTATGGTGCTTCGATCAAAGAATCTGAACCTTATCGCGATGCCGATTATGTGCTGTACAGTGTATTAGCTACAAATAAAAGGTCAGATATTGACCAGTTGCCATTTTATCCTCAATGGCAGGAATTGCTTGGCTTTGCCATGCCACTTACAAAAATATCAGAAGAACAATGGGATCTGATCAAAGCAAAGTTTTTTGCATTACATGCTAATATGAGGCTTAGCCCCGACCTGATACATGAACAGGTAAAAGCATTAATTGAAACTTATAAAGCTGAATTAAAAGAAATAAGAAAAGATAAAGAAGATCTAAGTGGACATGAAGAACCAGGGCAACCTGTTGTAAAAGATCAATGGGAAAAAGATATGGATTCACTTGCTGTTGATATTCTAAAAATGAAATAGTGATACTTATGAATGTAAAAGAGCTGCGAATAATTGTGCAACCTGATAAGATTGGGATCACACGTTCTATTGGTTCCCCGGAAACAGGAAATATAAACCGGGAGGTTATAAAACTTGAGTTGAGTATTGCCAAGATATTCCATAAAGTGCTGAATAAGTTCAGGGTTGTTTCAGCTTTTGAAAAGAATGATTATGAGATTTTAGGAAAAACTTTGTTTAGGGTTCTTTTTTTTGATCCACTTGTAAAAAAATTCTTTCTTGATGAGTTAGCTGAAGTAAGAGAAAGCCCCGATACTTATTGCAGAATATATCTTCGTTTCAAAGATTTGACCGGGGATATTCCGGAATTGCCATGGGAGTATATGCTGGTTGAGGATGAGGATAGGAAAATATCAGAATTGTATCTCGCAGCAGACAGCAATCAGCGATTTGACCTGATAAGAATAGTAAACGAAAATAAAATTTCTTTCACTCCAAAGAATGACCAGAAACTGAATGTTGCTTTGATCGTCTCAAACCCACGAAATCAGCCTGAGGGCAGACTGCCATTAGATACTGATGAACTAAGTAATTGTTTTAAACGCCTCAATCAAAAATTTGGAAACCTGATAAGTACGAATGAAAGGGAGGATGAAAAGCCTGATTTCAGGAATTTTGAAAATGACCTGGCTGACATTATAACTCGGTTCAACGGTGAGCCATACGTCTTGCATTTTTATGGTCATGCGCAAGCAAAAGATAAAGAATCCATGATAGCTTTTACAGACGAGAATCAAAACCTGGCATGGATCAGTGATAAAGAATTTGCTGCAATATTTAGTCAAAACACCAGCATACAAAAACCACAATTAATAATTCTGCAGGCATGTGAAAGCGGGCAGGTATGCGATGCCAGTATAGAAAATCCCGGTGGACTTGCTTATGCTCTTGCTATGAATGACATTCCGGCAATAGTTGCTATGCAGAACATTGTACGGGAAGATGTATCTATTGATTTTATTGAACAGTTCTATACTTCGTTGCTAAATGGAGAAGATGTTGCAAGAGCTGTAACAAGAGGACGGCAGTTCCTCGGTTGTGGAATAAGAAGAAACGGTGAAAAAAGAAAGAAGAATGAGTTTTATGATAATAACACATTTGGAACTCCTTTACTTTTTATCAGCACAATTCAGCCAATAAGATTGATGCCTGAAAAAGTTTTAAGTACTGTCGAAAAGCAACTGGTCAACAAAAAATGTCCTAAGTGTAAAACGCTCTGGCCAAATGTAAAATTTGATAAAGAGATCTGTACGTTGAACCGTTGCGGCGGGAAACTCGAGATCCATAGGGAAGATGTTGCTATTGATAGCAAGGATTTTTCTTTAAGTCACGCAAAAGCGGGATTGCCTGAAAAAACTTCATTAAACTAACCGCATTCCAAATGAATTTTGAAAAGGAATCCATATCAAAATTAATAGCTAATGCTTATCACCAGGCAGCTCTTGATCCTGTCAATGACATGTTTGTTATTACAGAAATGCTTGAAAAAATTAAAACGAACCTGGTTACCAAACAAAATGAACCCTATGAAGCCTGGAAAGGATTGGAGCTTGATCGTTTTCGATTCGATAAAGAAAATATTCTGAAAGTTTTTGTGCCCCTTCGGCAAAAATATTTTGAAGAGCATTTTGAGAATATTAAAAAAAATCTGGAAAAGAAATTTGATTACAAAACATGGTTTAATGAATACATTGATGCCATAATTTATCTTTCAGGATCTGTATTTAATCCCTTGTGCCTGCAAGATTTTCCATATACAAAAGAGCAAAAGAGAATAGTTGAAAAATGCAGGCAAATGAACAGCCTGATAATGGATGGCAGATGGGCCGATGTACTTCCTTTTGTAAAAGAATTTTCACAAGATCCACAGCTTTCGGCCTTTCAAAAAAGTTCAATGCTGGTGAATATTGGCTATATACAACTTTTTTGGTATCCTGATTTTGAAGGATCCAAAAAATATTTTGAGGAAGCCAGTAGCACAGACCCAACCAATAGCATGATAGAAAAGGGGTGGGGCTCATATTATTTAAAATTTCAGGATTATGATAAGGCGATCAGGCATTTTGAAAAGGCGATGCAAATGGATCCCAGGGATGTTGAGAATTACGGTCAAATTGGATCTTGTCACAAGGAAAAGGGTAATTATGAGATCGCAGAGCAGTGGTACCGGAATGCAATAAAATATGATTTTACAAATACCGATTCCTATTCCAAACTGATACAATTATATGGACATTGGGATGCCGAAACAGAGAAGCGTAGTTTGATCCCCGATCTCATTTATAAATGCGAATTGTTGCTGCCATCTGATAAGTATGAGAACATGCTTTATAATATTTATCGGGATGCCGGTTTTTCTTATTCTGTAGCTGGCGATTATTCTACTTCCGAAATGTATTATCAAAAGGCAATTGAGCTAAAGCCGGATTATACTATTGCTAAAATTGATCTTGCGTATATATATGGGTATCAGAAAAAGTATGATGAAGCCGCAAACCTTCTTAAAAAGATATTGGAAACCATTCCCGACTATTACGATGTGCATTGGGGTTTAGCATGGGTGCATGAACAAACAGAAAAATTTGATGAAGCGTTATCAGAACACCAAAAGTGTATTGAGATACGACCTGCGTGGGCCGATAAGTCTTATAATGCGATTGGTAAAATGTATTTTGATCAAAAGAAAGATTATTTGCAAGCAAAACAATATTACCAGAAAGCAATTAAGATCCGGGAAAATGAAAGCATTTATTACGATAACATGATCGAGGCACTCGATCAGCTGGATGATAAAGAAAGTCTAAAAGAAAAAGAAGATATTCTTATCCTGCAATTTTCTAAGAATCCAAAGAATGATTTGATGGCCAACAAACTCGGTGTACATTTTTACAATACCGGGAAGATAGAGGAATCAATACCTTATTATCAGGAGGCTATCAAAATAAATGGCAACAATAATGTTTACTATGAAAATCTCGGCCTGGCTTATGAAGGGATTAAAGATGCTGAAAAAGCAGAAGAGTATTACCTGGAAGCGCTGAAACTTAAGGAAGAATATCAAACATGCAACAGGCTTGGCATTCTTTATTATAGAAGAAATCAAAATGATGATACCGATAAGGCAATTGAATATTATAAAAAAGCGATCAGGATAGATCCTGAAAATGCGGTGTTGTATGAAAATCTGGGATTGGCTTATGAACAAAAGAAAATGTTGGAGGAAGCAGAACAGGCTTATATAAAAGCAACAGAAATTGATAAAGTGACCGGTGCATATTTTAACAGGCTTGGATATTTTTATTTTACCCAGGCAAAAGATGAGCTTGCTATAAAATCTTATCTGAAAGCGATAGAAAGAGAAAAAGATGTGCAGTTGTACAAAACGAATTTGGCATTGGCATACGAAGGAAACAAAGAGCCGGAAAAAGCTATTGATATTTATTTAGCGGTACTCGCAGAAAATAAAACAGATCATGGTGTCAGGTCTTTGCTGGCATCAGCACAGTATACAATGGGTGAAGCCCATTACCAGGATGCATTGCAAAACCTGTTACAGTGTTGTGAAGAAGATCCAGGGAATATTTTATATAAAAAATACCTTGGTGCATTGTATGAAAAAATGAATGATGAAGAAAAAGCACTTGGATTATACAATGAACTGGTAAAAGAAAATCCGGACGATGTAGACATCAATAATAAGATCGGCGTATTGTATTATCGGAGAGGAACTAAAGAAGATGCTGAAATGGCAATATCCTATTATAAAAAAGCGATCGAATTATCCCCTTCTGAAGGTATCCTTTATCAGAACCTGGCACTTGCTTATGAAGTTATTGGTGATAATGACAAGGCAGAACAAGCATTCGAAAGATCGATTGAGATGGCACCGCAGAATGATCAATTTTATTCTAATTATGGCGAATTCTTTTTCAAGAAAGACCAGTTTGAAAAAGCAATTGAATTATATAAAAAAGCGATCGGGATAAATTCGAAGGCCTCATTATATTATCAAAACATCGCAATTGCTTATGAGCGACTTGATAAAAATAAAGAAGCGGAGAAATCCTATGTGAAATTGTTAGAGATCGAGCCTAACATTGCCAATTTTCATAATAATTTGGGTGTATTTTATTTTCAAACACAACAGGTAGAAAAAGCCATTCAAAAATATGAGGATGCCCTGGCGTTAGACCCGGACAGTATACTTTTTCATAAAAATTTGGCCATCGCTTATGAAAGTCTTGGTAATAATGAAAAGCTGGAAGAAAAATATCTAACGATATTAAAAATTGATCCGACTAATGATGAGATCCATAATCTCCTGGGAGTAGTTTATTACAGAACGAATCAAATTGAAAAAGCGATCACGAGTTATTTAAAAGCAATTGAATTAAATCCAAACATTGCAGTCTATTATGAAAATCTTGGTTTGGCGTATGGAGACCTCGAACAATATAATCTGGCGGAAGATGCTTTTTTAAAAAGTTTAAAGATCGATCCTAATGCTGACCGATGTTTAAATTTAGCCGGGATATTTTATCATACAAAGAGAAATGATTATAAAACAGCTTTGGAGCTTTATAGCCAGGCTATAAAGATCAATGATAAAGAGCCGAACTATTTTTTAAACCTCGGGAATGTTTATACTCTTTTGAACGATAATAAACAAGCTGCTACTGCTTTTGCTACGGCAGAGGAACTTCAAAAAGTGATTTAATAAAAAGCCCTTCCTGTGAACAGGAAGGGCATACCGGACCTAGTGATATAAAATCACTAAACCAACTTTAACAGACTTGATCTTGATTTTTTAATTCTAATAAGCTGTGGTCAGACTTGTTTCTGAAAGTTTTTTCTTTTGTTGGCAAGCACTCTATCAAGCAACACAAGACCTAGCAATACATTCACCATCATAAATCCATTTACAAAATTGTTATTGAATATTTTGCTATAATCAACTTCCGAAAGACGTGAAAGGTCTATCGAATATTTTGAATTAGTTCCTGATGTCCATTCAACTTGTGAAAAAGCATAAATAAGAAAAACGCCAATTAATGTGAAGAAAAACCCGGCAATACCCCAAATGATCTTTTTATTGATATAATTCTTGGCTGCAGGAGCAATGTGATATTGTGCAATATCCTCCATTACATTTTTTGTAAAACGCATCGAAGGATGTTCCAATTCGGCAACATTTATTAATTGATGGATCTCCATCAATTCGTGGTATTTGTTTTTCCACTCAAGATTGCTTTGCAGCATTTTTTCAATTGAAGTTCTTTCTTCGCTGGAAGAAATTCCATCAATGTATGCCCACAATTGTTGCTCGATATTTTGTTCCTGGTTCATACAATAAAGTTTAATAAATATTTTTTACTTCTTCACTAAAGTTCTTTTCCATCTTTTCTTTCAATCTTGTTCTTGCCCGGTGCAATCTTACCTTCACGGTATTTGTTTCAAGTCTTAATATCCGGCTTATCTCTTCCAGATTTTGCTCCGCTTTATAAAACAAGGTTATTATCTCAGCATCATCCGGACTAAGCATGGCAATTGCCTCATTTACCATATTCACTCTTGATTTCTGTTCCACCAAATTTGCCCTTAAACCCGAATCCTTGTTATCAGCTATTTCAAAAACTTTTTCGTTATCCAACGAATGCACATCCAGCTTCTTTTTTCGTAAAAAAGTAATAGATGTGGTGTTAGCTATAGTGTATAGCCAAGTGCTGAATTTCGACTCACCCCTGAAATCAGCCAAAGAACGATAGGCTTTTACAAAGACATCCTGAGCTACTTCTTCAGCGTCTTCACGGCTTTTGATCATTCGTAGTACAAGGGTAAAGACATAGGCCTGGTAACGATTTACCAGTTCAGCATAGGCATTCTGCTCACCCTTAAGCACCCTGCTTATGATCTCATTATCACCAAGTCCGGTTGACATTCAATAACTAAGACTACCAAAGATGAATTTTGGTTACAATAAAGTTAGACCTAATTTCTGCTATAATATAGTGTAAGCAGGAATAAGAAAAAGCAGGCCTGTAACCTATCAATAAAGCCTGTAGTCATAGGTATAGAATCATTTAATTAAAAGTTCTTTATTGGCTGTAACCTGGAATAAGGGCATGTAGTCTAAAAGAACAGAAACAATTTACTAACTATAAAAATTGAATTATGCACGGTTCAGAAATGATGGTAGCAATTTTAATTCCTTTGTCCTTTTTTGCATTGGTTTTTGGAGTTGTTTACCTCTACAAAAAAGAGAATCTCGCCATGATCGAGAAAGGCATGAATCCTAAAGACAAAATGTATCGTCCTGCGCCATTCAGAAGTTTAAAATGGGGTTTATTATTACTGGGAGCAGGTTTGGGATTATTTATCGCTTTTTTCGTCGATATGAATCTTCCTTACAGAATAGAGCCAGCGGGAATTTATTTTGCCTTAATAGCAATGGGTGGTGGTCTCGGACTTATCGGTTCTTATTTCGTGGAGAAAAAACATTGGTACGACAAAAGCAATGGAAGCAATGAATAATAACTCAATATAAATTCCACCTTATCCTCATCAAGCAATGCGCCACGGCGGATTGCTTTTTTATTTTTCTAAAACTTCCAATGCTTTTTTTATTGCAGGATCATCACCATTTACCACTTCATAAAATCCTTTTGATCTCCATTTGAACCTGGCGAGTTGGGCTTTGATCCTTTTTTGTAAATAATCTTTATCAGCTCCGGAAACCGGCTTCAGATCGATACTGTCTTTTGCAGCATAAGCGACCAACTCCTGCCAAATACCTTCAAGGTTATTATAGTTTGCAGTAAAATCCTGTGGAGTAGTAAACTTATTTATTTCATCTATATGGTTGATAAAATAAGTGTACATGAAAGTATTTAATGAACCACTTAGATAAAGCCTGCTTACATTTCTATGAAGGGTGCCGGTGTCAAGACCTACAAAATATTTTGGTGTGATACCGCCACCACCATAAACCGTATCACCGCATTGAGTCTTATAGATTTTACCATTAACAACTTTAGTTGTATCAAGATGAGTGACCTCGCCATTCTCATATCGGTCAGATATTTCTTCTAAATATTTTTCTTTTCCATTTTGATAAGAGCGTTGAATACTCCTTCCTTTTGGAGTATAATATCTTGCCACCGTCAATCGAATAGCTCCTCCATCACTTAAAGAATATTGTTGCTGTACAAGTCCTTTTCCAAATGTTCTGCGACCAATAATAGTTGCGCGGCACCAATCCTGTAAAGCACCGGCAAGTACTTCGCTGGCACTTGCTGAAAGTTCATCAACCAGTACTACAAGACCGCCTTGTTCAAATAAACCGGGACGCCTGCATTTGTAGTCTATTCTTTCCACATTAGCGCCTTGCGTATAAACAACAAGTTTCTCATCGCTTAAAAATTCATCCGCAATTTCTACTGCTTCATTCATCAGGCCGCCACCATTGCCTCGCAGATCAAGTACCAGGTTGGTAAGCTTATTTTTCTGCAAGGCTTCCAGCGATTGCATAAATTCTTCATAAGCTGTGGTAGAAAATTTATTCAGTTTTATATAACCTGTTTCCTGATCGAGCATGTAAGAAGCATCAATGGCCGGAATGGGAATAGTTCCTCTTGTTATTGATATTTCTTTTTGTCCATTTTTTCTCAGTACCGTGACCTTTACAGGAGAACCACTTTCGCCACGCATTTTCTTTTTTATCTCATCTGAAGAAATAGATGTGCCAGCAACATTTTCATTATTTACTTTAATGATCTTATCACCAACCTGCACACCGGCTTTATCGCTTGGGCCATCGGCAAGCACATGCACTATATGAACGGTGTCGGAAAAAATATTGAATTCAACCCCGATACCTTCAAAATTGCCTTTTAGGTCCTGATTTACTTCTTCTAAGTGTGATGGAGGAATATAAATTGAATGCGGATCCAGGTGACCCATCATTTCATCGATCGCATTTTCCTGCAATGAATCTGTGTTTACAGGGTCAACATAGCGTTGTTTCACAAGATCCAGTATTTGCTGTAATGAACTCTTTTTGTCTGCTTTAAAAAAACCGGAACCTGAAGGAGTGTTCTCTCTTAGCTTGAATCCAAAATACATCCCACCGATCAGCACAATTGAAAAGATCAGCGGAAGCCATACTTGTAATTTTTTATTACCCATCGTTACTTGTTTCTTTGTATTTTGATGCAAAATAGAGAAAAGTTTCTGGTTGCTGTTGCCTTGTGCAGGTTTCCGGGTTCTTGTGAATGAGAGTTAATAGAATTTTATGATTATCATTAAGACGGAAACAAAGAATTCAATAACGATAGCCATTAAACCTGAAAATAATGATAAAACTTGTTTGCGATAGCGGGGCTACGAAGGCAGAATGGTGTCTTGTAAATAATGGAAAAAAGAAAACTTTTTTTACACAAGGCATCAGCCCTTACTTTTTAAATATTGAGCAGATAAAAGATCTGTTGCAAAAAGAGCTCAAACCAAAGCTTAAGAATATAAAGGTTGATGAAATTTTTTATTATGGTACAGGTTGCGCTAATCCTGCAAATGCCCGGTTGGTAAAAAAAGCTATTCAACTTGTTTTTACGAGTACAAAAAAAATTGAAGTAACACATGACCTGATGGCTGCTGCAAGATCAGTTTGCGGAAAGAAAAAAGGTGTGGTTGCCAACCTCGGCACCGGGTCATTTTGCTGTTACTATGATGGAAAAAAGATCGTAAGGCAAATTCCAGGCATTGGTTACATACTGGGTGATGAGGGCAGTGGAGCTTATCTTGGAAAAAAAGTTATACAATATTATTTATACGAAACATTTGATGATGATCTTCGGGCAAGATTTAATGCAAAATATATTACAAACAGGAGTGAGATACTGGAGAATGTATATAAAAAGCCATTGCCTAACCGTTATCTTGCATCCTATACACTGTTCCTTGCAGAAAACAGGGGGCATTATATGATCGATAATATTATTGAAGATGGCTTGAATGAATTTTTCTTTTATCATCTTTGTAAGTTTAGAGAATCATGGGTAATGCCTATTCATTTTGTAGGAAGCGTAGCATTTGGTTTTAAGGATGTGTTGCAGCAACTTTGCAGCACTTACGAATTTGAAATAGGTAATATTATAAAAAACCCGATGAAAGGATTAGTAGAATATCATAGTTAGGAGGAAATTTAATTATGTCATTTGAAAGAATAACAGAGCAGCCAAGTAATTACCGGCATTTAGATAAAATGTCGGTGGCCGAACTTTTGGTAAGTATAAATAATGAGGATAAAACGGTTCCGTACGCCATTGAAAGGGCCATCCCACAAGTTGAAAAACTCGTAGAAGCAGCCAGCGATAAAATGCTCAGCGGTGGAAGGTTGTTTTATGTTGGTGCCGGAACAAGTGGTCGTTTGGGTGTTGTAGATGCCAGTGAATGTCCTCCAACCTATGGAGTTCCTTACGGATTGGTAAATGCAATAATTGCCGGAGGTGATAAAGCGATCACCACTGCTGTTGAATATGCAGAAGATAATAAAGAAGAAGGCTGGAATGACCTGGTTAAAAATAATATTTCAGATAAAGATTTTGTGATAGGCATTGCTGCCAGTGGTACTACTCCTTATGTGTTGGGCGCACTGGAAGGCTGCAAAGCTCGTGGCATACTAACTGGCAGTATTACCAATAATCCCGGATCGCCATTAGCAAGAGTGGCAGATTACCCGGTTGAAATTGAAGTCGGGCCTGAGTTTGTTACCGGCAGCACAAGAATGAAAAGCGGCACTTCTCAAAAGCTCGTATTGAATATGATTTCCACGGCTATTATGATCCAACTCGGCAGGGTGGAGGATAACAAAATGGTGAATATGCAGCTTACTAACGAAAAGCTGGTGGACCGCGGTACCAAAATGCTGATGGAAAAACTAAAGATGAATAGCTACGATAACGCCAAAGAGCTACTCCTTAAATACGGCAGCGTAAAAAAAGCCGTTGAAAACTATTCAAAATAACGAGTGTTATTGGTTTTCTTTTTTATCTTGTAACCTTAACGGTTCAGTAGTGAAATTACATTGTTTACATATCGCTTCTTCTGTGGCAACTGATACTTCATTTGCCCCTGTATCCATTATCACTACAACTACAACAACAATCCGCTAAGCGGATTGTAAATTACCATATCAAACAAAGGGCAATAAGCTGTAAACGACAAGAGTCGCTTAAGTAACTTTATAAAATCA
>Ga0193738_1000231_pt1 | contig 38816 bp, 34 predicted proteins | sample L2a1metaG_FD_144927 | JGI IMG/M metagenome (GOLD analysis project Ga0193738, IMG submission 144927) | Soil microbial communities from a riparian zone of the East river system, Colorado, United States - L2a1 | ecosystem: Environmental > Terrestrial > Soil > Riparian zone | place: USA: East River... | reverse complement strand
GAAAGAAACGGTCGTAGCATGTCTGATAAACTTGCAGCTGAGATCGTATCAGCAGCAAAAGGCGAAGGGTCAGCTTTTAAAAAGAAAGAGGATACACACCGTATGGCAGAAGCTAACAAGGCATTTGCCCACTTTAAAATATAAGTGAGAAAATTGACTAATATAAAAGCCATCCAAACGGGTGGCTTTTTCTTTTTAAGGATGTTCACAAATTGAATTTAAGTAGCTGATACTAAGGAAAACAATCTGGAAAACTTCCCGCTTCCCATTGCTTGACCGATTGCTTTTTATCCATACCTTTGCGCCTCCAAATTATAAAGGAAAAAATCACATGGCAGACTTAAAATTTCAAAGAAACTTCGGTATTGCCGCACATATTGATGCTGGTAAAACCACTACGACAGAACGTATTCTCCGTTATACCGGAATGATCCATAAAATTGGTGAGGTGCATGATGGTGCAGCTACTACTGACTGGATGGAACAGGAAAAAGAAAGAGGAATCACAATTACCTCAGCAGCGGTTAGCTGTCAATGGAATTTTCCGACAGTAAGAGGTACGGTAGATGCGAATACTAAAAAATATTCTTTCAATATTATTGATACTCCGGGCCACGTTGATTTTACTGTAGAAGTAGAACGTTCAATGAGAGTACTTGATGGATTGATCGCATTGTTTTCTGCTGTAGATGGTGTGGAGCCACAGTCTGAAACTGTGTGGCGCCAGGCAAATCGTTACAATGTTCCGCGTATTGGGTTTGTAAATAAAATGGATCGTTCAGGTGCTGACTTTTTGAATGTGGTAAAACAGGTTCGTGAGATGCTTGGTTCTAAAGCTGTGCCTTTGCAACTTCCTATCGGCGCCGAAGATGATTTTAAAGGTGTGGTTGACCTGGTAAAAATGAAAGGCATTGTATGGCACATGGAAACAGAAGGAATGACTTTTGATGAAATTGAAGTACCTGCTGACATGTTGGAAGAAGCAAAAGAATGGAGAGCACAGTTAGTAGAAGCGGTTGCAGAGTATGATGATAAATTATTGGAAAAGTTTTTTGATAACCCTGATTCGATCAGTGAAGATGAAATACATGAAGCTATTCGCAAAGCAACAATTGATTTGAGCATAGTACCTATGATGTGCGGTTCTTCATTTAAAAATAAAGGAGTACAAACTGCGCTTGATGCAGTTTGTAGATATTTGCCTGGCCCGTTAGACATTGAACCTGTTAGTGGAGTGAATCCTGATACTGGAGAAACAGAAACCCGTAAGCCGGATGTAAAAGAACCATTTGCTGCGCTAGCATTTAAAATCATGACTGATCCATTTGTTGGTCGTTTAGCTTTCTTTCGTGTCTATTCTGGTCATTTAGATGCAGGCTCTTATGTTCTTAATGTAAGAAGTGGTAAAAAGGAACGTATCAGCCGTATCATGAAAATGTTTGCCAATAAACAAAATCCTATTGATTTTATTGAAGCTGGTGATATTGGTGCTGCAGTTGGATTCAAGGAAATAAAGACAGGAGATACATTGTGTCATGAAGATCATCCTATCACTTTGGAAAACATGTTTATTCCAGAACCTGTTATTTCTGTAGCAATTGAACCCAAAACACAAGCAGACGTAGATAAAATGGGATTAGCAATTTCAAAGTTGATAGAAGAAGATCCAACACTCCGTGTAAAGACAGACGAAGAAACTGGTCAAACTATCCTGAGCGGTATGGGCGAACTTCACCTGGAGATCATTGTTGATCGTATGCGCAGAGAATTTAAAGTAGAAGTAAACCAGGGTGCGCCGCAGGTTGCTTACAAAGAAGCTTTCCAATCTACCGTTGAACATCGTGAGACGTTGAAAAAACAAACCGGTGGTCGTGGTAAGTTCGCTGATATAGTATTTGAATTAGGACCAATCGATGCAGAATGGAAAACTGAAAATCCTGATAAGCAATATCAATTTGTAAACGATCTGTTTGGTGGATCAATTCCCCGTGAATTTGTTCCTGCTATTCAGAAAGGTTTCGAACAAGCAATGACTACAGGGGTATTGGCAAGTTATCCTGTTGATAATATGAAGATCCGTGTATTTGACGGAAGCTTCCATGCTGTTGACTCTGATTCTATGTCATTTGAACTTTGTGCGAAAGCTGGTTTCCGTGAAGCAGCAAGAAAAGCAAAACCAGTTTTGCTTGAGCCGATCATGAAAATAGAAGTAGTAACTCCTGATCAATACATGGGAGATGTTACAGGTGATTTGAATAGAAGAAGGGGAATGTTAGAAGGAATGGATAACCGTGCAGGAGCACAGGTTATTAAAGCTAAAGTTCCATTAAGTGAAATGTTTGGTTATGTTACACAACTTCGTTCATTGAGTTCTGGTCGTGCATCATCAACAATGGAATTCAGTCATTATTCACCTGCACCTTCTGGCATCGCTGAAGAAGTTATTGCTAAGGTGAAAGGTAAAGTGAATGCATAATTGATTTATATGATTAATAATAGAAAGCCCGACACTTGTGTCGGGCTTTTTGTTTTAGTTCGTAAATATACTTGCATGAAATTTTGTTGATGCAGATCATTAACGTAGATCTTTTTTATAAATCAATTAAACGTTTAACGATTTATATGTGTCTTATAAAGTTGCTCGATGAAAGACCTATAAGGGTCTTTTTATTTTGGCACTAATCTTGATTTATGCGTACTACTAAAAAACAAAATATGAGAACTAGATTGATCATTTCCGTACTAATTCTATCCCTTGTTTCACTAACCGTACTTAATTCATGTAAAAAAAATGACGCCAGTAATGGTAATGCAAGACTTCAGGTTTTTTTGACTGATGATCCGGGCGATTACGAAGCTGTTTACATTGATGTAAAAGATGTACAGATCAATGTGACAGGTGATAGTTCAAATGGATGGCAAAGTCTGCAAAGTGTGAATGCGGCCGTTTATGATGTATTGAAACTGGTAAATGATGATGATACATTGCTTGCTGATGCAAATATTCCTTCTGGAAAATTGCATCAAATGAGATTGGTTCTCGGTACTGAAAATTATGTAAAGGTTGAGGGAACTTCACAGCTAATAAAACTTGAAACTCCCAGCGCACAACAAAGCGGTTTAAAATTAAATATACAGCAGGATGTTGTGGATGGAATTCTTTATACTATCACACTTGATTTTGATGTGGCAAAATCTATTGTGCGGACAGGAAATGGTAAGTACATTCTTAAGCCAACGATCAGGACTATTCTGAATGCGGCTGGTGGAAGCATTAAAGGTGTGGTGATGCCTAAGAATTTTCAATCTGCAGTTTATGCAATACAGGGTGTTGACACAGTTGCCAGCACATTTACTGATTCAGATGGTGGTTACTTGCTTCGTGGATTAGCGGCAGGTACTTACGGAGTATTTTATAAACCAACTGATGTTACCTACAAAGATTCATTGAGAACAAATATTTCGGTTTCAACTAATGCTATAACAAAGATCGATACTACTTTCCTTCATCAATAAATTGATCTATGAAAATTCATAAGCCATTCCATGAGGGATGGCTTTTTAGTTTAATTAATAGCTTTCCTGATCCGTATTAATTTTTCCAGGAGCGGAGCAAGCAGGTCAAGTTTAAGCATATTAGCGCCATCGCTTTTTGCCACGGCAGGATTTGGATGTGTTTCAATAAATAATCCATCGGCACCTGTAGCAATAGCAGCTTTTGCAATTGTTTCTATCATTTGAGGATTACCGCCTGTAACTCCTGCGGATTGATTTGGTTGTTGAAGACTATGAGTGCAATCCATCACAACCGGAACGCCGTGTGACCTCATAATGGGGATACTTCTATAATCAACAACAAGATCCTGGTAACCGAATGTAGTGCCTCGTTCTGTCAAAATGATCTTATCGTTTCCTGCTTTTTTGATTTTATCAACCGCAAACTTCATGGCTTCGCCACTTACAAATTGACCCTTCTTTACGTTAACGATCTTTCCCGTTTTTGCTGCTGCTTCTAAGAGGTCTGTTTGGCGACATAAAAAAGCAGGTATTTGTAAAATGTCAACATGCTGTGCTGCTAATACCGCTTCTTCTTTTGTATGTATATCAGTAGTTGCGGGTAATAGAAATTTTTTCTTTACGTGATTGATCATTCCTAATGCAAGATCATCCCCAAGACCGGTAAATGAAGAGCCGCTTGTACGATTTGCTTTTCTATAAGATGCTTTGAATATATATGGAATGCCCAAATTTTTGCAGATCGAATAAACTTTATCTGCTATTTCCATGATCAATTCTTCACTTTCCACTACGCAAGGTCCAGCTATTAAAAAGAAATTCTTTTCATCGTATGATTGCTCATCGAATAGATCTTTCAGGAATTTTTCCATAGCGGCAAAGGTAGGGAACACCGGACAGGATTATTATTGGCAATTTTTAAAACAAAAGCAATTGGAACAATAGGAGACCATATGCGGTTACATAATAGGTAAGCAAATTCTAAAGGTCTTTACTTATTTCTCTAATTCACAAGTTGGAGTATTTTATTGCTTAGGTTTTAAAAAACCTTGTGTATCGAGCCATTCTGTAAAACGAGTTATCCATTTAACAGATGCAGCACTGCCACGTAATCCATGCCCGCCTTTTGCATAAATGTGTAACTCTGCTGATTTTTTAGCCTCCAGCCAGTCTGTATATAATTGAACACTTATCGATGGAGATGCTAATTGATCATCTGTTGCTATGGCAATAAACAGGGGCGGCGCATCTGCAGGAATAGGTTTATTTGGAACTCTTGAACCATAAATGCTCGCAGCAAAATCTGGTCTTGTTTCAGGAGTATATCCATTTGCCATTAATACAGATAAATTTGCACCGGCAGAAAATCCAATGATGCCGATTTTTTTTGTATCAATTTTATATTCTGCAGCATGTTCACGTACATAAGCAATAGCTGCTTTCATGTCATTCATAGCAGGTTTAATGATTTCTACATTTTCCTTTGCTCTCCTGGCTGTATCTTTCCATACCTCCATCATCTCTGCCCAAGGGTTATCAGTTAAGCTATGAATCAACCTGTACCGAAGCAGAAAAACGATTATTCCTTTTTTATTTAATTCTTTTGCCACAAGACTTCCTTCATGCTCTATATTTAAAACACGGAATCCACCACCCGGGCAAATAATAATTGCTGTTCCATTTGCTGAATCAGGAGTAAAAACTGTAAGAGTTGGTTTTGTAATATTATAAGCAACATTCGCATTCAACGGAACTTTGACGAAGAATTCCTTTTCTTCCCAGTTCCAATTTTCAGAACCGGGAGCTGCACCTTTATAAAGTGGAATGACTTTTTGCTGGGCATTAATAATGTAGGAAATGAATAGAAGTAAAAAGGCAAAGCATAATTTCATTGCTGTTTTTTTGGATGGTGTGATTAAATATAATGATTGTTATTAAGAATCCCTTTTGTATGATTTCATTTGATCTTTGCCACATATATAATTAATCATCCGTCCTGTTTCTTATCAGCACTAAACAGGACGGATGATTTTATTTATTCATCATTCGCCACTTTCCTGGAAATGATTATTGAAAATATAATTGCCAACTGATTTTCCCAATGCTTCTCCATCTATCACTGCTTTTCTGAAATGCCAGCCCTCATAAATTTTGCTTAATGAGTTATCTCTTGCTGCTTGAGATATACTGGAATAATGCAGCGTGGTTCCGGGTAAGGTAATACTAGTGAGATCAATTTCTATCTTATCAGTTTCAAAAAATAATTGTAATACCTCGGCCACAATACCACCATTGACAGTATACGTAGCAGGATATTCCGGTATTGGGGGCGATACAAAATTTGCGGCCGGATTTGCATTGGGTCCTTCAACTATAAAAGGAAGCCAGGTTGCATCTGAATAAGTGGCTGTGTTATTATCATTATCGCCTTCACGTATAGCCGTTTCTGGCCTCCAGGAATAAAAATGATAGGCTGCTTCCAGAGCTGAGTTAACGCCATCTGCTATTGCTGTATGCATAATTGCAAAAAGGCGGGCCGTTTTCCAGGCATCCATTTTTTTAGTTCCGATGATATTCCTTGCAAAATTGTTCCAAACTATAGAAGGTTTGTTATCGGCCCAAAACCTTGCCAATGTTTCTTCTTCTGTATTTCTTGAAGAACCCACTCTGGCACCTTTAGCTTTTACTTCATTATAATCTGCAGCATATTCAGAAGAGATTACGGCAAACGGTCCTGCTGGTCTGAATTGATCATTGCTTACGGTAACAAACGGACTCACTACAGTTCCCCAGTTTGGAACATATCTTACATTAAGAAGGTTTGTGTGGCGATAAGCCCCGGGTGTAGTACCATCGGGTGGATTAACAGATGTAGCAAGAACCTGCGTGAATCCGTCATTGACGCGGTTGGCAATAATAGCTTCGGCAGCATGTTTACCTAAAGTTTTTCCCAGCTCTTTACTTTCTCCATCGGGAATGGTAGCTAAACTTTCGTTATACCATGTATCGATCGGAAAACTTCCTTGACGATTTAATCCTTTAATTGCCCAATATGCTGCACTTGTAACTGCCGCATCGGGTGATGCAAACTGTTCTCTTTCGTTTAGGGCATATCGCTGGAATTTCGGCTTGATGTTATTCAATGCATCATGTACTGCAATTTCAATAATGGCAAAATAACGGGCCCTTGTTGGTTGAGTCATTGGGGCACTTAGTACTGTAGCTACTTTATCGTTCCAGTACATAACCATATCGTTTTCTGCAAAGCCAGGGTCCAGAGGTTGTTTGCTATGTATGGAAGATGTTCTGGATTCTTCAGAGATCGGCGCTTGTTTTTCCTTCTGACAGGAACTAAGAATAAGAAGGAAAAGAAAGATACTCGCTCCGGGAAATTTTGAATACTGTTTCATTTTTTTTGATTTTAGGTATTAATTTTTTTATCAAATCAAAAATATTTTTCAGAAGTAGTGTTGTGGAGTAAATGCGACAGACTCATAATAATCTATCACAGATGAATATTTATGAAGGTTTCGAAGGTTGAGACTTCATCCCGATCAATTTTTATCTGCGATAAAAAAACTTAGTCGTGATTAAAGCTTTAATTGTCTCTTTTTTCATCTGATTACTGATGAAATGATATATTTTAGTCATCATGACTTCTTTTACCGATAATAAACTGTTTTTTTCTGAAGAGCTGAAATACCGGATCAGCCGGCATTTATTATTTTGGTTTTGTTATTGGTTATATTTTGGTTTTTTACATGCGTCTAATGCATTTGGTGCGTCGCAGATCAGGTATTTCAATAATCTGCCATACACGTTAACTGAAAGTGTGCTCCTATTAATTCCACAGATGATCATCGCCTATCCCATGCTTTATTTTATTTTACCCCGATACTTGTTAAAAAGAAAGTATGTAACAGGGATTTTATTCACGGTGATCTTAACTTTTATCGGAACGGTTACCAGCCTCTTTATGGTAAATGAAATCAATCAAAAAGTGCTTGAGTATTTGATGCCGGTAAGGTTTCTACGAATTCCCCAAAGGCCCGACAATGTTTCTTATTTTATGAGCTTGATCTTAGTGATGAAAGGGGGATTATTGGGTGCGACAACGGCGGTTGGAATCAAGCTGATGAAATACTGGTACCTGAAAGAACATCGCAATTTGCAATTGCAAAAAGAGAATATGGATGCCCAGTTGCAGCTGCTTACAGCCCAGGTGCATCCGCATTTCCTGTTTAATACACTTAATAATATTTATTCTCAAACACAAACAGAATCTCCCAGGGGATCAAAAATGATCATGGGGCTTTCTGACCTTCTACGTTATATTTTGTATGAAGGACAAAAGCCGCTGGTTCCTGTAAAACATGAATTACTGATGATCTCAGAATATATCAGCCTGGAAAAAATAAGGTATGGGAACAAGTTGGATGTGCATTTGCTAACACCAGATAAAGCGGATGACATTTATATTGCTCCACTGTTGTTACTTCCATTTGTCGAAAACTGTTTCAAGCATGGAACAAGCAATATGTTGCAGAACCCCTGGATCAACCTCACTGTTGAGTTAAAGGATACAACTCTCGTTATGAAACTCATGAATGGAAAAACGCCTTCAAATGGAAGTATCCAAAATAAGCAAGGCATTGGTATCAATAATGTCAGTCAGCGTCTAAGCTTATTATATAAAGACAAACATGATCTTCAAATAAGGGAAGATGAGGAAGTTTTTGTGGTTGATCTGAAGGTTGAATTAATAAAAATTAAAAACAAAGATCAGGATGGTATGCATGTTCATAAACAACCAGAAGTAATTTATGGCTAATGGAAATCATATACAGATCAAGTGCATCATTGTAGATGATGAACCCATGGCGAGGGATGTGATCAGGAGATATGTTCAAAAAATTTCAACATTAAAATTGGTTGGTGAATTTGGAAATGCAATTGAAGCCACTATTTTTTTACAAGAGCAATCGGTTGATATGATCTTTCTTGATATTAAGATGCCACAATTGAGCGGAACTGAATTTGTACGAAGTTTACGGAATGTACCAAGGATCATTTTCACTACTGCACATAAAGAATATGCTCATGAAGGTTTTGAACTGGATGTTATTGATTATTTGCTTAAGCCGATAAGGTTTGATCGTTTCTTAAGAGCAGTGAATAAAGCGTTTCCTCAAAAGCTGCAGGAAGTGGAAGTTATTACCTCAGTTGTATCAGAGGAAAATAAACCGGCGACATCGTTTATTTATTTAAGAGTGGATCGTAAAATGATAAAAGTACTTCTTGACAATATACTTTATATTGAAAGTGATAAAGATTATGTAAAAGTGTTCACAGAAAAAGGATTTATTATTACCCGGCAAACCATTGCATCTGTGGAAGCGATGTTATCTGAAAGCCAGTTTATACGTGTACATCGTTCTTATATCGTTTCATTAAACAAGTTAAAATCATATACCGCCGAAACTGTAGAGATAGGAAGCAAAGAGATACCTATTGGAAAATTATACCGTAATAATTTCTTGAAACTGCAAGGCAACTAAAATAGCCGCATTTAAAATATTGTAGTTATTTATTGATCAAAACAAAACAAGGCTGTTATGAGAAAACCAATATTGCCCCTACTCTTTATTATTATTCCTGCTTTTATTTTTTCACAAACAACTGGTTCGATAAGCGGGAAGATCAGAGATAAGCAATCTAATGAAGCTCTGCCTGGTGCAACTGTTGGGATCAAAGGAAGTTTGACATCTGCAATTACAAATAATGAAGGATATTTTATTTTTAAAAAAATAAATGCAGGTAAGATCACACTTGTGATTTCATATGTGGGATATGAGACTACTGAATTGGCTGCAGATGTTAGAAGTGATAGTACGACTAATATTAATGCCTCGCTGTTGTTAGATACTAAAGTAGGAAACGAATTAGTGGTGTCGGCATCGAAACGTCCTGAAAAAATCACGAATGCTCCCGCATCGATCCAGGTGATAGGTGTAAAAGACTTTGATCAGTTCGCGGGTTCCAATGTTGGAGAACTGGTTTCAAAAGTTCAAGGCGTTGAGTATACACGCAACGGCATAACAGACATTACTTTTAATGCACGAGGTTTCAATAATGCATTCAACAATAAGGTTCTTCAGCTAGTGGATGGTCGCAACAGCATGGCATCTTTAAGTGGCAGCTTGCCATTGAACAATAGAACTTCAGCTTCCAAAGAAGATATTGAGAGATTTGAAATTGTATTGGGACCACAATCCGCTTTATATGGTCCGAATGCACTCAACGCTGTTTTTAATTACATGACAAAAGATCCACGAAAATACCAGGGTACAACCGTTGCGGTGAGTGCAGGCAATCATTATCTGTTTAGTGGGCGTCTTCGACATGCCGAAAAGATCAACAATAAATGGGCATATAAAATAACCGGCGAGTATTCCAGCGGAAAGGAATATGTTTTTTATGATAGTGTTTACGTGACAAAGTACCCTCCATATGATAGTGCTGTACCAGAACATAATGTTGATTTTGATTTTCGTCATATACGGGGCGAAGCACATGTTTATTACAGCGTAACTCCAAATACCGATATCATCGTATCGGGTGGTGGGAGTAATAATAACTTTCTTCAAGTTACTACGAGTGGCCGCAATCAAATGAGAGGAGTTGCCTATAGTTTTCTCCAGGCTCGGTTGGTCAATCCACATTATTACATAAATATTTATAATACATGGGGAAATCTCGGCACCTCGTACCCAATAAGTCCTTATACCAGGAGTTTTTGGAACGACACGCATAAGCCCAATCCTTTACCCCCAGAAAAGGCAGAAGCGGCGGCATTGCAAAACTTTCAATTTAAAGAAGAAAGCCAGCGTCTTAATGCAGATGCGCAATACAATTATGATTTTAAAAAAGCTGGATTGTTTTTAATTGCCGGATTAAATTATCAAAAGGAAAAGCCGAACGGATTTGGTCGTACCCTGGTTGATAAAAATGAAAGAATATATGTAACACAATATGGCGGTGTGTTGCAACTTGAAAAATTATTGCCATTAAGTATTCGGTTTATAGGAGCTGTGCGATATGATCATCACGACAACTTTGGAAATTTCTTTTCTCCAAAGCTTGGATTGGCAAAAGTTATTGGCGATGGTAGCTTTAGAGTTACATGGGGTAGGGCATATGCGATGCCAACTATCCTTCACCAGTATGCAAATTTACAAAACAACACTTTTGGAAATGGCGAAGGCATAACATATATACCTAATGGCTTTAACTTTTATAACCCGGCATCAATTAAAACAATTGACCCTCTTAAACCGGAAGAAGTCAGCACATGGGAGTTTGGATATAAAGGAACAATTGCAAAAAAATTATTTATCGATATTAATTACTATAATGGCCTTAGCAAAAATTTTCTCGGAACAGCTACAACTGTTGGCGGAAGGATTTTATCAGTGGGTGATCAAAAGGTTCAGCAAGCTAATCCCGGAACTTCTTTACCAGATAGTATATTACGTAATGCGCAATTCTTAACTTATTTTAATTATTCAGCAGTAAAAGCATATGGGCTTGATGTCGGGCTGACCTATTCATTTAATAAATTTATTAGCATTGCCATTAAGTATTCGTGGTTTGATTCCGACATAACTAAAGATGATATGAAGAATGATGCAAACCGCGATAAGTATGTGTCTTTAGAGGAGACAAGTCTTAATGCTCCTAATCATAGGGGCTTTGTTGGTTTAAGTTTTCAAAACTTGTGTAAGCAAAAATTGTTTTTAAACATATCTGCTCGGATTTTACAGCAATACGATTTCTACAGCGGTTTACAGATCGGTACTGAAGCAGGTGAAGGTAAAAGAGGAAAAGTTCCCAGGGGTAATCTTCCGCCCTTAATTAAAAATTTCGATTGGGGACCATTAGGAGGTTTTACAACAATTGATCTAAGTGCAGGATATAAAGTCAATGAGAAGGTTACCGTAAATATGAGCATTGCAAATCTGCTCGATAAAGAACAAATTGAATTTGTAGGATCACCTTCTATTGGTAGATTAATTATGTTTGAAGTGAAAGTGCATGTACCGAACAAGAAAGAACAATAGCCCTGCTGTAACCAAATTACCATTATTCCGACTTTAAGTCCTTTAGCTCTCAACAATTTTAATTTACCACAACAATGCTTCCTGCAAAACCGCCATTTGACGGGAGCGGTACTGCCTGTCCGTTCTTCCAGTACTTGGGTTTAAATCCATTGCCATTATTTTCACTGCCTGCCACATATATGTCGCTACCAAAAACTGCAATCGAATTAGCATAGGCTTCGGAGCCTGAGTTAAGCAATACTTCCTGTCCGTTTTTCCAATATTTAGCTATTGAACTCCCTTGCCCCTGCTGGTGATATCCTGCAACATAAACGTCGCTGCCAACAACGACAATGGAAGTCGCAACACCTTGAGAAAGTGGCACACTTTGTCCATTTTTCCAATATTTAGCTATGCCGTCTTCATAGCCAGCTACATATACATTGTTGTCGACAACAGTAATGGAATTTGCCCAGGCATCAGATGATGCACTTGTTAGCAACACCGCGACACCATTTTTCCAATATTTCGCTATATAATTACTAAAAGGAGTAGAGTTCGCAGATTCCTGCCCAGCTACATACACGTCACTCCCGCTAATACTTATACAATTTGCAAACGCCTCTCTCAAGCCATCTGTGAGAGATACCGCCTGTCCATTTTTCCAGTATTTGGCTATGGCCATAGCCCCAGACCCCGAGGGTTCCCATTTCCAACCTGCAACATACACATCGCTACCTGCAACGGTAATTGAGGTAGCGCCGGCAGCATCTCCCAATGATATTGCCTGCCCGTTTTTCCAATACTTGGCCGCATAATCATGCCACACGAGTTCGTTTCTCGTACCCGCCACGTAAATATCGTTGCCAACTACGGCAATGGATGTTCCTGTGAAGCCATAAGATATGTTATCAAGTGGTATCACCTGCCCGTTTTTCCAGTAGACAGGCAAATTATTTTCCATTCCTGCCACGTAGATATTCACGGACGGATTATTAGGTTCGTGGTTCACTGTTACCTGCATTGTATCTTTTGAAAACAACCCACCGGCATCTGCAACTTTTAATTCAAATTGATAAACGCCTTCAATAAGATTTGCTACTTGTGTTTGTACAATACTTGCGTTACCAATATTGAACGAAGCTGGTCCGGAAATTTTTGACCATGCATAACTTGTGATATTATTATCAGGATCGGTAGACCCATTACCATTAAGAGTTATCGTATTTGTCGGTAAACTAATTGTCTGATCAGTTCCTGCATTTGCAATGGGTGGTCGGTTAGGTTGAAATGGGTTCTTTACAATTAGCTGCATAGTATCTTTTGCTGAGAGTCCACCATTGTCTGTTACTTTTAATTCAAATTGGTAGGTACCCAACGCAAGGGTCTCAACATTCGTGGTAGAATCAGATGGCTTAATGATATTGAAAGAGGCAGGGCCTGAAATTTTTGTCCAGAGCCATTCTGTTATCGATCCATCCGGATCGCTGGAACTATTGCCATTCAGCAACACGCTATCAGTTGGTAGAGCAATAACCTGGTCGGGCCCTGCAATAGCGATTGGGGATTTATTCCGATCCCTGCATCCTTCACAGGAAATTTCTCTTTGGCAGGAGACAAAACTTATTACACTTGCAATTGATATTATGAATAAATAAAGGGCAATCTTATTCATAAATTGATTTTTAGTGCTTGTATACGAATTGACTTTTCCAGTTGTCATCTAACCAGGTATGATAAAACAAATTATCCTTGCCATCATCACAAAACTAATTATTGAAATATTATTCAAAAAAGAAATTTCCCCTTAATCCGCATCGTTACATTTTTTGTTGTTGTGTCAAGGGTTCCGGTTACTGTTAGCGGTGGCAAAGTTGTAAAAATATTATCATTACATGCCAACGCCGATCCACTATTAAGACTAATAGTGCCACTGAAAGATCCGCCGCCTTGTCGTATTAGCTCCTTAAACTTAAATGAAGAATTCATTCCACTGGCGTAAAATGTGTTGGACAGTCGAAAAGAACTATAATTAGAAATGACATTATAACTAATCCGGCTTGTATCAGTTTCCTCTTGAATGCGTATGCTCATTTGACCTAAAGATGGGAGCTGAAAGTTTGTCGAAATGGAAACTAGATCGGCATAGTAACATTCCCATGGGCATATTTCCAGCTTTGGTAGAAACATGTAGCTGGCGAGAACTTGCATGTCAAGTTCGTATTCGGAAGTACTGGCACTAACATCAATCCAAATGGTGTCCTTTGAGATCAGGCCAATACCATCTATCACACTTAATTCTATCGCTGTTTTACCAATGCCAAGATCTTTGACTTGGGTTTTTGGAAATAAGGTGGGTGTAAGATTGACCTGCTTGGGTCCTGAAATTTGACGCCAATTGTAGGAGGTGATATCATTATCAAGGTCAGATGAACCTGACGGGTCCACTAAGACTTTTTCCATAACCGAAGAGCACGAACCTATTAAGTTCATATCTGCACCCGCTTTGGCTATTGGAGGATGTCCCACATCTATAATTATCCTATTTTTTACAATAAGTCCGCCATTATCTTTTGCAGTAAGTTCAAAGACATAACTACCTTTTACCAAATTTGAAACTAAGGCAATTGGAGAATTAGAATGTTCAAGCGTAAAAGAGGATGGCCCCGAAATGTACGCCCAATGCCATTCGATTATTTTGCCATCTGGATCATAGGCGGAACCAACCAACCTTGTATTATTTGTTGGCAGACTTATGATTTGTTTAGGCCCGGCATTTACGCCTGGCGGTTTGTTTGACTCTTTATCAGGCTTTGAACAGGAAGTATACACCAGTATTAGCGTAAATAAAAATAATCTGGCAATACTGCAAATGATGATTGAACTCATAATTGTTAATTTGATAATTGTTTTTTTTAATGCCAGCCATATTGATCTTTGCAACAAACAATTTTTAGAAAACAATTTTTATTTCCGGGTGATCCGATGATTCAATAGATGAAGTGTCAAAGATCATAATTTGATCACCCGATACAGAATAGACAAACCTAGCTGTTGAAGAGCTGGATGCTGGAACGATCAAGTCCCAAACTGAAGAAAACTCTCTGCGTAAAAAAAGAGTAAATGGACTATTTGGAGGCAAGTATGATAAGGCGTCTTCAATATGGATACCACATTCTAAAGGGCATGACCAATTTAAATTCCAGAAAAATATTTGTTTGTTAGCGGATGTTGGATCCTGCACTATAAGCGTCATTGTATCAGTAACGGCTAGGGCTGAGTTTGTAGCACTCAGTTTGAAAGTATAAATGCCTTTTTCAAGGTTTGTCACTTTAGTTTTTACGGAATTGGGGCTTACTAATAAATAAGACGCTGGCCCATTGATTTTTTCCCATTTTATGTTTGCTCCGTTCCGTCCCGGACCATTTACCTCTCCATTTAAAATCGCAAAGTTCATGGGCAACTCAATTGTAATATTCAAGTTGGCGTCGGCCCATATATTCTGAGATAGTGTAGGAGGTGGCGGCGAAAATGTAGGGTTTGGATCTATGTTCTCTCCTATGCAACTCATATTTGTCAGAGATACTGTTATAAGTATTACAAGAAGTGCATTGATTATTTTGTTCATGATTAATAAGATTAATAGTTTAAGAACAGGCCAATTACGAGGTTCGTTCGGAAATTTTTTACAAAAGGATTTGACTAAATTCAATGAATTGATAAAAAAAGTCAATCCCTATTTTGAGTGATTGGTGAAGAAATGACGTCAGTAGGTAAGAATGTGTTCGCTTAATGCTTTGGCAATCGCTTCTTTGCCGCAATTTACATGAAGCTTGGTGTAGATATTCTTGAGATGGGAACGAACTGTATGAAAAGAGATATTCAATTTGTCAGCGATAATTTTGGAGCTATGCCCGTTGATCAACAACTGCAATACTTGCATTTCTCTTTCAGAAAGAGCATACTTGTTATTTGATCTGCTAATTTGAAAGCTATCGAGCACTTTTCTTGCAATGCTGGGCGACATGGGAGCTCCGCCTTCCATTACTTCAACTATTGCTTCTATCAATCTTGAAGGCGATGTTTTTTTTAACAGGTAGCCATTGGCTCCGTTGCAAAGACATTGAAATAATTTTTCATCATCTTCAAAAATTGTATACATAATAACCGCGGTATGAGGATTGGCTTCTTTTACCATCTGCACACCAATGATGCCACTGTCACCGGGCATATCGATATCCATAAGTATCACATCTGGCTTATAAACTCTTGCAATGGTGCCGGCATCATTGCAATTATTGTATTCCCCGATCACTTTGTATTCATCTAACCCATTTAGCAATACACTTAGTGATTCCCTCAACTTGTCATTGTCCTCAAAAATGATAATTGAAATGGACATAGTGGCTAAACTAAATAAATGATTTAAGATTATTACTCCCTGTTTTGAGTGATACCCGAAAGGGGTAGTCGAACATTAATTGTAGTTCCATCGCCGTTTCCGGATTCCACAATAAGCCCTCCTTTCCATCGGTTTACTCTTTCTTCAAGGTTTTTAATTCCATTCCGATGTGTTTGTTTTGTTGCATCAAAGCCCTTCCCATTGTCATTGATAATAAGATTAATATTTTCTTTTTCAATAAAAAGGGAAATGGATACGACGGAAGCTGCTGAATGCTTTTGAATATTATTCAAGGTTTCTTTAAAAATAAGGAACAGGTCACGTCTCTGCTCCATCATAATTTTTTTATCTGCGATCTGAGGATCCATTTTTAACTCATACCTGATATTGCGGGCATCAAACAATTCAGCAGCATATCTTCTCATGCGGGCTGCTGTTTCATGTACGGTATCATTTTTAGTATTTACACTCCAGATGATATCATCCAATGCTTGTCCGGAAGAATCTATTTCTTCGCTGATGCGATCAAGATAAGCTTCCGCTTTTTCCGGCTCTTGCCTGTTGCGTTTACTCAGCTCGGTAAGGATACTGATATTGGTCAAAGTAGAACCAATGTCATCATGGAGATCAGTAGCGATCCGGTTGCGGACCCTTTGTAATTTCAAAACTTGCCTGATACGGTAACGGTACAATGTATACAGCAATGTGGCAATTAGAAGAACACAAACGGCCATAAACCACCAGGTTTGCCAGAACGGGGGTTTGACAATAAAAGAAAATCTTGTTGACTCTCCCGGCTGATTATTCCAGCCAATGGTCCTTACTTCAAAAGTGTAATGGCCTGGCTGAAGACTTGCATAGTATACTTCGTGAATATTCCTGGGTTCGCTCCATGTAGTATCGTTGCTACCCGAAAGACGATGACTGTAAAGAATTTGCTTATCATTGATAAAACCTGTAGCGCCGAATTCAAAATTTGCATAGTTCTGGAAATATTTAAGTGAAATAAGAGTGTCCGTTTTTCTTACATTGATACTATCTTTTGTAGAACCAAATCTTGCAATATTAATTTCTGCTGTTAAGGGTGCAGTATTTTCAAGTTTGTGATCAGTAAACTTCACCAATTTATTAGTGACATTACATAACCATTCATCGTTGCCCGAATTGATGATAGAGAAGAAAACACCATACAAATTATTGATTCGGCTAAAGTTGAATACACGGAATCCTTTTTTTTCTTTGATCAGCTTATCTAACCCAAGCAATGAGCCAATCCAAATATCACCGGTTGATGTTTCTGCAAAGCACTTGATGAAATCAGAGGCTAATCCTTTCTTTTGGTCAAATTCAATTACCGTGTATTCATCATTGTTTTTTTGAGTCAATCGAAAAGCTCCTTTGTAGCGGGTACCTACCCATATATTTCCTTCTTGATCTGTAAAAAGGCTGCGGATAAATTTATCAGGCACAAGGTGGGAAAAATCTTTTATTGAAAAAAGAACACTGTCTTTTGAAAACGAATATTGAATGCGGTATAATCCCGAGTTCCAGCATCCGGCCCATAGAAATCCTTTTTTGTCCATCGTCAGTGATGTGGTACCACCTTTTATTTCTTTATTTATCCATACTTTTTCACCAGAAATAATTGCAATGCCTCCCGACAAATTCAGAAATGTAATGCCTTTACTATCTATACAGGGATGCGGGTCAACACATATGATACTATCCGACTTTAGATAGATGGTCTTGTTTTGAACAGAGTCAAAATATCCAAAAGTATAACCTGTTGTATATAACAATGGCTTAGTGCCGGGAAAAATATAAAGTGGTCTTTGGGGGCTATTAAATTTAAAATCTGAAAAATGGTTCGAATTGTTATCATACATCACTGGCCCCTCGTAAGTCATTAATAAAAATTCATTTTTTTTCCAGGGGATTATTGTGCCTAAATTTGTTGGCGAATCTCTGATTGTTTGATAAGTATGAATATTGTTTTGCGTGACGATCCTGGATAACCCTTCTATAGTTCCTGTCCATATATTCTTCTCCCTGTCGCAAAAAATAGTGAAAACAGATTTGTAAGCAAGTCCGTCTTTGTCGGTATATAAGGTAAAATTGCCATCAGGAGTCAAATGAATAATACCGTGGGTGGTGGTTGCAATCCAAAATTCATCCTCCGCCGTTTCCTCGATATCGAAAATATTTGTGTTAGTAACAGGCAGATGCCTAAATTCCTTTGGTAGAGAATTAGTTAATGTAATTTTATTGTTATTGTTTAAACCCAATAGTGATAATCCTTTATTGCTGCATAACCAGACTCTTTGATGAGAATCTTTATAAACTGAATTGATAACATTACTTAGAATTGTATCAGCAATCGGCCTGTATTCATTCGTGAGTAAAGTTACTTTACCAGCATCCACAGAACATACCAATAGTGAATCATTGAATGAAGTGATAAAATCTGCATGCAGGTCAGCAAGCTCCTGTTTTGGTTTTACAACTCTACCATTTTTGTATTCATAAATGCCCGATCCGGTAGTAGAAATCATAAGCCGGCCGTCTGGTAATTTAAGAAAAGAAGAAAATTCTGTAAGGACAGAAGGCGTTTTAGCTATAGAGCTTATTTCCCCATTTTGGATAGCACAAATATATCCATCACCAAGTGCTACAAGCATCTTTCCATCAATTTCAATAAAGTCATTAACCACGCTGTTAGGTAATCCGGTTGCAATCGAATAATTGATGAATTGATGCCCGTTAAATTGGCTTATTCCTTCCAAGGTGCCAATCCAAATGAATCCTTTGGAATCCTGGTATATCTTTCGGACCTGGTTAGTCACCAATCCATCCTGTGCTGTAAAAGTTTTTATGGTAGGTTGTTGGGCTGGAAGCGAAAAAGCAAAGACGAGTATAATAATAGACAGTATTGATCTGTGTGTGGTCACAGTTTTAAATGTAGCAACAAATTTTGGTTTACGTTGAATAGATTGAATTTGTTGATCTCATTCAATCGGTCGTTTAATTTCGTTGTATTGAAAGTGCACGTTGCGGTTAAGAAAGAATCAATTGATTTTTTATACTTGTGTGAGATTTGACTTTTACATTTGTCATCTAATCAGCTGATATGGTAAAAGAAAAGATCCTCGTCATCGGTGCTTCCGGGCAAATAGGAGTGGAGTTAACATTAGCTCTAAGAAAGATCTATGGTAATGCAAATGTGATCGCCTCCGATCTGCGTGAGCAAAATCCTTTGCTTGAAGGTACCGGCCCTTATGTGAGCCTTGATGTGATGAACAAAGAAATGCTGCATGTGCAGGTGATAAGGCAAGGTATTACACAGGTGTATCTTTTGGCTGCCATTCTTTCAGCAACAGGAGAGAAGAACCCCAATCTCGCATGGCATTTGAATATGCAGGGTTTATTGAATGTTCTTGACATTGCAAGAGAAGAAAAAATGCATAAGGTTTACTGGCCTTCTTCCATTGCAGTATTTGGTCCTACAAGTCCGAAGAAAAATTGTCCGCAACAAACCATCATTGAACCGACAACTGTCTATGGAATCAGTAAATATGCAGGAGAATTTTGGTGCAATTATTTTTATCAACGGTATGGTGTTGATGTTCGCAGTTTACGTTACCCCGGTTTGATCTCTTATAAATCTCCTCCCGGTGGTGGCACTACTGATTATGCGATCGAGATATTTCATGAAGCATTGGAAGAAAAAAAGTATGAATGTTTTTTAGATGAGAATACCTATTTGCCAATGATGTATATGCCAGATGCAATTCGTGCTACCATAGAATTAATGGAAGCTCCTGCCGATAAAATTTCAATTAGAACTTCTTACAATATTTCAGGCATGAGTTTTTCTCCAAAAGAAATTGGAGCTGAAGTAAAAAAACATATTCCTGATTTTAAGATCTCATATAAATCCGATTACCGACAGGCAATTGCTAATAGCTGGCCGCAAAGTATAGATGATTCTGTGGCAAGAAAAGATTGGGGTTGGAAAGAAGAGTACGATCTTTCAGCGATGACAAAAGATATGTTCGATAATCTTTAGAAAGGAGCTTTTTTCTTTAATGAGTTGTAAACAGCCTGTACAAAAAATATTTTATCAAAACCCGTCTTAAACTCTTTAGTTGGATCTGAACTTATGATCTGCTCCACCGTTTTACCGGCTTTGATCCCGTCAGCAATCCTGTTTCTTATAGTTTGCAACTGGTTTTTATAATCCTTCAGATCTTTTTTGCTGGCGATCTGTCCGTGACCAGGAATGATCTTTGTCTCATCATTGATCATTTTCAACATCTGCACAGCACCGTTTATCATGCCATCTATCGTTCCTCCTCCGCCATCATCAATAAAAGGTAAGCCATACCTGACAAACGCATCGCCTGTATGCAGCACATTTGATTCCTTGAAATAAATAGCGGCATCACCATCGGTATGCGCATTTTTAATATGGGTCACCTGTACCGTTTCACCATTCATATTGAATGTAAGGGATTCGGCAAATGTTATTTTTGGTAAGCCCTCATAGCTCATCGCCTTTTGTTCCTGTTTAAACGCTTCAAAAAGGTAATCTGTACTCAATCTTTTCCGTGCATTCTCTTGGGCAACAATAATAGAACCTTCACTGCCGAATATTTTATTTCCGTCAGAATGATCTCCATGAAAATGTGTGTTGATGATAAATTTGATCGGCTTGTCGCTTATAGCTGCTACTGCCTTTTTTATTTTCTCCGCTAAAGGAGCAAATTGATCATCCACGAGTATGACACCGTCATTCCCAACCAATACGCCAATATTTCCACCCGCCCCTTCAAGCATATATACTGAACCTGCTACTTTACTGATCTTTATGGTTACTGAATCGAAATTTTGAGCGTTAACGGTTAAGTAAGAAACAAAAAGTAGAATTACGGTAATGAAGTTTTTCATAACAGCTTTTTTAGAGATAATGTTAAAGCTAAGTTTTTTTAGTAATTTGTATCCAGCAAATGAGACAGAAGGTATCAGCTATATTGATTATCGTAGTTTTTTTTAGCCTGCAATACGGAAAGATCGCTAATTATCTTTATTGTAAATGGCAGGCTGAAATAGTGCAAAACCAACCCAATTGCGGATGCGAGGATCATCTTACTTCTATGTTCGATCATAATGATGATGACTCTCCGGTTAATTCATTATCAAAAAATACATTGACGGAAAAGTTGAATGAGTTTGCGCCAAAAACAATAATTGAACTTCCGCAGATAATTCTCACATCTTCTAATGACTTTACAGAATACAATTCTGATCTGAGTAAAAGCTTTACAGGCACTCCGTTTCATCCGCCTATTGTTTAAGCAAAAATTTCTAGTCCATAGTCAACGGTCAATAGTCGACAGCAAAACTTTCTCCTATAGAAATGAACTATGTGTATCCGCTTGTATCTGTGGACCGTCGTCTATGGTCTGTTGACCTCCATTACATTATTTCATTTTAAAACTTTCAATCATGAAAACATATTTCATTATAATATTTATTTCATTATTTACAATTTCATCTTGTTCGGTTACAAAAAATTCTTCATCGCCGGTTTTACTAAATCAAATAAGTAAAGATTCCCGAGGTAATGATATGCTTTTAGGTAAATGCACAAGAACGGCATTATTACAATCACCGTTTGCTGAATGGTTCAAGTCAAACTATGATTCTTATGTGGTAGACTCTTTTACATGCAATTTTATCAGGCCATTGCTGGCTGGTAAATCAATTACCATTTTTATGGGAACCTGGTGCGGTGACAGCAAGAGAGAAGTGCCAAGATTATTGAAAATGCTTGATTGTTGTGATTTCCCCATGAATGAACTTAAACTCGTGATGGTTGGAAACAATGACAGCCTTTATAAAAAGAGCCCACAACATGAGGAAGCCGGTAAAAATATAGTCAGGGTACCAACAGTAATTGTTGAACAAAAAGGTGTTGAGATCGGTCGGATCATTGAATTTCCGATAACCAGTTTAGAGAAAGACTTGCTTGCCATACTTCGAAAAGAAAAATATCAGCCTAATTATCATCAATTAAAGACTGATACTAGATAAAGAATTGCTATTCTGTAAAGTATTTAACGTGCCTGCCAACTTTTTGGCAGGTTTTTTTGTCTTTTACCGATATTGCACATTGAAAAATATTTTAAATGAAAGCACTTGTTTTGATAAGCAGTTTGGCAATTAGTTTTTTATCGGCTATTGGACAAAAGGAATTGGCGACTAATTACAGGGCTTTTGTTGTAAGGCCCGATAGTAATACCGTAGTCTTTAATATGCAGGTTAGTAAAGAAAAGACTGGTACTTTTTTTTATATAATCAACGCAGATGAAAAAATAAAAGTAGGTCCTGTTGCGATCACTAATGATTCTGTGAATTTTGCTATGCCTGTTTTTGAGTCATCTTTTAAAACAAAAAGAAATGCCGACGGAAGTTTCCAGGGTATCTGGAACAAAGGGACAGCCGGTGAATTTCAGAACTGGCCGTTTTATGCGTATCCTAACCAGATCTACAGGTTTACAAAAAACCAGGGAAGTGCCGTATATAATATCAGTGGCAAATGGGATGTTACGATCACAAGACCAAATGGTACGCCAAGAAAAGCATTGGCAGAGTTTGAACAATCAGGTGATAAACTTACAGGCAGTTTCATAACTCCTTCTGGCGATTATCGTTTTCTGGAAGGTATCGTGACCGGCGATTCATTGAAGCTATCAACTTTTGATGGTTCACATGCTTATACTTTTTATGCAAAGATCGCAAGTGCTCAAAAGATAACCGGTGGTGTGTATTTAGCCGGCTATAGTGGTAAAGAAACATGGTCTGCTGTGAAAGATAATAATGTAAAAGAACCAGTGCAAGAACTGCCAACCAAACTAAAGCCAGGAGAAAGCAAGCTGAATTTTACTTTCAATGATCTTGAAGGGAAACCTGTTTCAATAAATGATGAAAGATTCAAAAATAAAGTTGTGATCGTGCAATTGATGGGAAGCTGGTGTCCTAACTGTATGGATGAAACAAAATTTCTGAGTGAGTTTTATAATAAGTATCGTAACAGGGGAGTAGAGATGGTTTCACTTGCTTATGAGTACTCAACAGATATTGAACGTTCGAGAAAAAGCCTGGGTAAATTTCAAAAGTTATTTAATGTACAATATCCAATGCTGATAACCGGCGTTACTTCTTCTGATGAACAAAAAACAGAAAAGACCTTGCCCCAGCTTACTCCTATACGGTCATTTCCTACGAGTATTTTTCTTGACCGGAAAGGAAATGTAAGAGAGATCCATGGCGTATTTTATGGACCAGGCACCAAACAATATTTTGAAGAGTATAAAAAGATCTTCACAGGTATTGTGGAGGGATTATTGAAAGAAAACTAAAACGATCTTGGCTTTTCTAAAAGTTTGAGATCGGTTTTTATAATGTCTTTTGCCAGCCAATTATTGCCCAACATAACTCCCGCTATCTTCTTAGTGTTTTGAATATTTTCAAGAGGGTTAGCATCGAGCAAAACCATATCAGAAACATAACCAGTTTTGATCATTCCTGAGTTAGTAAGATTGAAATATTTTGCCACATTCACAGTGCCGCTTTGTAATGCCTGGTAAGGTGTAAGACCTGCGTCAACCATATATTTTAATTCATGATGAACTGAAAAGCCCGGGACATTAAAAACCTGTGGGCCATCACTTCCCAGTAACAATCCTACTCCGTTGCGTTGACATTCATAAATAAGTTTCCTTCTTAGTTCAACAAATTTTTTTATGTCATCAGATTTATAGTTAGGATTTGCCATAATATTTTTCTTATTGGTGATCCAGTTCTTCAATGTTTCTTCTTTCATGTAGATCATTTCCGACTCACGGGCAAAAGCATCAGCATCTTTGTCAGGATTAAACCAACGTTCGGCAAGGGCTTGTGTAGGCACTACCCAGATATTTTTTTGTTTCAATGCTTTCATCAATGCAGGAATTCTTTTTTCATCTGCATTTTTTGCAATATACATAGCGAATGAACCAACCTGTTGTTCTTTTATTGTGTCCATTCCAGGGACAAGACTTTCTACAAAACCATCAAGATGATCAATAGACGCATACCCAGCTTCAATAGCTCTCCATACGCCAACATCAAAAGACACATGTCCGGCAAAAGGAATGTTTATTTCTTTTGCAGTTTTTGCGATCGCTGCAAAATTTTCTTTAGTAAGACCGGGATGTAGTTTCAAAAAATCATATCCCGCTTGTTTTTGATTTCTCACCATCTCTGACCCTGCTTCAGGAGTTTTTACACTGTTGCCATTGAATGATGGTCCCGAGGTATAAAAATGCGGGCCAAGGATCTCTCCGCTTTGAATCTTACTTCTGAGTTCTAAATGACGTGGATGTCCCAACATACCGCGAATAGTAGTAATGCCATTACACAAAAAAAGCGTTAACACTTCTTTCATTGGCTCAATGTCATCAACCGGCGGCACATGTGCATGCATTTCTGCAAGACCGGGCATTAAATATTTTCCATTAGCGTCAATTACACGGGCAGTTTTATCATACTTCACTTTTCCTGATTCACCAATGGCTGTAATGATGCCATTGCGTACAACTACATCCTGGTTTTTTATCACCTTTTCTTCATTCATCGGGATCACATTCACTTTCGTAAAAACAGTTTCCTGGTTAGGTGACTGTGCAGTACAGGAAAGTATTGCACACAACAACGACACAATGAAAAACGATTTCATAAAAAATATTTTATAATTCCCTTATCCAGATATTCCTAAAACTGGTGAGATGACCATGATCCTGTAACATGATTGATTCTTTTGTAGCATGCTTTTCATAAGTGGGTGAGCCAATGTAAACAGTATTACCCCATAGTGTAGTGTTGTTTTGTACTAACACGCCATTCTGTATCACAGTGATGCGGGCAGGAGAGATCACCGAACCATTATCACTGAATCGTGGAGCAGTAAATACAATATCATAGGTCTGCCATTCGCCGGGAGCTTTACACACATTTACCAGCGGTGGTGTTTGTTTATACATACTTCCTGCCTGGCCATTTACATATGTTTTATTTATGTTGTTGTAATTATCGAGCACTTGTAATTCGTAACGGCCCATCAGGAAGATGCCGCTGTTACCACGGTCCTGTCCATCACCTTTTACATTTTTATCAATGCGCCATTCGATATGCAACTGGCAGTCGCCAAATTTTTGTTTTGTCTGAATGCCACCTGTGCTTGGTTTTACCGTCAGGGCATTATCAGCTACTGTCCATTTTGCTTCATCTCCATTTACATGTTGCCAACCACTGGCAGTTGAACCATTAAAAAGTATAACGGCATCAGACGGGGCATCCGTATTGGTTTTGCCGGAAGTAACCACTTTTACTTCGGGTTTCCATATTTCGGTTGTTGGCGGGTCTTTTTGTGCAAAAAGATTTGTGTTTGCAATGATGGCTGCGCAAATAATAATAGATCGTTGTAGCTGCATAAGATAATTTTAGAATGGGAAGGTAAATAATTAATCGTTTGATTTTAAAAAAAACAACACTATTAGAATTGATATAATAGCAGGGTTTTTATTCTTCAGTTATTTAAGACCTGGCTTACCGCTCAATAAAATTCGTGGTATGATTTTATGTAGATTACTTAACAAAATTTAATTGCTTATGCGAATCTTATGGAAATATCTCAGGCCTTACAAATGGCTGGCTATTTTCTCAATGTTGCTGGCTGCCATTGCACAAGCACTTAATTTTTTTGACCCTGTTATTTTTGGTAAAATATTAGATGACTATGCATTAAACCCTGGCGATAGAACTGAAAAAGAATTGGTAACTGGGGTAATGTGGTTATTGGCGCTGGCTATTGGTGTAGCGATAGCGGCAAAGGGAGCAAAGGCATTCCAGGAATATGTGTTAAGAACAGTTGTTCAAAAATTTGGTAAAAGTGTTTTTGATGATGGTCTTAAACAAACACTTCGTTTATCTTTCCAGGAATTTGAGGATCAAAGAAGCGGCGAAACTTTATCCATTTTACAAAAGACAAAGCGGGATACGGAAAACTTTTTAAGCTCATTTATCAATATTCTTTTTTCTACATTAGTCGGGATAAGTTTTCTTATCTACTACGCAATTACAAAGCACTGGGCTTTGATCCCTGTTTTTCTGATCGGCGTTCTTTTGCTTGGAGGACTTACTGGTTTGCTCAGCAAAAAAATAAAAGATGTTCAACGAAAAATATTTCGTGAAAACGCTGTGATGTCTGGAAACATAACCGAATCATTAAGAAATATCGAGCTCGTAAAAAGTCTTGGCCTCACTTATCCGGAGATCAGGAGACTCAAAACTTTTACACAAAGGATATTTGATCTGGAAATGATAAAAGTAAAACAAGTGAGAAAGCTGACCTTTTTGCAAGGGATAACTTTAAACTTACTTAAGCAATCGATACTCTTTGTTTTACTCTGGCTTATTTTCCGGAAAGTTTTAACGCCAGGAGAGCTTATCTCCATGCAAATGATCATGAATTATATTTTTATTCCGTTGCAGGACCTGGGCACTATTATTCTTGCTTATCGTGAAGCAGAGACTTCATTGCAAAATTTTGACCTGCTGATGAAAAAACCTGTGGAGACAAGACCTGAAGAGCCTATAGAATTAGGCACTGTAGAAAAGCTTGAATTTAAAAATGTAGTATTCAAACACAAGACAGCTATTGAGAACTCTATTGATGATATTTCTTTTAAAGTTCACACGGGAGAATCTATTGCATTTGCAGGGCCAAGCGGATCAGGCAAGTCTACCCTCATTAAATTGCTGGTCGGATTATATAGCCCTGTACATGGAGAGATCTGTTTTGATGATGTTTCTGTAAAAGATATACGTTACAATAGGATCCGAAGACAGATCGGGCTAGTAACACAGGATACACAGTTGTTTGCAGGAACTGTCCGGCAGAATCTTCAATTCGTGAAAGCAAATGCGACAGAAGATGAAATGTTAACTGCATTAAAGAGATCTGCGTCTGTCAAATTAGTTAACAGCCCAAAAGGGTTGGATACAATTCTTGGCGAGGGAGGGACAAAATTATCTGGAGGCGAAAAACAACGTCTATCGATCGCAAGGGCTTTATTAAGAAATCCAGGGATATTAATTTTTGATGAAGCAACTGCTTCTCTTGATTCACTTACTGAAGAATCAATAACTGAAACGATAAATTATATTGCCGCTGAAAAAAAACAGATCATCATTACAATTGCACACAGGCTTTCTACTATAATGAATGCTGACACCATTTATGTGTTGGAAAAAGGAAAGATCGTTGAAACAGGGTCACATGAAAAATTACTGGACCAAAAAGGATTGTATTACGCTTTGTGGCGGCAACAGATCGGAGAAAGAAATACAAAATTTACCAAGCAGGAAACAGGAGAAAAGATACCCGATAAAATTATTGTGGAAAGGATAGATGAGATTTAAATACTCTAATTTTTAATTCTTTACTCATTTGTACGCCTGGTAAAACTTATTTTGGAATACTTCTGACGGATCATATTTCTTTTTTAAAAGAAAGAACTCTTTGGCTTGTGGGTATGCCATATTCATCTGTTCTTTTGTTGCATGTAAACGATAAGGCAAATAATAATTTCCCTTAAGTGAGAAAGCTGCATCTATTATTCTTTGTGTGGCAGCTTTCATTTGGATTTCTGCTTCGCTTGTTTTAGCCTGGTTATATAGCATTACAAAGCCAAACACTTCTTCATTTGCATAGCGCAAAAATGCATCCTCATCCTTTTTTACATTGCGAACAGTGATATTTAAAAGATCAACTTTATATGTGGGTATGATTTTTTTAAGTGAATCAATGAAGCGTCCTACTTTTTCTTTAGGAATAAAATATTCATGCAGTATGTCTGTGAACGCCGTGTCCCTGTTTTGAAAAACTTCTACACTTTCATTCAGTAATTGATTGCGGGAGAATTTTTTTCCATTGATCTGTGAAGCACCAAATTTTTCAGCTTTCCATCTTAAATTTTTTCCATACTCATTGTTTGCCGAACCTCTGAATACAGTTCTCCGAATGGAAGTGAAAGCATTTTCTTGCAATGGCTCCATGATCGCATTGCTATCAATAGTAAAAGTTGAAAGTATAGCTTCCTGCATAAAATTGTCAGGATTGATATTAATGCGTCCATAGACCATTCCTATATTTGCGTCTTCTGCAAGACGATCATACTCTTTGATATAATCCGCACTCTTTATTACATGTTGATGGGCTGTGTACATTCTGTTAGCCACGACTTTTAAGTTCACATCAAGTATAACTCCAAACAAACCATAGCCGCCTAAAACAAGAGAAAATAATTCAATGTTTTCGGTTCGGCTGCAATTAAGAATTTTTCCATCGGCGTTAATTAACCGGAATGATTCAACAGTGGAAGCGATAGGAGGAGAGTTAGGTTGCCAGCCATGACAATTAACACTGATAGATCCACCTACCGAAAATGAATTATTGGATTGCATTACTGAAACTGACCTGTGGTGCAGATCCAGGTAAGGGATTATATCAGACCATAATGCTCCCGAACCCACCAATAAATATTCTCCCATGCTGTCAAGCTCCATATAACGAAAGCCTTTCATATCAAGTACGATTCCATCGGGATAGATGGTGTGCCCGCCCATTGAATGTTGTGCACCTGCAATTGATATTTTTTTTCCTTGTTCTTTGGCTTGCTTTATTAACTGCGAGATCTGCGCCGTTGCTTTGTCAATATCTTCAAAAGCTCTTACAACCGAATCTATTTTTGTTTCATTTAAATGGCTTGCGTCGTTTGTGTAACCGGTTTTTTCAACCTTTGCGATCGTTTTATCTTTTACATATGTACAGATAAGAAAACCTGTTGGTCTGCCAATAAGAAGGAACAGGATAATAAAAATGAAAATAGAAATTTTACCGCGGGAAAATCTTTTAGTTTGGTCCATATAAGCCTGGTTGCTCTTCAAAAATAGTACTCAGGGAACTTAGAAAAGAAAATATTTCATCGCTATTAGTCAGCTGATTGCAAGAGTATCTTTTTTATTAGCACAATTTGGCCTAAATGATAATGAGTATGTTCAATAATGCCATGAATATTTCTATAATAGTTGCCGTATTTTTCATCTGAAAAGATCTCTCCAAGTTTGCTTCCTGGTAGTTGTTCTATTAGCTGAGCAAATTTTTCAGCATCACCCCAGGTTTTGTTTAATAAGTTTTCCCAATCCTCCTGGCTTTGAATAGGTGGTAGATCAAAACTATACTTATCATGTGCAGTGAGTGGCTCTCCCTGTAAAACTTTCGTGACAGCACTTACATAATAGTTTATATGAAAAACGAGTGTAGCAATTGTGTTTAATGAATAAATTTTTGTTGTGGCTTGTTGCCATGTTACATCAGTCAGCGTTTCTTTAAGATTTACAGATGTCCAGTTCCCTCCAAAATGAACATCTCTGAGGTGTTTTGCTATTTGAGCTGGCAGGTTCATGTTGTGAAAGTATTGTTGATGCAATTTTATTAATCATCTATTCCCTTTCCATTGAGAATTTGCTTAACATATTTTTCAACTCTTGCTTCACGGGTTTTGGATTGTTTGGCTTGAGAAAAATAAAAAATGTATGCTCTTTGTCGTCCTGGTGTTAATGCTTCAAAAGCTTTTTTCAAAGCAGCGCTTTTATCTAATCTTTTTCGAAATTCTTCCGGGATCTTAAATTCTGACGTCTTTTTTAGCTTCACTTTCAAACCAGCTCTTTCAACTTCGATGGCTTCGTAAACATAAGCTTTCAAAATCTTTTCCATACTCACTATTTCTTTAGCATTGGTGAAACGTATCTGTCGTGCCGACTGTACATTCTTCGTTTGCTGGATCAGAATACCACTTGGATCGTTCAACAAAGCACCTTTGAAAAACAAAAGAGCACAGTATTCTTTAAATCCGTGTATTAATACAATGTTTGTGTTTTCAAACGTATAGCAAGGACAGCCCCACTTCAATTCTTCGATCAATCCGCAATCGAGAATGATCTTTCTTAATTTCTCATATTCTTTCTGCCACTTTGTGTCTTTGCTAAAAAACCAATCAACCTTAGGATTCATTTCACTCATTGTCATAGTATATTTTTATTACACTTTTAATGAGCCGCGAAAACCCCTTGCAGCATAGTAAGAGTCTGCACCATTATGGTATAAAAAAACAGTGTCGTAGCGGCGATCACAAAAAACGGCGCCACCGAGCTTCCTGATCTCAGAAGGTGTTTTTATCCAGCTCGATGTTTTCGTATCAAATTTTCCAAGTTTCTGCAACTCCCTGTATTCTTCTTCTGATAAAATTTCAATACCCATGTCAGCTGCCATATTAATAGCACTGTCTTTTGGTTTATGCTCTTTTCTCTTCTCCAAAGCTTCATCGTCGTAACAAACACTTCTGCGATCTTTGGGACTTTCCGCTGAACAATCATAAAAAATGTATTCACCAGTTTTTTTATCAATACCAACTACATCAGGTTCGCCGCCGGTTTCTTCCATTGCATTGAGCGACCAAAGCTTTTCAGTGTTAGCTTGCAGCTTTGCATGCACTTTGGCCCATTCAATACCTTTATGACGGTTCATGTTTTTCTCAAAACGGACTTTTAATGCGTTGAGTAGTTCTTCACGTTGTTTTGTTGACAATTCTTTTTTCATTCTATTTATTTTTTTAAATTAATTTGTCCCGATAGCTATCGGGATGAGTTTTCTATCCGCAGGTCTGAAATACCAGGATGCCACAGTCAGGATTATTAATAACATTGGCCCAAAAAGTTCTTTGGCAGCGTCTCCAACGACTAAATGAGAGATGACCGCACCCGACATGAGAAAGAAAAAACCTGCATAGGCCCACTCCTTTAGTAAAGGAAATTTAGGAATGAGTATGGCTATAACTCCCAGGATTTTCCAAATACCGATTATTAGTAGAAAATAAATAGGATAGCCCAAACGTGTCATCATATCTACTTCTTCTTTGATTTTCATTAATTGTACTATTGCTGTTGATACCATTCCTAATGCAAGCCAGATGGTGACGATCCAATAGATAATTTTATTTCTCTTTGTCATGGTATGTTATTTTAATTTGCTTAGAATGTCTTCTATTCTGTTATGTGCCATATTGATGCCTTGAGCAAAAGGTAGCTTCAGCAATTCGTCTCTGACGGCAACTGATCTATAAATTACATGCATATTGAGTTTACTGGTGTCTTCAGTGAGTTTTTCAAACTCCAAGAATTCAAGCTGAACGCCGAAAGATGAATTCTCCATTTCAAATGTTCTTGTGATCTTCTGGTTCGGAACAAACTCATGTATCGTACCATTGAACCCGTGTTTGTTTCCTTTAGGGTCGGTTGTTACAAATTGGTAACCTCCGTGTTTTTTATTTTCAAGCTTCAGCACTTTTGTTCCCATCCATTGCTCAACAATTTCGGGTTCTACATACGCTGTAAAAAGTAATTCCAATGGTAGATCAAATTCTCTTGTGATCGTTAATTCCTGTTTGCCGTCTTCGGCATGAATCTTTGTTTTTCGTTCCATAGTATTATTATTTTATTTGTCACCCTGCCCCGATAGCTATCGGGAGAGTCGAAGGGCTATTTTTTTGCTTTGTACTTTTTCATTACTGATTCCAGTTTATTAAACCTGTCATCCCACAGTTTGCGGAATGCTTCAATAAAGTCGGCCAATTCTTTCATTTTTTTGGGGTTGACGTGATAGTAAACTTCTCTGCCGTTATACTCTTGTTCAAGTAATTCGCACTCTGTGAGTATTTGCAAATGTTTTGAAACGGTTGGTCTTGCTGTGTCAAAGTTTGCAGCTATTGCCCCTGCTGTTAAGGATTGCGAAGCTACCAATAGAAGTATAGCCCTTCTTGTGGGATCTGCTATTGCTTGAAATACATCTCGTCTTAAATTCATTGTGTAGCTATTTGACTACAAAAATACATGAAGCCATTTAGCTACGCAAATATTTTTTGCTATTTTTTCTAGCCTAAAAGAAAAGGTATTATATAACTGTATCATTCAGGAAGATTTATCTTTAGCATCTCATGAATTTATTTACTGATAAAGCGGTTATTATTATTACTTGTCCGAAACGGCTGGCACCTTACCTGGAGCTGGAAGTAAAGGATCTTGGATTTATACCCGAAGAAACATTTGTAACAGGGGTACGCATCTATGGTACTATTAACGATTGTATAAAATTAAACCTGAATCTTCGTTGTGCCAGCCAGGTGCTTTATAGCCTGAAAAAATTCGACGCAGAAAATGCAGATGACATTTATAATGATCTTATTGATTATCCATGGGAAAATATTTTACCCGATCCTGGTTATTTTTCCATCACCAGCAATGTAAATAATCCTACTATTAATAACAGCATGTTTGCAAACCTTCGCGTAAAAGATGCAATAGTGGACAGGTTGCGTGAAAAAAGAGGCACACGTCCATCAACAGGCTCGGCGCTTACCGGTGCTGTCATCAACCTTTTTTGGAAAAATGAAAATGCTGAAATATTTATTGATACATCAGGCGATTCTTTAGGCAGGCATGGTTACCGGAAAATACCAGGCCAGGCTCCAATGCTGGAAGCATTGGCTGCAGCAACTATTTATGCTACACAATGGGATAAAAGATCACCATTTGTAAATCCTATGTGCGGGTCGGGAACTGTGGCCATTGAAGCAGCCATGATCGCCACCAACAGGCGACCGGGATTATTCAGAACCAATTATGCTTTTATGCATTTGCAGGGATATGATGAATCGGTTTATTTGCAGGAAGATGCTTTACTGGAAAAACAAATTATTGATGTGCCCGGCCTTCGTATCATCGCAACAGATTATAGCGAGAGGGCAATCGAAAATGCAAGGAAGAATGCAATTGCAGCCGGTGTAGCTGGCCTGATCGATTTTGCTGTTTGTGATTTTGCCGATACCCAAATACCACAAAATGTTCCTGGCATTTTTTATGTAAACCCGGAATATGGAGAAAGATTGGGTGAGATCGATCAACTGGAAAAAACCTATGGCCGTATTGGTGATTTTATGAAACAGAAATGCGGTGGATATTTTGGTTATGTTTTTACGGGTAACCTTGACCTCGCAAAAAAAATTGGATTGAAAGCCAAACGCCGGATAGAATTTTATACCAGTACTATTGATTGCCGCTTGCTGGAATATGAATTATATAGCGGAAGCCGGGCGGCGCCAAAAGAAGTAAAAGAAGAACAGTAATTACAAATTGATAATAGTCCTTCGAGGACTACGTCCGCAAGTTTCGAATAAGCTTTGCTTATTCTCACTTGTGCTCAGGATGACAAATAAAATAATATGGAAATTTCAGCACTGCAAAAAATTGTAAAGGAAAGATATTTCAAAACAGATAATGACAGAGGCATCTATCACACTGCCTTATGGTTTCATGAAGAAGTGGGAGAGCTTTCGGCTGCCATCGCCAGTGGAGATAATCAAAATGCAAAAGAAGAGCTGGGAGATGTTTTGATGTGGTTATTAACCTTAGCCAATCTTTTGGATGTGGATATGGAAGAGGTTATTAAAGAGTATTTAAATAATCCCAGAAAACTTCCTTCAAAATAGAAAGCTATTCATTAAGCTAAAAGCTTCTTTCTATTTCGCTACAGCAATCTTTACTTTCTTATTCTTTATTTTCTGGTCTTTTATCAGTTGCAATGTATGACTGACCTTTATTTTCTTCACTGCTACAAAAGAAAAAAAGTCTTTTGCTTCGATCAAACCAATATCTTCTTTTTTTAGCTGGCCTTTATTGGATAGAAATCCAACGATATCAATTTTATTCACCTTATCTTTTTTACCGGCAGCAATAAATAAAGTTGACCATTGTGGTTTATCCGGGAGGGTGCTGGTTTCCGGCAGTTCTATCTTTTCTGATTCCACATCAACATATTCCGGCAATTCTTCCTCGGGGGATAAAATAAGGATAGCAGTGCCACTTGCATCCATCCTTGCAGTTCTTCCATTGCGGTGTGTAAAAATATCTTCACTGCCCGGTAAATGATAATGAATGATGTAACGGATATTGGCAATATCAAGTCCCCTTGATGCAAGATCAGTTGTTACCAATACATTGGACGTTCCATTTCTGAATTTACACAGGGCAGCATCTCTTTCCTGTTGCTCCATGGCTCCATGATAAAATACATTGACAATATCTTTTTCTTTCAGCCATTTGCTGGTTCGTTCTACTGATTCGCGGTGATTGCAGAAAACTATTGTGGACCGGTTACCCAGCATACAGATCAACCGGAAAAGTGTTTCTAGTTTATCTTTTCCATCACTCATTAATATCTTAACGGCAAGTCCTGTATCCGCATCTTTATCATTTTGAAAATCCAGCTTGACCAGGTTGTCAGTATTTATAAAGCCTGGAATTTCCAATGCTTCGGTAGCCGAGATCAATACTCTTTTTGTTAGTGATTTTAAAGAGCCTATTATAAAAGACATTTCATCCTGAAAACCCAGTTCTAATGATTTATCAAATTCATCCAGCACCAATGTTTCTATTGTATCAATAGTGATGTTTCCTCTTCTTATATGATCAGCTAACCGGCCGGGTGTACCTATAAGTAATGCAGGAGGTTGCTTCAGATTATTTTCTTCTGTTTCTCTTTTGTGCCCGCCATAGCAACAGGTAACTTTAAGATCAGTGCCCATATTTTTAAATACAGATTCGATCTGCAAAGCCAGTTCGCGGGATGGCACAATGATAATGGCTTGTGTGTTTGTATTCGCCGGGTTTAATAATTTGAGCAGTGGTAAAAGGTAGGCCAATGTTTTGCCTGACCCGGTAGCTGATAATAGCAGTACATTATCGTTTTTATCAATGGCTTCTATGGATGCCAGTTGCATTTCATTAAGCGCCTTGATCTTTAATTTTGATAAAATACTATTAGTGGAAATTTTTGTTGTGGGCATAATTGCAAAAGTAAGCTAGTTGTGTGTGCCCGCATGAAGTGATCTTCTACAATGTCCAGAGCTTTCTGCTGTGCTGATATTCTGTATCAGTTCAGTTCGGTAACTAAAGAGATAAAGAAATGATGATGCTGAATAAACTTCAATTGACGTTGCGAAGACAAGTCGTATCATGATACAGCCGATAGCGATATGTCGATGAGTATATATTCTTTAACCAGAGTAGCAGAAAACCCTCTGTTTGCTGTAGCTTTTGTTATTGCCTGGATGTAACTAAATAGATAGCAAAGAATAACCATAACACTAACGCAAATACGCCCAAAATTAATGCTTGGCTCCGATTGTACTCTTTTACAATACTTAGGGGAAATATTACTGTTCCATTTTTGTCAATTTTATATATATCTCCTTTTTTACCCCAACTTATTAAAGCATCAAATCGGCTTCTTGTAAATATTGTAACTGTATCTCCGCTCTGGATTTTATCTTGCAAATAATTGAACCAATCTTTAAAATTATCCCTAACCCGAAATTCCTTTGACGAGTGTTCAAGAGAAATAATTATAGGATAGTATTTTATTCGCCGATATTGTGTTGTGCCGAACTCTAATCTTGTGTTGATTGTCGTGACTTCACCTCTATTTGCAATCAAATCTTTTTTAGTAAGGCTCAAAGTATAAAAATTACCCAACGCTCCCCATGTCATAAAAAATGCAAGCAATGGGAATACATATTTGCACGCAAACTGAAAACGAGAAAGTCTATTTAGGTCATTAATAAGGGTTCTAAGTATAGTCATCGAACTTCGGAAATGCCAGTTAAAGTTACAGCCAACACATAAATATATGAACAAATCGAAATCTGTAAAAGTTCAAGCTATCAGCCTTTACGCCTTTGTTGGTGTTCGGTTTTAGTTCAATAACAAAAATAGTTTATCAATCACCAACAACCGAAGTGTTTTAAGATTGAGTTGTTGGTGAGAAGTCATAAACATGAAACCGGTTTTTAGTTGAATGCAACAACGGCGCAAGGGTTATTATTATGTGCACGAATTATTTAGAGTGAAGTGTTTTATATATTATTCCTTGTTTCATTACGAAAACGACCTGTTGCAATACTTCAATATTGACTGTCGGATCGCCTTTGACTGCAATGATATCAGCAATAAAATTTTTTTCAACAGAGCCTAGTTCATTGGACATGCCGATAAGTTCTGCAGCATGTAGTGTCGCAGTTTTAATGGCATCCATGTTTGTCATCCCTACCTTTTTTACAAAATACTCCAATTCTTTTGCTTGACTAATTGTCCATGGGAAACTACCTATATCAGTACCGCAAACAATTTTGAGCCCTTGTTTATAAGCACGGTTTAGCATTTCATATTTTCCTTTTGGAACTCTCCCAAAATATATTTCCCAACTAAGTGTAGGGCACCAATAAACATTATGTTTTATTGCCAACTGGATAAGTGAATCATCAAACTGATCTCCATGTTCAATGGATCTTGCGCCGTAAATGATACTGTTGCGTATGCCTTGCGTTGACTTCGCATGTGCAGCAACCGGAAGAGGGTAGCGCTTTGCATCTTCTATTATAGCCTGGATCTCTTCTTTGGAAAAAGTTGGATCGTATCCCCAATCACTAAATAACTTGATCCATTTCACATTTCGGTTTTCCTGTTCCCGAACAGCCTTTAAGCATTCGGCGACTCCTGATACATATTGCGTAGCGGCTGGCATATCAAGTTCCCAATTTTGTTTACGGGCACGAGGAACATAGCTACTTGTTGCTGCTATGCCTCTGCCTGCTGCAAGTACACGAGGCCCAACAATAAAGCCGGAGTCAATGGAACGACTGATGTCAACATCTGAAAAACCGGCACCTTCTGTTCCCAGGTCTCTGATAGTTGTAAAGCCATTCTGCAAAGAAATGTTTAGTTGGCTAACCGCTCTCAGTGAACGATAGGCGGAAGAATTCTCATACAGATCAAGAGCAAAATCACCTCCATTTGAAAGAAGATGTGTGTGCATGTCCATGAGACCAGGCAACAATGTATATCCGGTCAGGTCGATCAATATAGAACTGTCGATATTAGGTTTGCCCGTGAAAACATCTACAATCTTACCATTCTCTACAATAACGACGGGACGTTCAATCACTTTGTTTCGTTTGCTATCGATAAGCTTATCTGCAACAAGAGTATAACGTTGGCCTAAGGCAAATTGAAAAACAAGTATGCTTGTGAATAGCAGTAGACTTTTCATATTAGTTTGTGGAATTTTATTGCATATAACGCCGGCTGGCTTGTGTTTGTGGTGGAAATAATATTCGTCAACAGAAAGATAGAGGAAAAGTTCGATTAGAAGTTCATAATTATTTCAGTTACTGGTATCGTGGTCGCCCTATCATATTGCCAAACTACAACTCGATTTTCATAACTCATACTTGTTGCAGAGAGTACCATTTGACAATTGATTTGAAGTTGAAAGTCTAAATTTGATCACTGGGTTTCCTTTTCTAAACAAAGGGATTCCGTTCCCGAAAATAACCGGATGTACAATTAACCAGATATTGTCAATGATATTTTTATCCAGTAATTCATGAACAATCGTCGGGCTTCCAAAAATCAAAATGTCTTTGCCATGCTGCTCTTTTATTTTGCTGATCTCAGTTAAAAGGTTGTCACTTATTATGTGAATATTTTTCGCAGTGTCTTTCGGCAAAGTTTTAGATAAGACAACCTTAGATGCAGAATTATACCAATTTGAATATTTGATCATATTTTTTGTAGCGTCAGGTTTACTTCCAGCATTCGGCCAATGAGACTCTAAAAGTTCATAAGAGATCCTGCCAAACATTGCAGCATCTGCTTCGTCTGTAATGCCACATACAAATTCCAAATTTTCTTCGCCACCGATAAAGTTGTCGAATTCACCCTTTGGACCAGCAACAAATCCATCTAATGAAGTCTGTATAATACAATTCAATTTTCTCATGTTAAATAAGATAATGTTTTATACAATGACCGATCCTACAATCCCAACACCTCTTTCATGCTGTAAATTCCTTTTTTCCCTTTTAAGAATTCTGCAGCTAGTACTGCGCCAAGTGCAAAACCTTTTCTTGTATGTGCAGTATGTATGATCTCGATATCGTCAATGCCAGATGAGTATTTAACTTTATGTGTGCCGGGAGCAGGGTCAATGCGTTCGCTTAGTATTTCTAATTCTTCGGGATTGTCACTTATATTATTTGCCCATTTCTTTTTACGGGGAATATTTTCAAGCACTTGTTCAGCAAGTGTAATAGCTGTGCCACTTGGCGCATCTTTTTTTGCGGTGTGATGTATCTCTGTCAATTGTATTTCGTAATCATCATGATCTTTCATTAATGAAGCAAGTCTTTTATTTACTTCAAAAAAAATATTTACACCTACACTAAAATTGCTGGCGTATAAAAATGCTGCACTATTCTTTTTACAATCATTCTCTATTTCATTTAATTTGTCCAACCAGCCCGTAGAACCGCAAACTGTCGCAGTACCAAACTGCATCAGCTTTTTTACATTATCAAATGCACTATGTGGGCCAGTAAATTCAATTGCAGCATCAGCCTTTGCCAGGTTTTCTTTTGTAAACTGATCAGCATTATCAACATCGATCTTTAAAACAATGGTATGTCCACGCTGTAATGCAATCTCTTCGATCGCTTTTCCCATTTTGCCGTAACCGATCAATGCAA
>Ga0193738_1000230_pt1 | contig 38817 bp, 30 predicted proteins | sample L2a1metaG_FD_144927 | JGI IMG/M metagenome (GOLD analysis project Ga0193738, IMG submission 144927) | Soil microbial communities from a riparian zone of the East river system, Colorado, United States - L2a1 | ecosystem: Environmental > Terrestrial > Soil > Riparian zone | place: USA: East River... | reverse complement strand
TATCCTACTGCATCTTCAGCTCCGCGATTGATCGCTTCAATTGCATCATCACACATTTTGCCCATCCCCATATCACGCAAAGTTTTTTCCATTTTTTTAGCATCCGGAGGCAACAAAACTTTATAAAACTCATTTTTAAAAAATGCATCTGGCTTATTGAGAAAAGAAACAGCAGAGCCAATTCCATTGTTCAATGCTTCCTTTACACCTCTTCCCGCTTCTTCTTCAGTAACACCGGAATTTGTGTTGAGTTTCTTTTTTACTTTGTCTAAAATTGATTGGGAGTTAACAGTAGCAGCCAGGCTAACAGACATTAATATGAGTAAGAATTGTTTCATAGTTACTCAAAAGTACTCAAAAAATCTGCCGGGAAAAGGTATAGTTACTTCTTTTGAAAATTATAACATTATACCTCAAGAGCTTCTTTCCGTTTTTGAATTCTATCCCGGATAATTCTGAAAAAGCGAGACCTTTCCTTTTCACTTACTTCACTTATAAGGGTGGAACGCTTCATCTGGGTTTGCATGTGATTGTACATATTCTCAGTAAAACCCACATCTCTTGTCAACATAAAGTTAAAAGTAGTGTGGGTCATAAATGCCATTTTTGTATTATCTGTAACTGCAAGTATTGAATTGTCTCCCAACAATACTTCATTAAAATACATTTTATACTCCCCTAGTCTCTTTTGTTCCGGATCATCCATTTTAAATTTATATCCCAATGCTGCCTGCTTTTCAAGATGATCCCATACTTTTTCCAATGCTTCATATACTCTTAAAATATCTTCATCCGATTCAAACATATCTGCATCCCGGTAAAATTCTACCTGCCGGAAAAAAATACTCATGCTTTCAATATTCCATATTTCCCGGCTGTCGAGTTGATTGTACATTCCCAGCACTTGCTGCTCCAATGGAAATAATTCGTCCGGGTAATCTGAAAACTTAAATTTTCTTTTAGCAAAGCCCGGAAAATGAAGATAAGTTTTGAGCCAGAAAAACCATTTGAAAGCTGCAAACTCCTTTACATAAAAATGATGAAAGAGAGGCATGTCTTTACAAGAATAATACAGCTCTTTATTTTTAAAGCTGTTGAAATAAGCCATTGTATGCAATATCCCGGTCAGGTATTGCTCAAAACCATAAGTTTTCTCATTAACAAAATTTCCCTGGAACAACATTCCACCGGTGGAAATATTCATTAACTGATCCAGTGAAATTTTAAAATGATTTGCCAGGGTATACGCTTCTTCAAAAGTGATTTGTTTTTCACTCCGCATACGCCGGTAGGCGCTGTCGCTGCTTATATTCAAAAGTTTGCCAACCTCATCGGCTACTGAAAGTTCGGCTGGAATTTTATTTTTAATAATTTGAAAAAATTGCTTTTGAATTTCATTAATGTCCATAGCTATTGCGTTTTATTATTTTATATCATGGCTTGCTTAGTCAAAGGTGCTTTTTCCTTTCCTTTATCTTATTCAACAGGATACCAAAAAAAATATTACGTTGCTTTTCACTGGTCTGACTGATAAGGGTAGACTTCTTCATCATTCTATGCAGATCATCATAACAAGGGTTACAAAAACTCTCATCCTGTGTGCTCATATAATTAAGTACATCATAATTAATAAAAGCAGTTTTTACCCTGTCAGTTACTACCATGATCGTATTATCTCCCAAAATTATTCTATTATAAAAAAAACGAAAATTGCTTTTTTTCGATTCCGGGTTTTCGCCGGGCATGAACTTGGTTCCGTATTCCGCTTCGTTTTTTAAATGAATGATCGTTTCTTCCAATGCTTCATAAATCGTTTTAATATCTTTTGAGGAAGTAAACAAACCTGACTCTTTATAAAATTCTATTTGCGAAATAGCAGCATTGATACATTCTGTATTCCAGATCTCTGTTGAAGGAACCTTATTGTAAGCGATTACAAGCTTCTGGCTAAGTTTTTCAGATTCTTCTGATAAGATAGAAAACTCAAAGTCCCTATCAGCGAAGTCCGGGTCTTGAATGATCGATTTCATCCAGAAATAATAACGAAATGCTATCAGGGGTTTGTAATAAAAATTATGAAACAAGGGCATATCCTTTGTCATGTAGATTATCTCCTTATGAATAAAACTTGCGGCATATTCTACCTGCATTATTAAATCAGTGAGATATTTTTCATACTTGTAATTTTTGGTATCTATTCGCACATTCTGAAACATAGTAGCCCCCCCCTTCACATTTAAGATTTGGTCGAGCGATAGTTTAAAATGCTGGCAAAGCACTCTTGCTTCATCAAGCACAAGCGGAGTTTCGCCACGAATGCGGCGATAGGCGCTGTCGCTGCTTACATGTAATATGTTGGCTACTGAATCCACTAAAGAGGCATGCGGTGGCAAAAGTTCCTTAATTCTCTGGAACAGGAATTCCTGTGATTGGTAGTCGGGCATTCTTACTTTGTAATTGGTGGTTCTGCTAGTGCAAATGCTTTACTGCAGGTTTTAAGTTAGTCCATTTCCGTTTAAAAACATAAAGCAGACAGTATTTAGTTGTAAATCTTGATGCTGCTTTGGTTTTCTACCCCTTTTGGGTTATAAAATTAATCCCGTTGATAATCCTGATCAATCATTTGCAATTTCTGCAAATCATGGAAACGTTAATGCAAAATTCAATTATAAACGGCCTGTTTGTGGTAGTAGCTTGGCATTATGAAAAAACAAATAGTATGAAAACAACAAACACTCACCACGAGATCCTTTTTTTCACTGGTACAAGCTTGGCAAACAGACAGCTAGCAGATTCGAAAGAAAATATCAATGGCAAACCTTATTCAGCAATTGAACAGTTAGAAAAAGCTTGTTGGAACGGTATCATTTATGAAATGTTTCCGGAAATTCTTAGTAGCTTTTATCCTAAATGCCATTCCTTTTTATGGCATGTCCTTACCGGAAAGAATTTTCTCTACATAAATATCGGCCCTGACCCCGTGAAGGCTGAACATAACACTTCGATAGACCCCTACTTTTTCATGATGACCATTTGTGAAAACTGAATTATATCGATCAGTAAAGAAAACTATTATTTTAAAATTGTTTATAGTCAAATTATATAACCTAAAACTCAACCATCATGAAAAAAATAATTCTGTCAACAATGTTGATCTGCATGTTTGGTCAGGTTATTTTTTCCCAGGCCCAATCTGTATCGGTCACCGGAAAAGTAACAAATGAAAAGAACGAGGTTTTGCCTTTTGTAACAGTTAAGGTAAAAAATGGTAAGAAAGCAACTCAAACGGATGCGCTTGGCAAATTCAGCTTACAGGTGGACTCATTTCCTGTGATATTATTGATCAGTTCGGTTGAATATGATGAAAAAGAAATGTCAGTAACAAACTCAGATGAAGTAGCGGTTATCCTGGTAACAAATGAAAAAACACTTGGTGAAGTAATTATCGGAGCCAGTGGTGATTCAAGATTGAAAGGCAAACTCATTAATGCCCCTGTTTCTTATGAAACTGTTACAAAAAAGGATTTTAATAATTCCCCATCTGATCCTTACGGAACTGTGCTTTCAAAAAAGGGACTTGATGTAACTTTATCAAGCATCACATTTAAAACCTACAGTACAAGAGGATTTAATGGTAGTGGTAGCTCAAGAGTAAATCAAATAATGGATGGTATGGATAACCAGGCTCCTGGTTTGAATTTATCCGTTGGAAATTTTGTGGGTCTGTCTGACTTGGATATTGAAAGTATTGAAATACTTCCAGGGGCATCCTCAGCTCTTTATGGACCGGGCGGCATGAATGGAACAATTATTTTGAACAGTAAGAGCCCATTTAAAAGTGATGGCCTTTCTTTATTAATAAAAAATGGGATCACTGATGTTGGTAAAGAGCAGAGAGACAAAGTTGGAGGCTATTATGATTATACTTTGCGTTGGGCAAAAAATTTCAATAACAAGTTTGCTTTTAAGATCGGAGCACAGTACACACAGGCGAATGACTGGCTTGCTAATGATTCCACAAATTATTTAAGAAGTGGTGCCACGGGTAAGGTTGTCGCAGGCTCAAGACAAACTGATCCTAATTATGATGGTGTGAATGTATATGGAGATGAAACTTCAGTTGATGTTCGGCAGTTTGTAGGCGCAATTGGTGGAATGTATCCTGCAGGCCCCACACGAGATGCAATTCTTCAATTGTATACTTCAATGACAAACCCAACGCCTGTTTCAAGAACTGGCTACAATGAAATTGATGTTATTGATCCAAAAACAAAAAATATAAAACTAAACGGCGCATTACATTATAAATTTAATGGCGACGTCGAAGCAATTCTTGCCGGACATTGGGCAACTGGAAATACAGTTTTTACAGGTAACAACCGGTACGCATTAAAGGATATTAAAATTGGACAATACAAGCTAGAGCTTAAACACAAGAACTGGTTTTTACGTGGCTATACAACACAAGAAGATGCAGGCGAAGCATACACTGCTACGGTAACATCTCAAATTCTTAATGAATCCTGGAAACCAAGTTACAATCCTCTTAATCCTACAGGCAGTTGGTATATTCAATATGCACAGGCATATATTCAAACACGGCTAGGCGGTGGAAGTGATATTAACTCACATAATATGGGCAGGGGATTTGCAGACCAGGGCCGGCCTGCACCAGGCTCGGATAAATTCAATCATCTTTTTGATTCAGTAAGAACTGTTACTATTCCCAATGGAGGGCTGTTTTTAGAAAAATCTCAATTATGGATGGGCGAAGGCCAATACAACTTTAGCGATAAAATAAAATTTGCTGAAGTGATCATTGGCGGCAATGTGAAAAAATATATTCTCGATTCAAAAGGAACTCTTTTCATTGATTCAACAGAAGCAATAAAGATCAATGAGTGGGGTGCTTATGCACAGGTGACCAAAAAACTTTTTTCTGATAAACTTAGTTTAGGAGTTTCTGGCCGTTATGATAAAAACGAGAACTTCGAAGGGAAATTCACTCCAAGAGTTACAGCCTTAGTAAGCATTGCTGAAGGGCATAATCTTCGCTTATCTTATCAAACTGCCTATAAATTCCCAACTACACAACAACAATGGATAAGATTGAATGTGGGTACCGTGATCTTATTGGGTGGTCTTCCCTGGGTGAACGATTATATGGATACAAAGTCCCGGCCTACCTATATACATAACCCACCTGCTCCACTGGTTCCATATACTTATAAAGAATTAAATCCAGAAAGCATGCGATCATTTGAAGCTGGATATAAGGGATATATCAATAAAAAATTATTGATCGATATGTATGCATACTTTGGAAAGTATACCAATTTCCTTGGCCGCATTGTACTAGTACAACCTACCGTTCCTAACAGTAAACCTTTCTCTGTTGTTGTTAATAGCGATACCGAAGTAAAATCATGGGGAGCAGGTCTTGGCTTTGATTATAGAATGGCAAATAACTTTTTCTCATTCGTTAATGCGTATACCGATAATCTTACGGATGTTCCAAGTGGTTTCCAGGCTGGGTTTAGTACACCAAAATACAGATTCAATGCCGGCTTTGGCAATAGTGGTTTGGGTAAAAAGAAGGTCATTGGTTTTAATATCAACTTAAGATGGCAGGATGATTTCTATTGGGAAAGTGGTGGCCTTGCAGATGGAACCGTGAAAGCTTACACAACACTTGATGCACAAGTAAATTACAGGCTACCAAAAATAAAATCAATGATAAAACTTGGTGGAACGAATATCACAAACAAATTCTATCAAACAGGGTTCGGAAATCCATACATCGGAGGAATGTACTATATCAGTTTTGGTTATAACATTCTATAGCATCTAAGACACACATCCAGTTCATTAACTAGCATACAATAACTATCCCGCAAACTTAGCAATTGCCGGGAACGGGATAGTTATATCTAAAAAATCAAGAAATAAATACAATGCTAAACTTAAACACGATAGGAACATCATTGCTGGTAATATTTACAATGATCGAATTACTGATAACCTTTTTTCACAGGGAAGGAGACCGGTTAAAAGACATGTTAGCTAATTTATGCCTGGGCTCATTAGTAATACTGACTGGCTTTTTTATGAAAGCATTGGCGCTGACAGTCTACACAATGGTTTACTCAGTAGCCATAATTAAACCAGTCCCTTCTCTTCTTTTATGGATTGCAGCATTTTTCTTATGCGACTTTGTTCTTTATGTATATCATTTGTTGGGTCATAAAACCCGGTTGCTATGGGCAGCACATGTTGCGCATCATTCATCCTTACATTATAATTTATCTGTGGGCTTCAGGATAAATTTTATTCACCTGTTCTATCGTTTTCTTTTTTGGGCTCCACTCTGTTTAATTGGTATTACTCCGGAAATGATCCTTTTACTTGAATCCTTAACCGCTATCTGGAATTTTTTAATACATACAGAAAAAATAAAGAAGCTAGGATTCCTTGACAGGATCTTTAATACGCCATCCAATCACCGGGTACATCATGCAAGCAATCCTGAATACCTTGACAAAAACCTTGGTGGTATACTGGTAATATATGACCGCATATTTGGCACTTATGCTAAAGAAACTATTCTGCCGGTTTATGGTATCACACATAATATCTATTCGCATAATCCCAAAGATGTTTTATTCCACGAGTATAAAAATGTAGCCAGGGAAATTTCAAAGATCAAAGGATTGAAAAATAAGATCAGCTTTCTCTTTTCCAAACCAGGCGATCCCCTTATTGATGCTAAAAAAGCAGACGTTGATAAGTATACACAAACCAAAATATATTATTCACCTCTAAATAAAGCTATATGATATTTTACCTGTTAGGCTTACTCGGCTATTATAAACTGGCCAATAAGTCAGTGCCGGCAACTATATGCCTCCTTTTTTTCGCTGTGGTAACAGTACCGCCGGCTGCAACTCTTTTCTTTTTTATAAATAAACATTGGGCATTCCAGTTGATCGCTTTTGCAGGGGGTTTGTTCTGCTGGACATTCATTGAATATTTCATTCACCGATTCATGATGCATGGAAAAGAAAAAAAGGAATACCATAAAAGTTTTCATTTTCATCATCATGTTACGGGCACTATATTTACGACACATGTAAAAAGAATAATTTATTCTTTAGGAGCAATAACTCTTACTTGCTTCAGTATTTTCCTCAGCAGTTATTTATTCCTTTTTGCTGGCATTGCTACAGGTCTTGCATTATATAGTTATATGCATGTATTGTTGCATACACGTTGGGCAGCGAAATGGATCCCATGTCTTCAGAAATTTCATATGCAACATCATTTTGGTCAAACAGAAAAATGTTTTGGCGTAACTAATACATGGTGGGATAGAATTTTCAATACAACAGGTAAAGCAGATAAGATCGCCAGCTCAAAATCTATTGAGCTTTATTTCGGAGAAAAAAGCAATAATAATTTAATCACTCACAAACAAGCAATATGAAATTCAAATCAAAAAATGATTCTGATTTCTTTTCAGAACTCATTAAAAAAGTTGACACTTACATGGAAAAGAAAGGTGGCAATCGCTTTGCTGATAAGAGTATTTATATAAAAGGAAGTATTCTTATCGGGCTCTATTTAAGCAGCTATATTCTTTTGCTCAGTCAAAGTCTGAATACTGGTTTATCAATTTTATTAGTAATGATCATGGGTCTTGCAGGTGTAATGATAGTTTTTAATATTGTTCATGATGCATCGCATAATGTTCTTTTTAAAAATAGATCATTAAACAAAGCTGCCGCCTATTTCGGTGACTTGATGGGAATGAATTCTTATATCTGGAATATCCGGCACAATATCCAGCATCACACATTTACCAATGTGGCAGGTGGAGATGTTTTATTGGACAGCATCCCTTTTATCCGCGTCTGCTCTCAACAGAAAAAATTACCGATGCATAAATACCAGGTATGGTATGTTCCATTTTTATATATGCTCTATTCTATTTTCTGGGTTTTCTTTATTGACTTTAACATGTTCAAACAAAAGCAATTGGGAAATTATAAAAACATGAGTCATTCATGGCAGGAGTGGGCGAAGCTTATTTTATTCAAGTCATTCTATCTTTTTTATATGATCATTTTTCCAGCGTGGATTATACATATTCCATTTGCAACTGTCCTGGCAGGATTTCTTATCTATCATATGGTAGCCGGCATATTATTATCAACAGTTGTTGTCTTAGGTCATTGTGTGGAAGGCGCCGAATATACAGCTCCGGATGAAAATGGTATTATTCAAAATTCATTTATGCAACATGAATGGAACGCCACTTATGATTGCAGTACAAATTCGCCGCTTCTTCATTGGATCACAGGCGGCTTAAATACACATCTTGCACATCACCTTTTTCCCAAATTATGTCATTGTCATTATTTGGATGTCACAAAGATCATTAAAGAACATTGCGCTGAAAATCATATCGATTATCCTCATTATAGTTTAGGGAAGGCTATAATTTCTCATTTCAATTTTCTAAAAATTCAGTCAAGTGTATAATAATAAATACAGTATTTAGACACACAATATGTAAATCTCAAAGATCATGAAGCGTTTATTAAAAAATTGGTTTGAATTGTATAGCATACTTTCCTGTATCATTGCTGCACTCCCACTAATTATAATTGCGATTTCAGTAAGAAGTAATTACCCTTTTCTTTTTCACTTTCTTTTATTTTTAAACGGCTGGTTGGTGTGGACATGGGTTGAATATCATGTTCACCGTTTCCTGTTGCATCCAAAAACAGATAAATGGAAAACAAACACATCACAGATCCACCAGCATCATCATATCGAACCAGGGCAATTTGAAATAAAGTTATTACACAGGATTTTACTTTTTATTTTCAGTTGTGTGTTCATTTACATCGCATACAGGCTGAATAATTATTTTACTTTTTTTTCAGGATTTTTCTGGGGTACGGCAGCTTATTGCTATATCCATTACCTGCTTCATAAAGAATGGACGAAAGCATTCATACCAGCCCATCATGATTTCCATATTACTCACCATTGCAAATACACAGATAAATGTTTCGGAGTAACTGTAATGTGGTGGGACATTCTATTCGGTACTATTCCTAAAAAGAATTTATCTGCCAGCAAAAAGATCTTGAATTTCTATTATAAAAAATGAACTCTTATTAAACATTGAAATTTTAAACAATTAAAAAAAATAATCATGAAAAAGACCATCACCTACTTTCTGCTGCTTGCATTACCTATGAGCTGTTTTTGTCAAAAGACAAATGACTCTGTTCCTTCTATTAAAGCAGATTACCTGGTAAAAAGTAAAAATCAAAAAACAGCCGCTTGGGTTTTATTAGGCGGTGGTGTGGCATTGATGGGTGCAGGCTATCTGATCGGCGACAGCAAGAACGCTTCTTTTGATGACGCAGGTACCGGAGTCGTTTTGGGCGGCATTGGTTTTCTTTCAACAATTGGAAGTATTCCTCTTTTTATCGCATCAGGAAAAAATAAAAGAAAGGCAATGAAGGCTACCGCATTTATAAAAATGGAAGATGGCAAGAGGACACATAACCAATCTTTTGTTCAAACCTCTTACCCCGCAATTACTTTAAAAATAAAATTATAAACTACTTCTAACAAAAGGTATATGCTGGCAAATGCAAGCATATACCTTTTGCCTTTTCTGCCTCTAACCAGTACCTTTGCCGCACTTTAAGAATTCGCAATGAATACATCACATTTATCGGAACAAGAACAAATACGCAGAGAGAAATTAGGCGACCTTTTAGGAATGGGTATCGATCCTTATCCTGCTGAGCTATTTCCTGTAAATAATAGTGCGGTTAATATCAAGCAACAATTTAATGATGAGAATAAGGAAACATTTAAAGATGTATGTGTTGCAGGCCGCATCATGAGCATTCGTGATATGGGCAAGGCAAATTTTGCCGTGATACAGGATTCATCTGGTCGTATTCAATTATATATTAAAAGAGATGATATCTGTCCGGGAGAAGACAAAACTCTTTATGATATCATTTGGAAAAAATGCACTGATATCGGCGATATCATTGGTGTAAAGGGTTATGTGTTTAAAACAAAAACAGGTGAAACATCCATTCATGTAAAGGAACTTTCAATGCTTGCAAAAGCATTAAAACCTTTACCGATAGTTAAAGAAGCGGAAGGCCAAACTTTTGATGCAGTTACAGATCCTGAATTTAAATACCGTCAGCGTTACGCTGATCTTATTATCAACCCGGAAGTAAAAGAAGTGTTTACCAAAAGAACAAAATTGGTAAATGCTATCCGGGAATTTTTAAATGAACGTGGCGCTCTGGAAGTTGATACTCCCGTTTTACAAAGTATTCCAGGTGGTGCGGCAGCAAGACCCTTTTCTACACATCATAATGCGCTAGATATTCCGATGTATTTGCGGATTGCCAATGAACTTTATTTGAAGAGATTAATAGTTGGCGGATTTGATTGGGTGTATGAATTCAGTCGCAACTTTCGTAATGAAGGAATGGACCGAACACATAATCCGGAGTTTACCGTCCTTGAGTTTTATGTTGCCTATAAAGATTATGTGTGGATGATGGAAACAACGGAACAACTTCTCGAAAAAGCTGCTATCGCTGTTAATGGAACTACTGTATCTGTTGTAGATGGAAAGGAGATCGATTTCAAAGCGCCTTACCGCAGAGTGACGATGACTGATGCAATTAAAGAACATACAGGTTTTGATATCAGTAATATGAGTGAAGAACATTTGCGCAGCGTTTGCAAACAATTGCATGTTCATGTTGATAAAACAATGGGTAAAGGAAAGTTGATCGATGAGATCTTCAGTGAGAAATGTGAAAAGCATTTTGTGCAGCCGACTTTTATTATTGATTATCCAAAAGAAATGAGTCCGCTCACAAAAAAACACAGGACTAAAGAAGGATTTGTAGAAAGATTTGAATTAATGGTAAATGGAAAAGAAATTGCCAATGCTTACAGTGAATTAAATGATCCCATTGATCAACGTGACAGGTTTGAAGATCAAACCAAATTGATGGAACGTGGTGATGACGAAGCAATGTATATTGACTATGATTTTTTGAGAGCTCTTGAATATGGTATGCCGCCAACTGCGGGTATTGGTTTTGGAATTGACCGTATCTGTATGTTGCTACTAAATCAGCCGTCTATTCAGGATGTGCTTTTATTCCCAATGATGCGGCCGGAAAAGAAAGATGACGAATAAAATGCACAGTTTATCCAGATTACTTTTGAGCATTAATTTTTGAAACCTATTTTTTCGTAGCTTTCGCAATCGTCGCAACCAAGACTAAGGCTCATCACTATACACATGAGAGAAAGCACCCGGCAATTTTGGCCGGGTTTTTTAATCAACATACAAGTCTCTGTATAGATTAGCGCCGGGTACTACACTATAATGAGAAAGATCTGTAATGCCCTCTTTAGCCATCACATCTTCATCAATAAAACAATTGCCGGTACAATCTGCTGATGGTTTATTTAAGATATAAAATGCTGAGTCAGCAAGTATATCTGTCGTGCGGCTCATTTTGGCCAACACTTCTCCGCCCAATAAATTTCTTACTGCAGCAGTATCAATAGTTGTCCGAGGCCAAAGTGCATTTGATGCAATACGATACTGTTTTAATTCAGCTGCCCAGCCAATTGCCATCATGCTCATACTAAATTTTGTTACGGTATAAGCAACATGACCTGCCAGCCATTTCGGATTTAAATTTATTGGTGGTGATAATGTAAGTATGTGTGCATTGGCCGATTTTTTTAAATGAGGTATACAAGTCTTTGTTACAAAAAAAGTTCCTCTCACATTTATATCATGCATCAGGTCAAATCGCTTTGGTTCTGTTTGCTCTGTTGGTGTAAGTGATATCGCAGATGCATTATTAATAACGATATCAATTCCGCCGAACTGAGCAACCGCTTTATCAACCGCCGCTTGTATTTGATCTTCAAAACGAATATCACATTGCACAGCCAATGCTTTACCACCTGCATCTTCTATCTCTTTCGCAGCTGAAAAAATTGTTCCACCCAGTTTTGGATTCTCTTCAACTGATTTAGCAGCGACAATAATGTTGACTCCTTCTTTAGCAAGTTTCAATGCGATCGCTTTACCAATGCCGCGACTGGCACCTGTGATAAAAGCAGTCATGTTTTTTAATGACATTATCAATAATTTAAGGCATGAAGATAGGTAATGAAGGGTCAAATTGAGTTTGATCCCTTCGTAAATCTACGAGTCCGTCAGTAAAAAAGACAGTAAAAAAAAGGAGCAATTTTGCTCTTTTGCAATCCATTAACGAGGGCTATGTTTGTACCAGAAGTTGATTGGTAAGGCTACTGCATCCAATATCCAATGTCCAAAAACCGTCCAGAAGTTCTTAATCCATAATCCTGATAAACCAAAGTAAAATCCGTATCAGTCAACTTTTCTTTTTTATCTTATTATATGAAAATTCAGGGACCCGTTTTAATCCAGGGCCTGATGAAAAACCAAAATCTGAAATCCCGTATCCGTTGAAATGCTTTAAGGTTAATTGAGCTCCAAAAAAATTATCCTCCGAATAACACCGGAGGATTTTTTATTTAGTTAGGTGTAAAAACTATTGAGCCGTGATCCCTTCTTTTAAATTGAAGGGGCCGGTAGGAAAATGACAGGTGAATACTTTCATATCCTGAGGTGCATCAATACCATCTCTGCAGTAAATGTGCTTATCTTTTCCGTCGATCCTGGATGGTTTGGTCGTATAAAATTTTTGCAGGTTCTGATCCCACCAAAGCTCAGGGGTTCGTAAAGTATCGCCTTCCTTATTTATAACCATTACACTATCACGAAGGAATACCTTATTCATATTATCATAGTAGATGCCGTATTTAGCCGTTAACCAACTTTCAACTCTTACACTGTCGTCGTAAAAATCTACATGTAATGTATTGGGGAATTCTGTGAAAACAGTGTCCCGCTGATATCGATACATTAATGGAGCTGTTAGTTTTGCTTTTATCACTCCTGATTGGCTGAGATAGCTTTCAACCGTTTTTGCTTCTTCTCTTAATTCTGTTTTTTTTGTCCAGTTCTCGATTTCTTTAGGATCGTTTTCGCAGGAAGAAAAAAATAAAAGTATAAGTAATGCTGAATAGCGAATAGAAAGATGAACGGAGCGTCGCAACAAAAGCGCAATATAGTTGCAGAAGCTGGTCACATAAAAAAATTAATGATTCAAATTACAATTAAACTCTAATTGTATTTCTTTTTTGCAAACCAAAGATCGCTCAATGTAAATCCAAATGAGATCCTGAATAGACTTTCATTGAGCGGATTATCATTGTTGCCTCTTTGAATGTATTCAGCCGAAATATTGACAACGGAATATTGAGTACGGAACCTGCGTGATGCATCTTTAAGATTTGCAATAGGCAAACTAATGCCTCCGGATATGCCCCAAACGGGCAATTTTTGATTATTTATATTAACATAATCGTCGCCGAAAAACGCACCGAGCCTATAAGCCATCAAGCTTTTATAAGTATCTTTTAACCGAGGCCGCATTTGACCACCAACTCTTAATTGCCAGTTAGTTTTTAGTGCATCTTTTTGTCCATTAAAACTATAATTATCCCAATTAGTAGTAGACATGTCAACCCCGATAAGCCAACCGCTTTTTTTAACATCGGGCAATTGCTCAATAATAAAGCCGGCCCCAAAACTTGCAGGATAAATTATTTCTCCATCAACATCATTTTCCTGGTACACACTATCAAGGCGAAGCTCACTTGCATCCGTTGGCACAAGCACCCATGTTTCCCTGATGTAGTCATTGTGAGTTTTAAACTTGCGTTCAATGTTTCCAAAAGCTCCCAATTGTAAATACTTCATTTTGTTCGGACTTAGATCGATCCGGTATTGCATTCCTGCATTAAAAAAAAGTCCTCCAAAATTTGATCTTGACTGATGGTTTGAGGCGCTATAACTGACCGTATCGTTGAGAAGTATTCTGCGAGTATCGTAATTCTTTTTGCCAAATAAATAACCGAAATTAACTCCAAAACTAAAATTGTTGAAGGCAAACCCTGTTCCTGTATTGAAAAGAAAAGAACCTCCATCACCCCTGAATTGGGTTTGTGCACTATCGATCGATTGACCAGTATTGGGATCAAATAATCTTTCGTTCTTGTTGATCCTGTAACCGATGGTTGTAAGTGGTCTCAAACCCAAAACTAATCCCCAATTTTTTTTAAGGGGAACACCTACTTGCAAATAAGAGAAATAGGCATTTGTTGAAGTAAAAGTTTGCGAATTATTTGCTTCATGCAACCTATGGCTGGTAAGGTTAACTCCCACATCAAGCAACATTCTTCCATATTGCAGCTTGTTTGTACTTAATTCCTTGACAGCAAAAAAACGAGAATATGATGCAGGGTTTGCAAAATTTATAACTGAATAAGATTTTCCATTTCGTGCATCGGAAAGCCCGGTGCTCGGCTGTTCAGAAAATGCTGCAGCTAGCCCACCCATTCCGCGGTTATAAATATGTGAGTTTGGTTGAAGATCTCCAAGACCATAACGTGAGTAAGGAGAATTATCCTGGGCATTGATAAAGCTGTTAGCTATTAGCTGCAAGCTGCAAGCCACTAGTAAGTATTTAAAAACCCTTGATGACGATTTAAAACTGGATAGTTTTCGTTGAAAATTGAACATGAAAAATTGAGCATTTAGTCCCGGAAAAAATCCCCTAACTCCCTGATTATCTCACTGGTTATTCACTTCGCTAATAGCATAAAGCCCTTTGAAGATCAGTTCGGGGTCTGCAAATATCTGGTTTTTAAGATGGGGAGCCAAATAGACTAAATCACCCCCGGTTAAATGGACGTTAAAGTTCCCGTATCTTTCTTTATAAACATCAATGAATCCGTCGATCTCTTTGGCCATTCCCAACACCACTCCGCTTAAAATGTTTGTAACAGTGTCGTATCCAACAAGGGGCACATTACCATCTGGTTTTACAATTGGCAGTTTAGCCGTGAATTGATTCAACGATTTCATCCGCATTTCCATACCAGGCGATATTCCACCGCCTAAAAATTCTTGATCCGCATTTATAAAATTATAAGTGATACAACTACCCATACCAATTACCAGGTTATGTTGTTTGGGAAAAAAATAAACTGCTGCTGCACATAACGCCAACCGATCAGCGCCTATCGTTTCAGGTTTTCCAACAGGCGTGGTGAATGGAAGTTTTGAAAGATGACTAAGCTTATGAAATTTTGTTTTTTGTGCAAGAAGTGTTTCGATCTCAGGATTATGATTGATAACAGATGAAAGAATTGTTTTTTGTGCATCAAATTTCTCAAGGACGGATGTGATGGTGGCGATCTCATCGTTTTCAATGACGATCACTTCTGCAAGTTTTGCGTTTTGGAAAAAAGCAAATTTCAGTCTTGTGTTACCAAAGTCGAAGCAGAGTGTATTCATTAGTTGCTTGATTACAATTCGAACTGGAAGCCAGATAAGTTTTGAAAATGCCCGTTCAGTTTTATTTTTTCTTTTAACCCCTCCATCTCTGCTACCATCGGTAATACTTTGGTTAAATGACGCTTTATGTATTCCTGCCGCTGCAGCTCATTCATCAGGCCAAGCAACTCATATTCTTCCTGCAAGGTAAGGCCAACATGATGAGCTACTTCGTAAGTATTCAATTCCTCATCAGGTTTTTTAAAATCTTTTGTCACATTCAGCAACTTATGCAATTCACGAATGCCCTTCATCACTCTTCGCATCAGCTCAATATCACCTTGTTCTTTATTATCAGGATAATTTACAATAGCGCCACTATATAGTTTATCAGGAATTTCTTTGATCACTTCCAGCATTCGAAAAACTTTTTCACCTTTTGTTTTAATATCCATTTCGCCATTATCATACATTTTACTTAGCTCTATAACATTTACCAATGTGCCATTCTCCTGTAATTTATTATCAACCACAGCCGGTATGCCGAATGGCTTTTTATTATCGTGACATTCTTTAACAAGTTGCTTATATCGTGGTTCAAAAATGTGAAGGTTTACATTTTCACCGGGATAAACCACAATGCCAAGAGGAAATATCGGAATGAAATTGGTCATAGATTTTTCGGGACTGTAAATTTATAGATAATTAGGAAAGCCCGTTTATTGTTTTTTGCTCCAGAGTTCATTCAGCCTTTTATATTTCAAAAAAGTGTAGCGAGCATTTATCCTGGCACAATGATATCCTGTTGCGCCATCGAGAAAGCCAAGTTTAAAAAAGTAGTTTTTGATAAAAGAAAAGGCGGCAGAAAAAAACATTTTAAATGATCCTGATCTTTTTTGTTGCTTAAAATATTTTTCGGCATTCAACACTGCATAATTTTCCATTTTAGTTTGATATGTCGCAATATCAGAGGCCGTTTTATGTAACACATAACCCTGGATCGAAATAACTTTTACATCGGTTGGCAATAATAAAGACTCGTGTACAGCTGCATCATTCCAGTTAATTTTTTTTCTATTGAAAAGCCGAATATGCTTATCATCGCCCCACTCACCATAGCGAAGCCATTTATCACCCAAAAAATTTTTGAATTGGAATTCAAACACTTTCGTTTCATCAGCCAGGTCTTGCTCTAATAAATTTTCTTTTAGTTCCTCATCTATAGCTTCGTCGGCATCAAGACTAAATATCCAATCATATTTTGCCAATGTATTTGCTTTATTCTTTGTTTTGCCAAAGCCTTCCCAACCTCCCTCAACCAATCTTGCATTACTTTGCTTCACTATCTCCTTTGTGCTATCTGTGCTGCCATTATCATATACCAAAATATCATCAGTAAGGCCGGAAAAACTTTTTATAGTTTCGCCGATAACCGCTGCGCCATTTTTACAAACAATAACAACCGAAAGCATTTGCATGCTGCAAAATAAAATTATTAAACTCATTCATTTCTCTTTATTATAAAGAGTATTTTTGGCCAACCCGAAATGATACAGGAACTACTATCAAAATTGCAACTGGGCGATGCAAAAGCATTGGCAAGAAGTATTTCTTTGGTAGAAAATGAAGCGGATGGTTATGAGGGGTTATTACAATCATTACCTCATAACCAGAATAAACCCGTTATCGGTATTACCGGCCCACCCGGCGCTGGCAAGAGTACATTGGTTGATTCGCTGATCGGTTTACTTGTAAGTAATGGAAAAAAGATCGGGGTGCTTTGCGTTGATCCATCTTCGCCATTTAATCTTGGTTCTTTACTTGGCGATCGTATACGAATGAGCAAATGGTATGATAATCCGAATGTGTTTATCCGTTCATTGGCAACAAGGGGTTCTTTAGGTGGCTTGCATCCTAAGATCATTGAAATAACGGAGCTGATGAAAGCTGCGACCTTTGATCTTATTATTGTGGAAACAGTTGGCGTAGGTCAAAGCGAAGTGGAAATTGCAGGCTTAGCAGATATCACGGTTGTTGTCGTCGTTCCAGAAGCAGGCGATGAAGTACAGACTATGAAAGCAGGGCTAATGGAGATCGCCGATATATTTGTTGTAAACAAAGCCGACAGGCCAGATGCTGATCAATTTGTAAAAAACTTACGACTAATGCTGGCACCTGCATTTCATAACAGGTACGATGAAGTGCCTGTAATAAAAACTGTGGCTTCGCAAAACGAAGGTGTAAGCGACCTGCTGAAAGAAATAGAACATTTGCTAAAACATCATCATTCAAAAGAAAAAAAATACTGGTTGCTGGCAGAAAGAGCTTACCAGCTTATTCAGCGAAAGAAGATGAGTGATATTGATAAAGAAAAACTCAAAGAAGAAATTAAAGAACTTTCGAACCAGCATTCATTTCAATTATATTCATTTATAAAAAACTATTTGTAGCATGGAAATCATCCCCAATGAAAACTTACCTAAAATGGCTGAATGTGAACCGGCAATAATAAAAGTGCAACCCGGAAAAGTATATTCATGGTGTACTTGTGGAATAAGCGCAACTCAACCATTTTGTGATAGTGCACATAGAAATATACAAGATGAACCTTATCGCAGTATAAAAGTCATGTTTGATAAAGAAGAAGAAGTTTATTTCTGTCAATGTAAAAAGACAAAAACGCCTCCGTTTTGTGATGATACTCATTTAACGATCAGGAAATAATTCCCACGGTCTTTCAGGTTCATCGTCATTTTCATATCGTTCATCGAAACAATTTCTCTACCGCCGGCGTACTGGATAGTTTTGACATGAAAATTTAAAACAGATATGAAAAAGATCATTTTAGCTACCGCCTTTGCTTTTCTACTTATTTTTTTAAGTAGTTGCCTTACCACACTCCATCCCATTTTTACTGAAAAAGATCTGGCTTACGATCCAAAACTTATTGGTACATGGAATACGGAAAACGAAGGGAAAAAAGGTAAAGTGATTATCAGCAACCTTGCAACAGAAAACTCATTAGAAATTTCCGGAAATATTTCCGCCATCAAGCAACATGGCTATTTTATTATTTACCAGGATGAGAATGGAAAAACTTCTGAACAATATATTGCTTTTCTTGCCCGCATAGGAAAGCATCTTTATTTTGATTATTACCCCGCTGATAAAAAAGAAGACAGAAAGCTCGATGAATTCTTCGGAGTACATTTTGTAAGAATGCATACATCTTACCGTGTTGAGATTTTAAAAGACGGAGGTTTTGAATTAAGCCAATTAGATGGATCGTATGTAAAAAGCCTGATTGATGAAAAAAAGATCCGCATCAGTCACGAAACAGATGCTGATGACAATACAGTAATAACTGCTTCTACTAAAGAGCTTCAGCAATATCTTCTCAAATATGGCGATGAGCCTTCAGCCTACAGAAGTGAAAAAACAACTTTTAAAAAATAATTATTACACCTAAATATAAATTTTAGAAAATGAAAAAGATAACCTTGATTATGTCAATCGCAATACTGGTTACTGCTTCTTCCTGTGTTACTACTTTACAACCACTCGTTACTTATAATACTGCAATTGCTGATAATCGGCTTGAGGGAGCATGGGAACAAGAGGGAGAAGAATACATAGTTCAAAAAGTTTTCAACAGTGATTTTTACAAGAAACATAAAAATGATATTGAAAAGAATCGCAAAGAAAATAATGGTCAGTTATCAGAGAAAGATAAAAGAGACTCTCTCCTTTATTCCAAATCCTATATAATAAAGTATTCAAAAGAAGGCATACAGTACTTATTGCTTGGCAGTATAATAAAATTAAACGGTCACTTATTTATGAATTTCACACCTGCAGACATGACAGAAATAGATACTAATAATGCAGAGATCGAGATCAATCTTTCAGACCGGATCAGCTCACATACAATAGCTCGTGTACAATTCACGAATAACAATATAATGAAGCTTGATTTTATTGACGGCGGCTACTTGTATGACCAAATAAAAGCAGGTCGCATGAAAATAAAAAATGAAAATGATGAGCTGTATGATACTTTTTTGATAACCGCTTCGACTATAGAATTGCAACAGTTTCTCGAAAAGTATGGGAACGACAATCGCTTCTTTAACAAAGAAAATTCTGTTACCTTAAGCCGCAAAAGCTGAACGAATGAAGAAGAAGTATTGGGAATTGAATCATCCTGTATTAAGAATTTTACAGCACCTGGCTTTCTGGGTGCTTTCATTCTTTGTGTTTCTCAATCTCTTTAAAACAGGTATCAAGCCTGAAAAAGTTGATTATGTCTATACAGCTTTATTTCAGTTAAGCTTGTTGCCGGCTATTTATATTAATCTTGAATTGCTATTACCAAAATGGGGAAAGAGAAAAAAGATCTTGTTATATATATTTTTCCTGGCCATAATTATCATCTTATTCTCATGGATCAATTATAAATTTTTTGCTGAATGGTCAGCTAAACTTTTGCCAGACTATTTTTTTATTTCCTATTTCACTTTTAAAGAGATCATATTCTTTTTTACCATATACGTTACTGTTACTTCGCTTCTTAAGTTATCTAAGTCGTGGTTTTGGGTGAGTGAGTTAGAGAAAGAATTGCTGGAAAAAGAAAAACAAAAAACGGAAGTAGAACTTAAAGCGTTGAAAGCTCAGATCAATCCGCATTTCTTTTTTAATACATTGAATAGTATCTATTCCATGGCACTTGATAAGGATGAACGTTTACCTGGTACCGTATTACAACTGTCGGACCTGATGCGGTATTTTCTTTATGAAGCGAAAGACAACTTTGTTCCTTTAGAAAAAGAACTGGCTATCGCTGATAATTATATTGCTTTGCAAAAGATCCGTTCGGGAGAACAATTAAAAATTGAAATAAATAAGCAAGGGGAGATAAATGGCCAGAAGATAGCTCCGCTATTGCTCACCACCTTCCTTGAAAATGCATTCAAGCATGGAGCAAAAGGAAGTTCAGGAAATACATTTATAAGACTTGATATAAAAGTGGAAAAGAATAAACTGAATTTTACAATAGAAAATAATAAAGGTCTCATTGATGAAGTAAATACAGGTGATCATAATGGCCTGGGGCTTAAAAATGTAAAACGTCAATTAGAATTATTGTATCCAGAAAAACATTTACTGAATATAAAAGATCAACAAGATCGCTTTGTTGTTGCATTACAATTAAGTTTATGAGCCGCTATAAATGCATAATAATAGAAGATGAGCCATTGGCGCAGAATATCCTTAAAAAATATATTTCTGACCATCCATCATTGGAGTTGGTTGCGATATGTGCTGATGCATTGGAAGCACAGACAATATTAACACAGCAAAATATTCAATTACTTTTTCTTGATATTAACTTACCAAAATTATCAGGTATCAACTTTATTAAGACTCTTATTCATCCTCCGCTGGTAATATTTACAACGGCCTACCCGGAATTTGCTGTAGAAGGATTTGAATTAAATGCTGTTGATTATTTATTAAAACCATTTTCATTTGAACGTTTTCTAAAGGCAATAAATAAAGTAATTGAAAAATTGAATGCCCCTGCTCAAAATAATAATGCCGGCAGCAGTCCATTTATTTTTCTTAAGGCAGACAAGAAAAATCATAAAATTGATCTTGAAAGCATTCATTATATCGAAGCTATTGGCGATTATATGAAAGTGATCACCGATGCAGGCCAGCTAATCGTAAATGAAACAATGAAAAAAATGCAGGAAGAATTACCTGCAAGTCTTTTTATCCGGGTACATAAAAGTTTTATCATCTCCCGAAGCAAGATCAGGTTCATTGAAGGAAACTTTGTACAGGTGGCTGATAAAAGCATTCCTATCGGCGCAACCTACCGAAACGAGTTACTTGTAAGTATTGAAAAGAAAAACTAAAATTACTCACTCAACTTCTTCACAACCGATCGGAGCACCAGGTGGAATTTCTTTATGGATCGTTGGTTTTGCTTTTTCCGGCTCTTTCATTCTTTCTAATGCAAGTAATAAATGGCCTTTATAGGTTGCGTTCGTTACTGCTTTCAATTTCGCCTCAATAAAAGTTTTCAGATCTTTCAATGTTGTTTGTAATACTGATTTTACAACAAAAGAATTATTATCATTAATACTTGCCGCCAAGATATATGTCAGCAAAATTTCTTCCGTTTGTATTTGTATTAATCCATCTATGCCCGGAAGTCTTGGAGTTTTCCATGTTTTAGAAATTAACACGCTGATCATTTCAGCAACTCCCAGTCCTTTATTCATTGCTTCATACTGCACCATTCTGTTCAATCTTTCAGAATTAAATAAAAATGATAAAGGAAGATCGGCGGCAGTTTCAGCAGGAGATAAAACATCAAATGCCAGACCTGTTCTCTTTTTAAAAAGCTCTCTTGAAGATCCATATCCCGCGGGAAGTGGCGGAATTATTTGAGCAATGTGATCGGGTAATCTTAAAAATTTCGGATCAATACAATCAATGATCGCATTCAATGCACCCAATTGCTCTTGTTTTGATAAGGACTTTGTTATTATTTGTCCATCTCCACGCAACGAATAATTATAAAACATTCCTCCCACGACTTTTGTTGCCGCTTCTACCTGGTAACGATGATAAAAATAAACTGGTACTAATACATCTTCAAGCATTGACATCGGCATACCGGTCCTGATATTCTTTTCACCAAAATCAGTTAATGCTTTGTTGCGAACCTTCATTACATTTTTTAATTCCGTCACCGCATCATTTCCATTATCCCAAAGATGTGCCTGCGGATGAAGGCCACCCGGTGCACGGGCATCACGATCGGCAATAAATTGTAACCCATTCTTTTCAGCATCAGACAAGATCTTATTCAATGCTGTTGCTTCATTTGTGCCAAAAGCAAAATCACTATAGCCAAAGCTGATCGCCACCTTATCCCATTCGCCGATCTTATTATCATACGCATTGCTTAGATCAATTTCACCTGCAGCATTTAAATTTATTGTTGGATGCGGGTAATCCATCACACTTGCACGGTCGCTTACACTTGCAGCATAGTTATGCATCAACCCAAGTGTATGACCTACTTCATGTGCAGATAATTGTTTTAATCTTTCTAATGCCATTTTCAACATTTTATTATCAGTTGGCATTCCATTTTCAAATGGTGCCAATAGCCCCGTTGCTATCAGGTAATCTTGTCTTACCCGCAATGATCCAAGTGAAACTTGTCCTTTAATTATTTCACCGGTACGGGGATCAATAACAGAAGCACCGTAACTCCAGCCCCTTGTGCTGCGATGCACCCAATTGATCATATTGTAACGTATATCCATTGGGTCTGTATCTTCTGGTAAAACTTTTACCTGGAAAGCATTGATAAATCCTGCGGCTTCAAAAGCCTGGTTCCACCAGCTTGCACCTTCAAGCAATGCTGTGCGGATCGGCTCGGGTGTTCCATTGTCTAAATAATATATGATCGGTTTTATCGCTTCGCTTTTCGCGGCAGATGGATTTTTTTTCACGAGGCGATGCCTCATGATATAAAATTTCTCAATAGGCTCTGTGACAGGTGTGCTATAATCATAATAAGAAACGGGAATAAAGCTGCTTCGGGGATCGAACACTCTTGCACGATAATCATTATCAGGTAACTGAACAAAAGAGTGATGCATTCGCAATGTAATAGCTTCGGGAGAGGGAGTTACAGAGTTTACAAAGTTGCCAGTGATGCCATCGTTATTTATAAAAGTTACCGTTGTTTCAAAATCAGTATTCAGTGGAAAATTTTTGGTGCGTGGTAAATAAATAGCAGAACGTGTCTTATCTAATGAATAATTTCCCTGTTGGCTACTTTTTATACGATTAGCAACCTGCATAGCATCACGTAATAAAAAGTCTGTTGCATCAACGAGATAACGATTATTACTTTCCGCCTCAACTGTAAAACCCCAAAGTGTTGATTGTGCAAAAGATTGTTCAACGGCTCTGTTCTCTGCAGGATCTTTTGTTATAGCACGATATTCATAGTTAGGTTGTATCATTAATATTTTTCTTCCTGTCTTTGAAAATTTCACGATCCGTCCGCCTCCGGATAAACCACGGTCAAGCCCAATATCATTGGATCCTAAACCTGCCGGTAAAGAAATTGTATAAAGAATTTCCATATCAAGTGTGGCTATTTCAAGCCATACTTTGCCTGTGTTTTCATCCCAGTAGTAATTTAAAAAACCTTCAAACTTTTTAAGATCCTTTGTTTTCTCTTCAATAGTTGAAAGCTTTTGAGATGAAGCAAAAAGTGGCACAAATAATAGGAACAAAATAATTTTTCGCATAGCAGTTAATTTACAAATTGAAGTTATGATATAAAGTTTTTGTGATGGGATAAATACTATAAACCTTACACAATGATAAAGATTATCAATTCGATATAAACAAACTAAAAAAGCGTATTTACCCCTTTTAATCCTATCACCTACGCTGTATTTTAGCTTTTACTGGAAGAGAATCCATTCTTATGAAACCACGGAACTGCTATTTGCGGAAAGCATCCTTAACTACTTTTTCAAGATCGTGGTTGCTGATATTTTTTTTATTTCCAACACGCCTTGTCTTTTCTCAAACAACAATTATTGATAGCGTCATTAACAGTTATCATAAGGTATTAGCGATATCAACTACAGCTGCAAAGCTTGATAATGTGTCTGATCTTGCGTATGGAAATACTGTTTTGCTGATACAAATGAAAGGAGCGACTATAAGCACTGCCACTAATTCAACATTTGGTGATGTAAGCTCTTTGAACAGTGCAGGTAATTATGAAGTAGCAACAATTTGTTCCATAAGTAATGATACTGTTTATTTTTTCAACCAGGTATTAAGTACTTATGATGTGAATTATAGTGTACAGCTGGTAAGATTCGGAGAATATTACTCCGCCGAAGTAAGTGATACCGTAAAAGCACAATCATGGAACAACACCACTGGTAAAGGTGGTGTGCTGGCAATAAAAGTTGAAGAAGATTTAACACTATATGCTCCACTGTTTGCTGATTCTACCGGATATAGTGGAGGAAATGCTTTAATAAGTAATTCCATCTGCGGCAGTTCTACAAACGGCTACGTTTATAACGCAAATTTCGCGTCTCCTCAACTCGGAGCTTTTAAAGGAGAAGGAGTAGCAGATGTCACTGCCGGAAATAGTGGAGGCAGAGGCGCACCAGCAAACGGTGGCGGAGGTGGTAATAATCATAACAACGGTGGTGGGGGTGGTGCTAATCTTGTGACAGGAGGAGATGGTGGTGGAAATTATACAACTGTAAGCGGAGCATGTACCAACGATTTTCATGGAATTGGCGGAAAGGCATTAAACAGTTCGTCGGGCACAAAAATTTTTGCGGGTGGCGGAGGTGGTGCTGGCCATTATAATAACAATCCTACTACTCATGGTGGTGGTGACGGTGGTGGTATAATAATCGTACTTGCAAAAAATATAATTGGCAATGGGCATAAAATATCTGCAAACGGCCGGATTGGTGGAAGTGGTGGTTCAGATGGTGCATCAGGTGGTGGTGCCGGGGGTACTATCATTATGAATGTGACCAATTCTTATTCAGGTTCACTTACTATTGAAGCAAATGGAGGGAATGGGGGCAACACGAATAATCAAAGTATTGCAAATCGTTGTTATGGTGCTGGAGGCGGGGGCAGCGGTGGTGTTACATATTTTAACGGCGCTATCCCAGCAGGTATCACCACATATGATACAGCAGGAACTGCCGGAAAAATTCTCAGCTCCATTGGCTGCGGTATCCCTGCGCCGGCTTCAGATGGAACAGATGGATCGTTTGTTACCAGTTACTCTTACAGGACCTCTGTTACTCCATCCTCTGGTTGTGCTAGTGTTTTACCTATCAGGATCATCTATTTCAATGCAATTCTCAAAGCCGATAAAAAAGTAAAAATAGAATGGGATATTGCCAACCCTGAAGAAGCAGCTTCCTTTACAATAGAAAAAATAAACTCATTAAATAATTGGACCGAACTTCAAACAACTGACGCACAAACAAATCTTCATCACTATGAGATATTAGACAATACACCATCACCGGGTGAAAATATTTATCGCCTGCGTATCAAAGGAAAAGATAACAGCGTTACTTATTCTATTCAAAAAAGAGTAGTCTTAAAATTTAATGATCATTTTTCTTTTTATCCAAACCCCGCAAGAAATAAGATCATGATCAATGGTAAGTTAAACGCAGGAACAATTATAAAACTTACAGATATTACCGGCAGAGAAATAAAGAAAATAATTACAAACACAAGTTCGGTATCCTTTGAGCTTTTGCTTCCCTCAATAGAACCCGGCATTTATTTTTTGCGTGTTGATAATTATACAAAAAAAATTGTGATCCTTCATTAACTTTAAAAAAAATCGAACCATGAAAAGGAAGATCCTTTTTCCTGTCTTGTTATTTATATTTCCATTTATTGTTTCCTCACAATCCACAGCTAAAGAATGGTACTCAAAAGGAATTGAGTTGAAAGATAAAAAAGACTATGAGGGAGCACTGGCCGCTTTTAAAAATGCTATTTCAAAAAAGGCTGATTATAGTGAAGCCTATTACCAGGCTGGTTGGTGTTGTGCTGAATTAGAAAATTATGAAGACGCAATAGGTCTTTTGAAAAAATGTATGCCTTCAGATGAAAAAAGTAAAATAAATAAATTTAACGAGTTAGGTTTTTCATATTATAAACTTGAAAAAGCAACCGATGCAATAATAGAATATAAAAATACGATCGTTTTATCACCAAACAACGGTATTGCATTAAGGGGTCTTGGAAATGTTTATTATGAAATAGAAGAGGATTACGACAACGCTATTGAATGTTTTGAAAAAGCTATTAAAGAAGATGAAGATGACTCAAAACCTATCTATTATAAACTTGGTTGGTTATATAATGATAAAGAAAGATATGATGATGCAATAAAAATTATGAAAAAGGCTATTGATTATGACAGCGAAGACTCCGGTTATCGTGAAGAGCTTGGCTATGCTTATTATCAAAAAGAAGAATATGAGTTTGCGCTTACTCAACTAAACAAGGCAATTGCCCTAGATGAGGCTTCAAAACTAGGATATTACTACAAAGGACTTTGTTTCATTGCTACCAATAGAAAAGGTGAAGCAATGAGCATGTATTATAAACTTAAAGAAATAGATAGCGATACTGCTGCGGAGTTGATGGCTAAAATAGATAAAATGAAATAAGGAAGTTCAGGTGTTAATCAGTGTGACTACTTTTTTTCCAGCGATAGAAAACATACCCGGCAATAAGAAATGGTGCCGAAGCGAGATAAATAATTCCAGCATTTAATCCTTTAGCTGGCTTTTCACCAAGCTGTTGGGCTGTTTTCGTGCAAATAGAACATTGAGCTGCTGAAAACTGAAAAAATAAAGTCGAAAAAACAAAAGTAAAAATCAATAAAAAAATCGCCTTTTTCATAACACACATATAAGAAAGCAAAAATACGACAGAAATAAATTATAGATCATTACATTTTTAAGCTCTCCATTCCTCCATTAAACTAAATTTTAAAAATGAAAATTCTTTCCTTTTTTACCGCAGCAGTTCTCTTTCCTGTTTTGCTTTATTGCCAATCCACAGCACTGGATTGGTACAATAAAGGAGTTACTCTGAAAAATGAAAAAAAGTCCTCCGATGCGCTGTCAGCTTTTAAAGAGGCAGTTAAGCTGCAAAAAGATTATAAAGAAGCCTGGTACGAAATGGGCTGGTGCCAAAATGATACAAAAGATTATTATGGTGCAATTACTTCATTGACCAAAGCGAGATCGTTATGGTCTGGAATACCCAAAATCCATTTTGAACTCGGTTATGCTTTCGATAAAACAAACAGTATTGATTCGGCGATGGCCCAATATAACCAGGCGTTGCAACTAAATAGCACTTATTCTTTAGCATACAAGCAACTGGGATATATTTATTATCTAAAAGAAGACTACGGAACAGCTCTTACCAATTTTTCAAAGTATGAAGAGAATGCCAAAAGCCCGATAACTGATTATTTATTCTGGTATCGTAAAGGATTTATGCAAAATGCAATTAAACTATATGAGTCTGCAAGGCTCAGTCTTAACAAATCATTGGAATTTAAGACCGATTATATCAATACTTATCTTGAACTTGGTTTTGCTTGTAAAAATTTGAAACAAGATGAAGATGCCATTAACTGGTATAGAAAAGCAATGGAGTTGGATCCAAAAAGCCATGTTCCTCTCAACGGTATTGGTGAGGTGTATCGGGATCTTAAAAAAGATATGAATGAAGCAATGAGCTGGTACAGAAAATCGTTGGCAATAAATCCAAATGAAAGAAAAGCAAATTTTGGTATTGGTTATTGTTTAAATAATCTCGGTAAATATTCAGAAGCTATTCCTTATCTGCAAAAAGCGATCGCAGAGGAATCCACCTATACAGCTGCTTATATTGAATTAGGTTATAGCAAGTATATGACCAGTGATAATTCGGCTGCTCTTGAAAATTTTAATAAGGCCTTATCGCTCAACCCTAAAAATGAGAATGCCCGTTATTATGCCGGATTGGTATACATCAACCAGAACAACAAAACAATGGCTCAAAAAATGGTGGATGAATTGAAATCATTAAATTCAAAAAATGCAGCCTTACTCCAGGAAAAAGTAAATAAATTATAATGCTGAAATGCAAAAAAGAAAAGCTGCCTTTATCGGGCAGCTTTTTTATTGATAGAAAATTAAATTATGCTTCTACACCAATACGCTTACTTTGTTTTTTTCTCTCATCTTCATCCAGTACCACTTTCCGCATGCGAATAAAATTCGGCGTTACTTCAATACATTCATCCTGCTGAATATATTCCATACATTCTTCCAGCGTCATTAAAGTTTTAGGAGCAATTCTTGTTGCATCATCGCTTCCGCTTGCACGGTGGTTGGTAAGTTTTTTTCCTTCTGTAACATTCACTACAAGATCACCTGGTTTAATATTCTCAGCCACGATCTGTCCTGCATAAACTTCCTCACCCGGATCAACAAAGAATGTTCCCCTGTCCTGTAATTTATCGATAGAATATCCAGTTGTTCTTTCCTGGATCTTTGAAAGCAATACACCATTATTTCTTCCAGGTATAGAACCTTTCCATGGTTTATATTCTGTAAAGCGATGAGCCATTACTGCTTCGCCGGCTGTATTTGTAAGCATTTGTGAACGTAACCCTATCAATCCTCTTGATGGAATTTCAAACTCAAGGTGTTGTATAGCACCTTTTGTTTCCATTACATGCATCTCACCTTTACGTCTTGTTACAAGATCAATTACTTTACTTGCAAACTCTTGCGGAACATCTACCACCAAATTTTCATAAGGTTCGCTTTTCGTTCCATTGATCAGCTTAACCAACACTTGTGGTTGACCCACTGTTAATTCATATCCTTCACGACGCATGGTCTCGATCAATATTCCTAAATGAAGAATACCGCGACCATATACATTAAAACTATCACCGCTATTGGTATCCTCTACTTTCAATGCAAGGTTCTTTTCTGTTTCTTTCATCAACCTGTCACGTAAGTGACGGCTGGTAACAAATTTTCCATCTTTACCATAGAATGGAGAATTGTTGATGCTGAAAAGCATACTCATTGTTGGTTCATCAACACTTATCACTGGTAATGCTTCAGGATTTTCTATATCTGCAATTGTATCGCCGATATTAAAATCTTCAATTCCTACAACAGCACACAGGTCACCAGCAATTACTTCACTCACTCTCTTTTTTCCCATTCCTTCAAACACATATAATTCTTTCGCCTTCGATTTCTTAATAGAACCATCCGCCTGCATCAACGCCACTTGCTGATTTTCTTTTATAACTCCTCTGCCCACTTTACCAATCGCAATACGGCCTAAGAAAGATGAATAATCAAGTGAAGTGATCTGCATTTGCAAAAATCCTTCGTTCACTTTTGGTGGCGGTACATACTTAATAATCCCGTCTAACAATGGATCAATACCTTCTATTTGTACATTGGTATCATTGAACCAACCATTTTTCCCTGAACCATAAAAGGTCGGGAAATTCAATTGTTCTTCTGTCGCATCAAGATTGAAGAATAATTCAAATACGGCATCATGTACCTCATCAGGACGACAATTTGGTTTATCAACTTTATTGATAACAACGATCGGACGAAGATTCAACTGTAATGCCTTTTGCAACACAAATCTTGTTTGTGGCATGGGACCTTCAAAAGCATCCACAAGCAACAGCACACCATCGGCCATTTTCAAAACTCTTTCTACCTCGCCACCGAAATCAGAGTGACCCGGAGTATCGATCACATTAATCTTTACGTCCTTGTAAACCACCGCCGCATTCTTACTAAAAATGGTGATGCCACGTTCTCTTTCGAGGTCGTTGCTGTCCATGATCAGCTCACCTGTTTCCTGGTTATCACGAAACACTTTAGTAGCGTGTAATATCTTGTCTACCAAGGTAGTTTTGCCATGGTCAACGTGAGCAATAATTGCAATATTTCTTATTTCCATACTCTTTTTTAAACGAGCGGCAAATGTACGCCAATTCAGTGGGGCAGCGAAGGAAATGAAAGTGATTATTTTGTTATCAACGTAAGTGCCCTGATTAGGCTTTGCTTGCGTCGCACTCTTGTACTGCAACAATTCTACTCAGCAATTGTCGCAGTAGCCTGCCCATAGCGAAGCGAAGGGTTCGGGAATTCTATTGAGCTATTTGTAACCCAAAACCGCTTATTTACGTCTATTATCCTGCTTCTTTTGTTCCCGGGTAATTAATTTTTAGCTTTATAAAAAATCTGCCATGCGTTTTCTCAAATGGTTCGGAATTTTTTTATTGGTCTTAATAATCGTTTATTTCCTCGGCCCCCAACCTTCCACACCCAAATACAATAATGAATTACCCAATACTCCCTCCGATGCAATACAATTGGAAAAATATATTGCCAATAACGAAGCAAAACATAAACTGAAACCCGACAATGAAGCAAGGATCTTATGGTTTAATGACTCTATAAAAGAAAAAACAGAATATGCAGTTGTTTATTTACATGGTTTCAGCGCCTCGCAAGAAGAAGGCGATCCCGTTCATTATGAGTTTGCAAAAAAATTCGGATGCAATTTATATTTAACGAGACTAGCAGAACATGGAGTTGATACAACAGTTCCTCTGGCAAATTATACCGCCGAAAAAAGCTGGCGATCTGCTGTTGAAGCTTATGCTATAGGCAAACAACTTGGCAGAAAAATAATTTTAATGTCAACTTCAACCGGTGGCACATTGGCATTAAAACTTTGCACCGAATTTCCTGACATATCAGCGAATATTATGATGTCGCCCAATATCGCCATTAATGATCCGAATGCATGGCTGCTCAATAATCATTGGGGTTTACAAATTGCACATATAATAGTCGGTGAACAAAGAACGGTTTCTGACACAACAGCATTATATGCGAAGTATTGGAATTATCGCTACTCGACAAATTCATTAGTGCAATTGGAAGAGCTGCTTGAATCGACAATGAAAGAATCAACTTTTAAAAAAGTAACACAACCAACTTTACTACTTTTTTATTTTAAGGATGATGATCACCAGGATGATGTTGTAAAGGTGTCAGCAATGAAAAGAATGTTTACTCAACTTGCAACCCCAGATAGTTTGAAAAGACAGATAGCCTTACCCAACGCAGAGAATCATGTGCTTGCCTCGCCAATAAAATCAAAAGATGTAGAAAGTGTAAAGAAAGAAATAGAAAAATTTACAATTGAAATACTGAAGCTTTCACCAACTCAACAATAGATCTAAACCCTCACATAAATTTTTCTTTTATCTAAAATATAACCAACCAGCCAGCAGAATAGCATAACTGTTATTGCAAATAAGAACGATCCAAAATAAGGCCCTGCTTTACTAAAAATATTTTGAAATAACCACTGGTAGAGAGGTGTGTCACCAATAGGTATGAACCATAATAATATAGCGGCTATTTCTGAGACCAGGTAAATGAACAACGGGTTTCTTCCAAAAACTTCAAAGAAATAATTGAACCGCCTAATTTTTAAAAAATCAATGAGGTAAATTAATGCAGCGAGTAGCACACAATCAATTCCGACAGTAAGAAATACATAACTGCCTGTCCATAGTTTTTTATTGATAGGATGAAAGTTATTCCAACAAAAAGCAAGAAAGATCAAGACAACTCCAACCAATAAAAGTTTTGTCAATCCTTCATAGCTGTTTCCCTTTTCCTGTATCCATTTACCTGCAGCATACCCAAAAGTTACATTGGCAATTGCAGGCAGCGTACTTAATAACCCTTCAGGATCAAATGCTACTCCTTCACCATGATATAAATGATCAGGACCAAATAACCACAGATCTAATCTTGTCCCGGCATTTGTTACCATATCATAAGGATCAGCGCTTCCTCTGAACATTAATAAAATAAGCCAGTATATAACAAGAAAGGCGAGTGATAAACGCAGAACCGTATTCAATTTTAAATAATGGATCATTATTGCTGCCGCGCAATATCCTAATGCTATTCGTTGTAGCACACCCATGATCCGTGTATGACTTATTGGTTTTGCAGATAATCCTCCAGCTTCATTCCATTCCATGAAAGGAAACCAATACATCAGGTAGCCTAATAAAAAAATAATGATCGTTCTTTTGAAAATTTTACCAAGCACTGCGCCATTGCTCATCGTATTCCATTTCTTCATCGCAAAACTCATTGCATTTCCTACTGCAAACATGAAAGAAGGAAAAATAAGATCGGTGGGTGTGAAGCCGTGCCAGTTTGCATGCAACAGTGGCGCATAAGCAGTTTCATAACTTCCCGGAGTATTTACAATGATCATAAAGCAAATCGTCATACCGCGAAAAACATCGAGTGCGGTGAACCTTTGTGGTTGCATAAGCAGTGTTTCGTTTTTCGAATGTAAATATTATATCCAGAACCCGGGAGATAATTCTGAGTTAGAAGATTTTTCGGATAAGCCAAATGATAAGTGTGCCGAGCAAACTAAATAAGATCATTGTTACGATTGGAAAATAAAATTTGAAATTTTCTTTTTCGATCCTGATATCACCAGGCAAACGCCCGATCCAATTTAATTTATCATGAAAAAAGTAAATGATAATGCCGACCAGAATAATGATCACTCCAATGCCAACGATCCATTTTCCCGTTTCGCTATTCATACTACAAAACTATAAAGAAGGAGTTATCAGAAAGGGAATCCAATGCCAAGGTTATAAATAATATTTTCTCTTCTCCACGACTTATGATTGAATTCTATTTGGTCCATCACCCATGGATTTTGTTCCCATGGTTTGCGTAAGGGAAAAGCAATATCAAGCCGTATAACAAAAAGTGTAATATCAAAACGAAGACCAATACCGGCGTCAATTGCTAATTGACTTAAAAATTTACTGGTGAATTCACCTCCGGGTTTATGTGTGTATGTACTGTCATTCATCAACCAGATATTTCCGGCATCAAGAAACAATGCCCCATATAACGGGCCATTAATCCTGAATCGAAACTCAGTATTTAATTCGAGTTTTATATCGCCGGTCTCATCAGGTAAAAAATCAAGCGAATCAACAAAACGATAAGTACCTGGACCCACTGACCTGCTTCGGAATCCCCGAAGGCTATTAGTTCCACCTATAAAGAATTGTTTGATATACGGAAGCTGCACAGAGTTGCCATAAGGAATTCCAACGCCTACAATTGCCCTGTTTGCCCATGTAGAATGTAATCCAAACTTTTTATAATAACGTGCATCCAATTCAAACTTGATGTACTGTGAAAAAGGTACATCACGTATCAATACTTCTTTTCCATTTTTTACATCAGCACCAGAAAACAATCCCGCAATATTTCCTGAAAGATCGATCAGCCCATTAAAATAATATGAATTGTTTTTCTGTATTCCCGTCGCTAATTGATTGTAATTATATTGATAGGTAGCACCAAGGATAAATTGCTTTTGTACAGCACGTGCCAACAATGTATCCTGGTGAACAAGGCTGTCATATTTTGCTGTAACATTTCTTGGCTGAACATAATTGACACTTATAGGATAAAACTCATGTTGTTTTGCAAGACTTTCTTTCCATAAATAACCGTAAGCCGCCCGGAAAGAATTTAATGTATAAAGCTCTATCCTCTTCAGCACATCAATGCCTAATTGGAGATTCGTTCTGGGTACATAGCCACCTTTTATTTTGAACCTTGCAAATGGCACAACGAATCTTGGTATACCAAAATTCATTTCGCCGCCATAGCGAACCGACTGGTATCCTTTAAATGTCCCACCAATTTGAACATCTGCTCCGGTATATGCACTTAAGATCAGATGCTCTCCTCCTTTGAAAAGATTTCTGTCTTTCCAATTTACAGAAATCAAAGTCCCGTTAAGATTGTTTGACCGGACAGCAGTAGAAAATTCAGCTCCCAACGATTTTCTTGGCAAAGGCGTGAGATAATAAAATACATCGAGATAGGCTGAATCAGTTTCCCGATTGATCTCAAACCTGTTTTTTACAAATTTGAAAAGATCAAGATTCACAAGACGGCTGAGTGTAAGGTTATGATCAGTGCGATTATAAACATCTCCCGGTTCGAACTTCATGGTTTCACTGAACAACCAGGGCTTGTATCTTTTTCTCCTGTCAATTATATAATAGCCTTTATAATATTGTGCCTGAGATATGCTGCTATCAATACGTTCCATATTCAAACTATACCCCGTATAGATCTGAACATCTTTTATCCTGTAAACTTCTTTTGATTCAAATGGTATACCGGGTTTAACTGTTACATACATATTCACAAGATGATTACCCAGGGTAGTATCTGTTTTTACCAATATAAATTCGGGGCTAAAAAAATAAAATCCTCTTTCTTTCAGATAGGCATCAATACGAATACGTTCTGCTTTGATCACATCAAGATCGAATGGTTTTCCCGGGATCAAAAGTGTTTCATAGCTGCTTTTAAGAATTGTAGAAAACAGTGCATTACTATCTCCGGGAAAATGAACTGCATTGATCTTGTATTGCATGCCTGCTTCTACATTATAACGAGCATTCGCTTTTTTGCGTCTTATAATAGTATCCCCGGATACTTTTGCCTGGAAGTATCCTTTGTTTTCCATATGGCTTTGTAATAAACTAACATTTTGCTGCAGATCAACCTGGCTTAACAAAACAGGTGGCTCGCCATTTTTATCCCTGATCTTCCCAAAAAAAGAGCCCTCTTTTTTATTTCTAAACAAATTGTAAATGGAAAGTTTCAGTCGTAGTCCCAAAAATTTTGAATTGGGTTTTGGTCTTGTCAACCCTTCAAGATCTTCACTCAATACTTTTTTCTCCCGAACGGTAGAAGTGCCATTAACAGTTATATTGGCACCAGTATATAATTTATCATTAGCAGGCAAATGTCTTGTATTGCTACAGCCAGTTATAAAAAAATAAACCGTTGCAAAAATGATAATATGATATCTACCCGATCTCATTCTTACTTGTTTTGATAATTCACACCATCCACTCTTTGATTTTTTCTTTTTCTAAATAATTCACTGAACCGATTATAATCTACGTTGATGAGAAAACTAACCCCGGTTTCAATAATATAGCCATCAACAACTCCTTCATATCTATTTTTCCTGTAAAAGCGTATCATATACCTGCCATCGCGACTAATAGAATAGTTGATATTCAGATCTCCAAAAACATTACTCTCTTTCTGGCCGGTATTCTTTGGACCTTCCAATTCAAAATTGCTTCCAACTGAAACTGTCAATCTTTCATTAAGGAGTCGTTTGCTTAACCCTATATTCAAGTCTGTTCTGCTTCGTTGTTCGCCCGTGGTGTAATCATCGGTAGATGAGACATCAAATGTCAGATCAACACCATCAATAAGCCCTGCTGCAAGTCTATTAAGTTGTTCAGTCATCAACTTGCTCACACTTTGGCGGGCATAAGAAGATGCGCTGAACATTGGAGTGGCGCTAGCCAAAGGGTTTTGGCCGACAAAGCGATTCAATAATAATAAAGCAAATACCTGGCGATTGGTTTCCCCCGGTTCTTGTCTTAATTCTTGAAGCCTTCTATCTACCTGCGTAATTATATCATTGGAAACGCCGTAATTCTTATCTAGTGGCAGTACAATATCAAATGCAAGCTCAGGTTTCATCAGCTCACCTGTCATTGTTAATCGAACTTCAAATGGCAGCTTTTGCATGTACGTATTTCGTATTTCCTGTGAAGTCGCTGCAATTTGGTTTTGCACAAGATCGATCGGAGCAGTATTGGCAATATAAACTGCATTTACATCTAATGTGGCTTTAGTAGGTTCGTTTAACCAGGTGATGCTGCTTCCTTTTTCAATATCAAAACGACGACGCAGGAAATTAAATGAGATCTCATACGAGCCTTTTTCCAATTCATAATTACCAACCAATGTAATTTTTCCACTCGGATCGATACCAGTTGATAAAACCGCTTCTCCCTGCACATTTATAAAATCTCCATTAGCTTCATCAATGATGATATTAAATATTGCTTCTTTTCTTATTTCAATGTTCGTTATAATATTCATCCCTTTGAATGGAGAAATATTGAGCGAGTCATATGCAAGAAAGAGTGAATCATTCTGTGGTGCATCCATATTCACAAATTCAACAATGCCATCTCTTGCAGCAACACCGGGTTGTCGCTGCGGGATAACTACAGAAAGATCTGTTCCTTCATTAACAGTTATATTACCATCCATATCCGGAGTTATTTCCGTTCCGCCTACATGCATATTCGATGTAATGACAAGCTTTCCGTAATAAATTTTGTTATCCTTTTTTGTAGTATTAAGAACCTGGAAGTTGCTGGCATTAACATCAAGATCGAAATTGTAATTGGTAAAGTTTAGAGTTTGCACAGTTCCATTTAAGCTGAGTTCATTGTTAGCTGTATCTTTTATTACAAAATCTTCAAAATGAAATCCGTTTTGGGTTACGATGATCTTTTCTCCATCTATTCTATACTGACTTCCTAATAACGTTGTGGCAAAACTTGCTTTATCAAAATTGATCGGGCCATCGATCTTAGGCTCTTTTACCGATCCTTTTATACTGATATTTCCATTTACACCACCCGAAGCATTCTTGATCATTCCACCAAATGCTCCTTCCACTGTGGCAAGTTGCATTTGTCGCACCGCCAAGTCAAGATCCAGTGCAATATCGTTTTCACCTTTTGGTGCAAATGAACCTGTCAGGGAAATATCATTTCCTCTTCCTGTTATTGTTGCGCTAGTATTGTACCGATCACCGGACGTGTTATCGACTTTGATCACCGCATTTCCTACTGTATCCCCTTTCATGCTAAGGTCATTAATAGTAAGATCGCTGGTGAATACAGGTTGTCTCAAAATATTTCTAAATGCCATTGTTCCATTCATAGAACCGTTAACAAGCAACGAATCTGATTTCAAAAAAGCTGTGATAGTCGATAATTGAAAATTTGCAAATCCAACGTTTAATAATTGTCCCTCAGTTTGAAGAGATAACCGCTGATCATTTTTTTGTAATGAAAAATTATTGGCAATTATATTATCCTTTGTTATGGTAATTGAATTGTTAGCAGAAACGATCCATTTGTCATAGTTCAACATCAAACTATCAGAACGAAGATTTATAGTATAATTCCCTTGCGACGGTTGAGTCAGTAATCCACTCAAATAATATTTATCCTTCCCGCTCTTATCGTCTATGTTTAAATTGAAATCAATTTTATTATTTAGTGCGATTGCATCGAATGTTGTATGATAAAGATTATGACCAACTCCTGTTATATGCTGCACATCCCCTGTAAACTGCAAACCTCTATCTGTAGTATTTATCTTAAGGTTTACACCACTAATCTCATTTCCATTATAAGAAATAAATGGTGTATTTGCGATAGCATTTAATCCTTGTTCAGTGGATGCTCTTCCCTCAATATGGATCGGTTCAAATGATCTCAAACCAGGAACAAAAGCAGTTAATGCAGGCGCATTCAAAATATCAGCAGTAAAAGAAAAATTATAAGGTTGTACAGCAGCAAGTGTATTTGCCGGGGCAATCTGAAAATAAGGCTCAATACTTTTTTGAAAGATCATGCCAAGATCGGTATAGCGATACTGACCGTTTAACCTTGCATTGGCTACATCGCTTCTTAAGGTCATAAATTGAGCAGTATCATTTCTGCCGGAAACAAATTCAATCGTATCCAATGGCAGTCGCTGATCGGCTGATACGAATAAAGCATTTGTCATTAAAACATTTGCTTCCAGATAATTTTCATTGATCACAGGAATGTTTGCGTCGATTTTTCCTCTTACAATTGCTGGCTGGGGTGTAAGATTCAATGGGAATGTTTTAATACTATCTAACATTCCTGTAAAGTGAAATGAGGGATTTTCAGATATATTTCCTGTAAGTGTTCCGTTAAGATCTATGTTTGGATCATTTATATCTGTAATCACATTAAGTGAAGAGCCGATGATATTTCCATCTACATTAATATTTCTGTATGTATAATCATTATATACAACTGAATAAATATCTCCTTTAAATTTTGTGTTGATCTTACCGGGAGTAAATCCTTTACCAGATACTGTAACGTTCGCACTAATGTTTTTAACCTGGTCATTTCTTACAATATATCCAAGATCCAAAGAACTTGTTTTTACCAATGCATTATAAGTTGCAGCATCCGGATTACTGAGATTTGTAAACCTGCCATTTACGAATGCGGTACCAACAGAAGAATTGATAGTTAGATTAGTCGAAAGATTATTGATATTACCCGCAACTGTCCCATGCGCATCAAACTCTTCCGGCAAATTGATCTGCTCATTCGATAAACGCCGACCAGTAAACAAAGCAATATCGGTTTGATTTGTATGTAACCTCCTTATTCTTAATGTAGCTCCTGTTTTATTCGGATCGCTGTTTGTCGCCAATGAGCCGCTGGCATCTATCTGTGTATTTTTCAAGCCACGGAATTGCAGGTTTGCGATATGCATTGTTTGAAGCGTTCCATTTCCCTGCAGATTGATATGCCATATAGCATTAGGATTTGCAAATGCCGGCTGCGAACGCAATTTGGGAGCAAAAGCAAGTATATCTTTTACCTGAAC
>Ga0193738_1000229_pt1 | contig 38836 bp, 61 predicted proteins | sample L2a1metaG_FD_144927 | JGI IMG/M metagenome (GOLD analysis project Ga0193738, IMG submission 144927) | Soil microbial communities from a riparian zone of the East river system, Colorado, United States - L2a1 | ecosystem: Environmental > Terrestrial > Soil > Riparian zone | place: USA: East River... | reverse complement strand
GGCTCCCTCGTGTGGGCGCGAATTAGAGCAGGGGGTTTTCCGGAAACGGGGTTTTGGGCAGTGAAAAGGAGCTCAACAAATGTTCGGGATAGGGGCGCACAGCCCGACGTCAGGCCCGAAAAGCGACACCGTAAGCGAGAGGAGCGAGAGCGATGGGGAAAGGATTGGCGTTACTGAATCAACCGGGCGAGAAGAGGCGCCGGCGGCCGCGGACCGTGCCCGCGTCGGCCGACTGGCTGTCGCCGAAGCAGGCGGCGGCACACCTCGGAGTCAGCGTCACCGCGATCTATGCGGCGTGCAAGACGCACGGGTTGCCGCACTCCAAGGTCGGCCACTCGACGATCCGCATCCGGCCCAAGTTGCTCGACGCCTGGATGGACGACCGCTCCTCGAAGTGATCGGCGACTGGGTTAGTTGTGGTATAGTATCTATACCGCATGCGCTTCGAATTCGACCCCGCCAAGTCTGCCGCGAACAGGGCGAAGCACGGGATCGACTTCGTGGAGGCACAGGCGCTGTGGGCTGATCGCGATCGTGTGGAGCGCACGGCGCGCTCCTCGACGGAGCCGCGATTTCAGATCATCGCCTCGATCGGACAAACCGTTTGGACGGCCACGGTGACGTATCGCCATGAAGACAGCACCCGCCTCATCTCAGTCCGCCGCGCGCGGCGGTTCGAAAAAGCGCTCTACCAACGCGAGCGCACGTCGGCGTCCCATGATTAGTGCGGAAGAATTTGATCGACTCGCCGATCTGCCGCCCGATGATCCCGAGGGCGATCTGGAGCCCTACATCGACCACAGCAAAACCCGTCGCCCAGGCCGTGAGATCCAGCGCGTCAATGTCGACTTTCCCGTCGACCTGCTGCGCGAGATCGACCTTGAGGCGTCGCGGATCGGCATCGCGCGCCAGGCGTATATCAAGCTCCGGATCGCGGACGCGGTGAGCGCGGCGCGGGAGCGGGCGAAGTAATGCCCCGGCGCGCCTCGAGTGGCACGAAGGGGCTCCTGAAGCACCACAAGTGCGGCCGACCCGGACGGCGCCTCACGCGGTGCGCCTGTCAATGGATCGGGAAGTATCAGGGGCGGCGAGTGGTCCTGAGCAAGTGGGCGGGCCAGGAAGTCGATCCGCACTCGACGGAGAAGGCCGAGGCTGTCCTGGCGCGGTTCAAGGTGGCCATCGACGGCGGCACATTCGACCGCGCGGGCGAGCGCCCGGCGCCAGGGACCGCGCAGACGTTGGCCGGCTTCATCGCCGAGTGGCAGACGCACTACGCCGCGGAGCGCGGCCTCTCCGCGAACTCGATGGGCCCCATGCTCAACGTCCTGGCGACGAGCCGCCTCGGAGGGCTGAGCCTGAAGCAGCTCGCCGATGCCGCCGAGGAGATCGAGCGGTGGCTGAACATCACCGCCAAGGCGCGCAAGTGGAAGAACTCGACCTGGAACAACTACCACGAGATCCTGGGGCGGGTGCTCAAACGGGCGGTCCGGTGGAAGCGGTTGACGGTCAACCCCATGGCGTCGATTGACCGCAAGGTCGCCGCGAAGCCCGAGCACTTCAAGCAGCGCCACCTGGTCGAGGACGTCGAGGATCGGCTCTTCGACGTGGTCGACCAGTTGAACCGGCCGCAGCACTTTCCCAATCGGAAGAAGCTGACGCAGGAGCAGGCCGACGCTATCCGCGCCGCCCTCGAGCGGGGGCAGACGGGCAAGGCGGTCGCGGCGGAGTTCCAGATCTCGCCGTCGGTGGTCTCGGCGATCAAGAACTTCCAGATCTGGGATCCGGAGCGGCTCAAGCCCGGCACCAAGGGGCACGAGATGCGCCGCCGGCTGATCGGCGCCCTCGACGGCGGCCTGCGGGCCGGCGAGATGCTGAAGCTGCAGCTGCACCACGTCACCTGGCGCCCCGTGCCGTTCACGCGCCCGAACGGCACGACGGGGCAGGGGTACGTCATAACGCTACCGCCCGAGATCACGAAGGGCGGCAAGTCGACGGGCGAGCCCGAGACCGTCTTCGCTGGCACGCCGCGGTTCGTGCAGATGCTCGAGCAGCGGCGGTTTCAGCTGCAGGGCAACAAGCTCTCGCGGACGTTCATCTTCGGCAGCGAGGACGGGAGGTATCAGGCGAGCTTCGACCGCTTGTGGCGCGAACTGTTCACCCTTGCCGGGCTGGTGCCGGGGCGAGCCCAGGGGCTGGTGTGGCACACGACACGGCACGAGTTCATCAGCCGCGTGGCCGAGAACACCGGTGACCCTGTGCTGACACAGGAGGTGGCGCGGCATCGCGATCTTGAGACCACGCAAGGCTACTTTCACGCGCGGCAAGACCGGCGCTACGCGGCGGCTGGAGGGCTCTGGCGAGGATGACGCGCGTTGGTACAGGAAGGCATCCTGTTGGCATCCGAGGGCTGAGAATGAACGATTTACTCAGTGAACTGTGAGAGGCCGGTGGTGTTCGGGACCGAGAGGTCGCTGGTTCGAATCCAGTCGCCCCGACCACCTTTCCTCGCAATCCCTTAGGAATTCCAACGATTACTCTCGTTAGCTCTCGTTAGTTTTCGCTAACGATTCGTCGTTTTTGCGTACAGGAAGGCATCCGGAAGGCATCCGACGGGATCGGCCGGTACCTTCAGTCGGAGGAGGGCCAGCGGGGAGCCGCGGGGCGTTCAAAAGGTTACGCGGTAGTTACGCAGCCGCGGGGCGCGTAACCGTTCGGACAGGCCAGCGGGCGCTCGAGTAGCCCCATGAGGATGCAGACATGAGCGACAACCAGAGCAGGCAGACCGCACGCCAGCTGTGCCAAGACCTGAAGGATTTCGTGGATCGACTCCCGAGCCAGATCGAAGGGGCCCCCGACGACGACGGGCCAGTGCTTCAGATTCTCATCGAGCGCATGGCGAAAGCGATCGCCGCCCTCAAGTAACGGGCTTCAGGCGCCAGCCCCGGCTCCCCATCGGCGAATAGCGGTGCCGCCTCCGTAAAACTACGGGGACTCTGCTATGTCGTCGCCACGTACAGGCGCGCGGTCGGCCGTGAAGGGCGAGCACGGGCCCGGCGGGCGATCGCGACCCCTGCGTGAAGCGTGGCTCCGCCGGGGGGTAATGGCTCAAGGCCGGGCGTGACGATGGCCTGACGGCTGAGTCTGTGCCACAATCCGCCCGCAGATGCCGACGGTAGCTGAAGCCTCGACCCAGAACGTCAAGCGCCTCCTCGAGCTTTTCCCGATTTCGCGGTTGCGCGCCGTGTGGCCGGCGATCAAAGGCTCTAAAGAGGAGGTCTGTCAGGCGATTGCTGAGGCGAAGGAGCCCGACCAGGTCGTTGCGTTCGTGAACGAACACTTCAGCTGCTGTCGCCAACACGTCCACGTCTTCGATCGTCCCGCTGGCGGCTTCGCCCTGCCGGCAAGGCTGGCGGAGGCAACAGCCGAAGTGCTCGCGGCTGGCGAGGACGCGTTGTACGTCGTGCGCTCGGAATACAAGGTGGTGCTCAAGGACCCCCTCGAGGAGGCCACCCTGGAGTTCTTGTGGCCGATTCGAATCGAGATGACAGACGCGCATTTGATCGTGCGGTTCGTCGTCCTCGAGAAGGACTTGGGCGCGTACTTCGACCGGCCCTATCTGTTAAATAACCGCGGCAGCGACGAGAAGGACATCGTCAACGGGCTCGCCTCTGGCTACAGCCTCACGCCCGCGGACCTGCACAGAGGCGTAAAGAAACTCTGGGTCGATGGGTTCATGGATGCGCCCAAGACGAAGTACAAGAAGGCGAAGTCGACCGCGGCCGAGGCGATGGACGAGGAGCTTGGCATCAAGGAGCACAACCCGGAGCTCTACGCCCAGCTGCTCGAATCGGTGATGTTTGCCACGATGTTCAAGGTCGACTCCGCCCGAGCCCTGACGGTAGAAGTGTTCTCGGTCGACCCGTCGACGGGGTACATCGCGTTTCCAAGGTACGCTGACAACGCAGGGGATACCGACGTTGTTATTCGAGAAATTCTTACGAACAATCAGTGAGCATCTCGGCGATCCCTTGTCGGGAAGGGAAGACGAGCTCACGCGATTGAACCCGGACAAGTTCTACGCCGAGAACGTGCGTAGCCTGCTGGACGTGTCGGCGGGAGCCGCCCAGCAGATTTGCGAGACAGCCGTCCGTCAAGGGTTGTTCAGGCGCGGCATCGAGCTGCTGTGTCCGGACGGGAGCGTTGCGAAAACGGCCGATACGGAAGCGCAGCTCCCACCCACAGTCAGTTGTTGGGTCGAGCGCGACGGCGATCTTGAAGAGCAGCACTTCAACAAGACCGACCTTCGCCGACTGACGTTCTACAGGCTAATCGACACCGACCGTGGCGATACCGACCGAGCGACAGCTTAGAGTCGCCGAAGTCACCGCTCGCCTCCGGATGGCGTGGGTAGCTCTCTGGTTCGCGCTCGGCCTCTTCGCGATCGTCCTCTTCGCCTTCCTGCTCGCCGCGTTCTACTTCCACAACACGGCTCCTACGTGGCTGCTCGGTACGATCGAGGTCCTGCTGGGAGGTAATTTGGCGCGGGTGTACTGGCACTTGTTCCCGGGCAGCGGTCCGCCGAAGAGCGAGGGCTCCTAACCGGCTCGGGGCGCGCCCTATGCGTCTGGCGCTTCGGCCGTCGGCGGTAGAAGCCCCGCAGCCCTGGCGCGCGCATCGACGCGCATCGAATTGACAGGCCGTCCCGCGTGTTCCTTACTTGCTAGCAGGCATGGTCGTGCCGTACACTCTTGCCTGCTAGCAAGCAGAAAGGAACTATGGCCAACAAGCGGATGACCGAGGTGGCCGCCTCCGGCGGCCGTGCACGACGAGACAAGCTGACCGCGGACGAGCGCCGGTCGATTGCGAAGGCCGCCGCCGAATCGCGGTGGGCAAAGGCTCCGGCCCGAGAGGTGCCCAAGTCGGCGTTTGGAGACTCGGATCGCCCGCTCCGGATCGGCGATGCCGAGATCCCGTGCTACGTCCTTGATGACGGGCGCCGTGTGCTGGTTCAGCGCGGCTTGCAGGCCGGCATCGGCATGTCGACCAGCGGGGGCACAGGCGGTGCGCACCGCATGGCCCGATTCGTGGAGTCTCTGCAAGCTAAAGGCGTGGATATCGGTGACTTAGCCGTGCGCATTAGGACGCCCATCATCTTCCAGCCAGCAGGATTCGTTAAGCCCGCCTACGGCTACGAAGCGACGATCCTTCCCGACATCTGCGACGCCGTGATCGAGGCCGACAGACGCACACTGCTCATGCCGAGTCAGGCGCACTTCGCCGCGCAGTGCCAAATCCTGACTCGCGCCTTTGCCCGCGTCGGCATCATCGCTCTCGTTGACGAAGCGACGGGCTACCAGGGCGTGCGGCCCCAGGATGCGCTCGAACAGTACCTGCAGTTGATCGTTCGGAAGGAGTTGGCGGCGTGGGTGAAGAAGTTCCCGGACGAATTTTACGAGAACGTCTACAAACTCAAGGGATGGATCTGGCCCGGGATGGGCAAGAACCGGTACAGCGTGGTCGCCCATTACACTCGCGACCTCGTGTACGAGCGCCTCGCTCCCAACTTGCTCAAAACGCTCGAGGAAAAGAGCCCTCGAAACGAACACGGGCAACGGCCCCACAAGCTGCACCAGTACCTGACCGATGACATCGGCGAGCCGATGCTTGCGCAGCACCTGCACACGTTGATCATGTTTCAGCGACTGGCGCTCGCCAGCGGCCACGGATGGCACCGCTTCGTCAAGACGGTCGATCAAGTGCTCCCGAAACGCGGGAGTACCTTAGAGCTTCCACTCGCCGATCCAGCGCGAGCCTGACGACGCCTCACGCGCCCGCCGCCGGCTGTAGATCGAACGTGAGGACGTTCGAGTCCTGGCCGCCGATGGTCCGGGCGAGGACGGGGATCGGGAGAGCGACTTCCGCCGTGGCCATATTCACGGAAGTCGTGAGTTCCGTCGCCGACACGTAGGTCGTCGGCTCCGGGCTGCCGTTCCAGACGATCACGGAGTCCGGCCGGAAGCCGGTCCCGTGCACGTGCAGCGTGAAGCTCGGATCGCCGAGCTTCGCCGACGGCGGCACGAGCGAGGCGAGCACGGGCGGCACGAGCGCGGGTGATGAGCCGTCGCCGATCGCTTCACCGCGCGTCGCGACGACGACCGGTGACGGCAGGATGCCGTTGATCGCCGATTCGAGCGAGGAGGCCAGCACGGTGCGCGTCGTGCCGTCCTCGAGCTCGAGTGTCCACGCGAAAAGCCCGGGCGCGATCGTCAGAGTCGGCATAGCGGCGTGACCTCCGTCGCAGAGAATACACTCGGCGCGGCCGCGGCCGGTGCATACTGAGGCGCGTCCTTATGGCACGCGGCCGAAAACCCACGCCGACGACAACCCGGCGCCTGGCCGGCAATCCCTCGCATCGGCCGCTCAATCCCCTCGAACCCGACCCGCCGGCGCTCGACGCGTGGGAGCCGCCCGAGGAGCTCGAGACACCCGCCGCGCGCGCCGAATGGCTGCGCCTGGTGCCGATGCTGCGCGCGTGTCGCCAGATCACCGCGGCCGATCGGGGTGCGCTGGTGGCGCTCTGTATCGAATGGAGCCGCTATCTCGAGGCGATGCGGGAGGTGCGGACGAAGGGCTTGATCCTCAAGGCGAGCCGCTCGGGCTATCTGATGCCGAATCCGTATCTGAGCGTCGGGACCAAGGCGCTCGCGAATTGTCAGAAGCTCTGGCCGGAGCTCGGGCTGACGCCCTCGAGCCGCTCGCGCGTCCGGATCGCCGGGCCTGGCCAGGCCGACGGCGATCCCGAAGAGGCGGCGTTCGCGGAATTCGACGAGCCCCCGTCGAGGCGCCCGTCATGAGGGCCTGGCTTGAGCTCGGCGCGCTTGTCGCCGTCGCACTCCTCGTCGGCGGAAAGCTCGTGTCCCTCGGGCGCCCGGCGCCGGGGTACGTCGTGATCGTCGCCGCGCTCGTCGCGTTCGCCGTGATCGTTCGGCGGTCCTCCGACGAGCCGTGACGTATGCACCCGATTGATCGCTACGCGCGCGCCGTCGTCGACGGGCGCGTCGTGGCCGGCACGTACCACCGCCTCGCCTGCGCCCGGCATTTGCGCGACCGGGCGCGCGCGGCCGCCGGCGATCCGTCCTTCCCCTACGTCTTCCGGCCGGCGCTCGCGGATCGCTTCTTTCGGTTCGCGCAGCAGCTCCGGCACTACAAAGGCGAGTGGGCCGGCACATTGATCCGCCTCGAGCCGTATCAGCTGTTTCAACTCGGCTCGCTGTTCGCGTGGGTGCACGTCGAGACCGGGCTGCGGCGCTTTCGCGTCGCCTACAACGAGCTCCCAAGAAAAAACGGGAAAAGTCTCAGCGCGGCGATCGTGGCGCTCTACGTGACGTTCTTCGACGGGGAGCCCGGCTCGGAGGGCTACTGCGTCGCGACCAAGCGCGACCAGGCGCGGATCGTCTGGAACGACTGCAAGCGCCTGGTGCGCGCCCACCGTGCTCTGCGCGCGCGAATTGTCGCGCTCACGGCCAATCTGCACCACGAGGGGACGGCGTCGAAGCTCGAACCGCTCGGCGCCGATCGGGACTCGACCGACGGGCTCAATCCGCAGCTGGTGACGCTCGACGAGGCGCACGCGCTCAAGGCCCGCGGGATGATCGACGTCATGGAAACGGCGATGGGCGCGCGGCGTCAGCCGCTCATCAACTGGATCACGACCGCCGGGAACGACCCCGTGTCGCCGTGCGGCGATCAGCACGAGTACGCCTGCCGCGTGCTCGACCAGGCGCACACCGACGAGACGCTCTTCGCGTTCATTGCCCACGCCGACCCCGACGACGATCCGTGGGCCGAGGCCACCTGGCGCAAGGCGAACCCGAACTACGGCGTGAGCGTGAAGCCCGACGACATGGAGAACCTGGCGCGGAAGGCGCGGCACATGCCGGCGGCCGCGGCGGCGTTCAAGCAGAAGCGGCTCAATCTCTGGGTCAACACGCTGGCGCCCTGGCTGTCGATGGAAGGCTGGCGCGCGGGGCAATCGGCCTGGACGCTCGACGACATGACGGGCGAGCCGTGCTGGCTCGGGATCGACCTCTCGAGCAAGATCGACCTGACGGCGATCGCGCTCGTTTTTCCTCCGACCGACGAGCGGCGCCCGTGGCGAATCGGGGCGTTCGTGCTGACGCCCGAGGCGACGCTCGAGGAGCGTGCGCACCGGGACCGCGCGCCGTACCGCGAATGGGTCGAGGCGGGCCATCTGCTCACGAATCCCGGCAACCGAATCGACCAGGAGGCTGTCCGCGAACTCGTGCTCGAGGCGCGCGACTGCTTCGACGTGCGATCCGTCGGCGTCGATCCCTACAACGCCGGGAATCTGGTGCAACTCCTCGAGCGCGACGACGGGCTTACGGTGGTCGAGATCGGCCAGTCGATGCTGCAAATGAGCGGGCCGGCCAAAGACTTCGAAGCCGACGTGCTCGACGGGCTCGTCGACGCCGGCGGCAATCCCTTGCTCGGCTGGTGCGCGTCGAATGTCGTCGTCATGCACGACAACAAGGGGAATATCTACCCCGTGAAGAAGCGCAGCCGGGGCCGCATCGACCCGATTATCGCGGCGCTCCTGGCGCGCAAGCTCGCCGCGCTCGAGCTCGCCGAGCCGGCGGCCGCGCCGATCGACCTCGTCGTCTTCTGAGAGGAAGGCCGGTATGAGCGACGAATCCGAACGTGAGCGACGGAATCGGGGCGGGCGCCCGGCGAACGGGAGCACACCGGTCAACGTCCGGCTGTCGGCGGCGACGTACGACGCCGCCCACGCCCGCGCTGGCCTGGAGCGCCGCCGGAGTGTTCCGGCGCTCGTGCGCGCCGCCGTCGAACGCTACCTCGCCGACCCAGACGACGCCGACCGCGACGAGTAAACGGTACCAATCCTCGACAGCCGGCGCGGCGCGCCTCGACCATGGCGCCGTGCGTCTGGCCTTCTGGCGCCCCCCGTTCCTGCATCGCCGCTGCCTGATCACGACGAAGAGCGCGCCTGACAACGCCTTCGACGCCGTGATCTTTGAGCGGCGCGGTGCCTGGCTCGTGCTCAAGCGATGCTCGCTTCTGAAGCCAGGCGAGGCGCCGGTCCCCATGGACGGCGATGTCGTGATCCCGGTCGCCGACTTCGCCTTCGCTCAAGTGGAGGCGGCGCCGTGATCGTCAAGAGTTTCGGCGCGCTGCAGTCGTTCACGACGAAAAGCCCGGCCGCCGGCGGCGTCGCGCTGGTCACGAGCTCACGCTCCGTGTTCGACACGATGAGCGCGGCGACGTATGCGGCGATCTATCGCACGCAGCCGAACGTCCGGACCGTCGTGGACTTTCTCGCCCGCAATATCGCGCAGATCCCTCTGCAGGCGTTCCGGCGCGTCTCCGATCTCGACCGCGAGCGCCTGGCCGGTCACCCGGTCCTGCACTGGCTCGATCGGCCGAACCCCGGCACGACACGCTATCGGCTCTTCCAGTCCCTGATGCAGGACATGGGAATCTACTTCAACGCGTACTGGCTCAAGGTGCGCCGCGAGGATGACTCGATCGGGCTCGTGCGCCTGCCGCCCGAAGAGATGACCGTTCAGGGCTGGCTCGTGCCGTCGGGCTTCACTTGGACCCTCCCGGACGGCCGCACCATCCCACTGGCGCGCGAATCGGTGGTCTATTTCAACGGTTACGACCCCTGCAATCCGCTCATGGGGCTCTCGCCGCTCGAGACGCTCCGCGCGCTCCTGCTCGAAGACGCCGCGAGACCTCCTATCGCCAGAACTACTGGAAGAACGCCAGCCGAATCGACGGGGTGATCACGCGCCCGATCGCCGCCGGCAAGTGGAAGGACAACGACAAGCAGACCTTCCGCGAGCAGCTCGAGGCGCGACACACCGGCAACAACGCCGTCTCGACGCTGATTCTCGACGAGGGCATGACCTTCGCTGCGCGTGCGTTCTCGCCGCGCGAGTCCGAGTTCGTCGCCGCACGCAAGCTCACCGACGAGGAAGTCGCGCGCGCCTATCACGTGCCGCTGCCGATGGTCGGGATTCTCGATCACGCGACCTTCAGCAACATCAAGGAACAGCATAAGCAGCTCTATCAGGACTGTCTCGGGCCCTGGCTGCAGATGATCAGCGAGGAACTCGAGCGGCAACTCCTGTCCGAGGCGAGCGACCTCGATCGCGTTTACCTCGAATTCAACATCCAGGAAAAGCTCAAAGGCTCGTTCGAAGAGCAGGCGGCGTCGCTCTACACGCTCGTCGGGCGCCCAATCATGACGGCGAACGAGGGACGGGCCCGGCTCAATCTCCCGCGGATCACGGATGACGATTCCGCCGACGCGCTCGCGCTGCCGCTCAATACGGCGGCCGGCCCGTCGGCGCCGCCGCCGATGGTGCCGGACGGGGCTCCGGTCGGCGCGTCCTCGCTGCCCGATCGACGCGGGGCGCCGCTACAGATCGAGGCGCGTGTCGAAGCGATCGAAAAGTATATCGACGGCGAGCTCGCGCTCGACGAGACGGAGGCAGCGTAATGCGGACCGGATCTCGGGTGGCGGCGTGGGCGGTCGATCATCCGTGGGCGCTCACGCGCGACATGCTGCGCGTGGTCGGGCGCGTACTGGCGCGCCACGTCACCGGTGCCGAGCGGGTGGAGCGCGAGGCGTTCGGCCCGCCGCCACCGCCGCCGGCGCCCCGCGTGCCTGGCGCCGTCGCCGTGCTCCCGATTCACGGCGTGCTCGCGCCCCGGATCAACATGCTGAGCGACTTCTCGGGCGGGGCCACGTTCGAAGAGGCGAGCGCCGAGCTCGCGGCGCTCGTCGCCGATCCGGCCGTCGCGACCATCGTCCTCGACTGGGATTCCCCGGGTGGATCCGTCGCCGGCGCCGGCGAGTTCGCGGCGCGCGTCGGCCAGGCCGCGGCCGTCAAGCGCGTGATCTCCGTCGCCAATTTCCAAATGTGCTCGGCGGCGTACTGGGCCGGGGCGCGCTCGACCGAGATCGTCGCCGCGCCGTCAGCGCTGGTCGGCTCGATCGGCGTCTACTGCCTCCACGAGGACCTGAGCCAGTACCTCAAGAACGAGGGCATCGTCCTCACCTACATTTCGGCCGGCACGTTCAAGGTCGACGGCAACCCCACCGAGCCGCTCTCCGACACGGCGCGCGCCCGCTTGAAGGCGCTCGTCTCCGAGCCGTACGAGCGCTTCGTGGCCGATGTCGCGCTCGGGCGGGGCGTTACGGCCGACGCCGTCCGCGGCGGCTTTGGCGAGGGCAACACCCTGACCGCCGTCGAGGCGCTCGCCGCCGGGCTCGTCGACCGCGTCGAGACCCTTGAGGCGACGCTCGCGCGTGTCGCCGTGCCGTCCTCCAGCCCGGCGCCGGCGCGCGTCGGGCGTGCTGCCTCCGAGCTCGCGCTCGAGCGAGAGATCGCCGCGCTCGGTTTCATCGTGTGATCTCACTTTTCGAAAAGGACAACCACCATGAACATCGATGCGCTCGAGCGCGATCTGGAAAGGGTGAAGGCCGAAGGCCTCGCCCTCTACGAAAAGACCGCGCGTCTCGCCGGAGAGGAAAACCGCCTGTTCACCGACGAGGAAACCGCGGCGATCAAGGCGAAGAAGGACGAGGGCCTGGCGCTGCAGGCGAAGATCGCGCGCGCGAAGGCTGATTCGTCCATGCTCGCCGAGCTCGAGCGGCTCACGGCGACGGCCCGACCGGCCGGCGCGGCCGCGCCCGGTCCGCGGCGCGCGCAATCGTGGGGTGAGCGCTTCATGGCGGGGGAGGCCGGCTCGTTCTTCCGGGCCGGTGGGCACAAGGCGTCGAAGTGGCAATCGCCGAGCGAGGATCTCCCGTGGCCGATGGGCTATGGCGGCGTGCCGAACGTGCGTGGCGCGACGCTCACGGAGGATCCGGCGTCGGGCGGCGCGCTCATCGTGCCGCAGTACCTGCCCGGCATTCTGTCGCCGCTCCCGCCCGCCGTGCTCGTCTCGGAGCTCTTCGCGCAGGGCACGACGAACAGTAACGCGATCTCCTACATGCGGGAGAAGACCTTCGTCAACGCGGCGGCTACCGTGCTCGAGGGCGGCATCAAGCCCGAATCGACGCTCACGTTCGAAGCCGTGACAGATGCCGTCCGCAAGATCGCGCATTGGCTCCCCGTGACGGAGGAGATGCTCGAAGACGAGCCCGCGATCCGGTCCTACATCGACGCCCGGCTTCGCATGGGCGTGCTGATGGAAGAGCAGGATCAGCTGATCAACGGCGACGGCACGGCGCCGAATCTGTCCGGCATCCTCGATCGGCCAGGCCTGACGCCGGATCTCCCGCGCAACGCGGCCGCGACGCCGCCCCAGACGAACGCCGACGTGCTCCTCGCGCAGACGATGAAAGTCTTCGCGAATTCGCTGCTGATGCCGGACGGGTACGTGCTCAATCCGCTGAACTGGGCCACCACGCTGATGACGAAGACGGTCAACGGGGAGTACTTCACCGGCGGCCCGTTCTCGCCGATTCAGTCGCCCATGCTGTGGGGCCTGCCCGTCGCCGTGACGCCGGTGATCGCCGCGGGGCTCGGGCTCGTGGGCGCGTTCAAGACGGCGGCCCAGATCTTCCGCAAGGGCGGCGTCCGGGTCGACGCGAGCAATTCCCACGTCGATTTCTTCATCAAGAACCTCGTCGCGATTCGCGCCGAGGAGCGGCTCGCCTTGGCCGTCTATCGGCCGTCGGCGTTCGGAACCGTGTCGGCGCTCGTCTAACGGCCGGGCTCGACACGCGCGCCGGTGACGGAGGCTCGCGCCGTCACCGGCGCACTGTTGTTTCGCGAGGCAGAAGGGGAGCGGCGGACATGCGGAGCGCGTTCGGATGCGGGCTGGGGTGGCGTCACGACCCCGGGCCGTGTCCCGTCGACGACACGCCGCACACGGCGTGTACGCCGGAGTCCGTCGCCCGCCTGGCCGCGACGACGGCCCCGACGCGCGCGCCGCGGAGTATGGCGGCCACGCTCGAGGCGCTCGCGCGGCGGGCCGCGGGCGGGGTCGCACCGGTGCCGGTGGTGCGCGAGGCGCCCGCCGTGTCCACCAAGACCTACCGCCGGCCAGCGCCAGGTCGCCGCCTGAAGGGCGTCCGTGGCCGCGACTGAGTTTCTGCGCGCGCCCTGGGCGACGCCCTACGGCGTGTCCTCCGTGCTCGTCGATGGGCCCGTGGCCGAGCCGTTGACGCTCGACGAGGCGAAGCTCCGCGCGGGGCTCGACTGGCCGGCGGGCGATCCGCGTGACGCGCTCATGCTCTCGTTTATCAAAGCCGCACGCGAGAAGGTCGAAGCCGATACCGGCCTGGCGCTCCTCGAGCAGACGCGCCGGGTGACGATCAGGGCGCGCGCCGGCGAGCTCCTGCCGCTCCCGGCCCAGACGATCCCGACGGTCTCGATCACGCCGGACGCCGGGCACGCCTATCCGCCGACGTTCGATGGCATCGTGCTCGCCAGCGACTACGACGCGACGCTGACGGTGGTCGCCGGCTGGCCCACGCCGGCGGCGCTCGCCGCCGAGGCGCCGCTGCTGGTCCAGGCCGTCGGGCTCCTCGTCGCGCACATGGCGACGCTCGGGCGCGATCTCGCCGCGTTCGAGGAGTCGTTCCTCCTCCCGCTGGGCTATGCCGAGGCGATCGCGACCTATTGTCACGTGAGGCTGGCATGAGCCTGATCGCGCCTGGCGGCAGCATCGCGCGCCGGCAGAAGCGCCTCCTGCTTACGGCGCCGGGCCCGGCCGTGCCCGACGGGGACGGCGGCTATACGCAGACCGAGACGCCGCTCGATCCCCCGGCCCTGTTCGGCCACGTCCGGCCGGCCTCGGTCCGCGACATGGAGCGCATTGCCGGCGCCACGACGCTCCCGACCGCCTCGCACCTGGTGACCGTGCCCTACCACCCGCAGATCACGACCGAGACGGTGATCCACCTCGAGGACCACCCGAAGCCCGCGCGGCTGCTCAAGGTGGTGTACGTGGGCAACCCGGACGAGCGGAACGCCGACCTCGAACTGATCTGCGCGGAACAGGTGAACTGATGGCGTTCGTATACCAGACGCTCGGCCTTCCCGAGTTCCTCCGCGAGCTGCGCGCCCTGCCGGCGGCCCTGACCGCGGAGGCGGGCACCATCGTCGCGGACTCGGCAGAGACCGTCGCGGCCCAGGCGCGCGCCGCGTATCCCACGCCGACCGCGGCCAGTCGCGGCGTGACGCTCCGCGACGGGGTCAAGGTCGAGGTCGTCGACGCAGGGCCGCTCGGCGTCGCGTCGCGCGTGCGCAACACCGCGCCGCATGCGCGCATGTACGAATACGGCACCGCCGGGCGCCGTACGTCGCAGGGCTGGAATCGCGGCGCGGCGCCGGCTCATCACGTGCTCGTCCCGATTGCGGTCCGCGAGCGCCGGACCATGTATCGCACCCTGGCGGACCTACTCGAACAGCGCGGCGCCACCGTGGCGGGGCTCTGACGATGCCGGACTCGTCCGCGATCGACGCCGGGCTCGTCGCGCTGCTCCAGGCCGACGCGCAGCTCGCGAGCCTGATGCCCGACGGGGTCTACATGGACATCGCGCCGCCCGGCCTGCAGCGGTACGTGATCGTCTCGCTCGTCATCGCCGAGGATCGCGCGACCTTCGAGGGGCGGGCGATCGAAGACTGCCTCTATCTCGTGAAGGCCGTGATGCTGACCACCAGCGGCGCGACGGGCATCAAAGAGGCGGCGGCGCGCATCGACGCGTTGCTCGAAGACCGGCCGGTCGTCGCCGACGGCTATCACTGGATGGGCGGCTACCGCGAAGAGCGGGTGCGCTACGTCGAGATCGACGAGACCGACTCCACGATTCGCTGGCAGCACCGCGGCGGGCGCTACCGCGTGCAAATGACGCCGACGCCAACTTCCACGCTCACGACGAAGGGATAGGACCATGATTCTGACTGGCCGCGACGGACAAGTGCTGTGGGACCCTGCGGGCGTCACCCCGGGGACGCCCGTCCTGATCGTCTCGATCAACAACTTCAAGCTGTCGCTGAAGCGGAACATGATCGACGTGTCCTGCTTCGGTGATGTCAACCGCGTCTATGTGCCGGGCCTGAAGGATGTCTCCGGCAGCGTGGCCGGCTTCTGGAACTCCGAGGACACGGCGCTCGTGGAAGCGGCCGACATGGACACCCCGGGGCTCCTAAAACTCGTCCCGCACGCCGCCGAGCCGACCTACTTCTGGTCGGGGCTCGCCTATATGGACGCCGACATCGATACGTCGGTGGATGGCGCGCCGGCCCTCTCGGGCACGTTCTCGGGTGGCGGCCCGTGGGTGCGCGAACCCATCGTGCCGTAGGGGCGCGATGTTCAAATCGATCACGCTGCGCGGCAAGAGCGCCACGCTGGCCTGGGGCTACCGCACGGCGGTGGCCCTCACCACGTGGACGATCTCGCGCACGGTCGACGAGGCGAAGGGCACCCACACGTGGACCCTCGCCGCGCGGCTCGGCCCGCAGTGTGATCGCTTCCAAGTCCGACAGGCGCAGGCGCGGCGGGAGTTGCTGTTCACGAGCCCGCGCCGGGGCGGCTTCTGGGTCTGGCCCGTCCACACGGTCACCGTCGGTGAGACGCGAGTGATCGCCACGCTCGGCCCGCCCGAACAGTAGGAGAGATCCGTGTCCCGATTCGTGCGCCCACAGACGACGGTCGTGCCGCTCAGCAACGGCGACACCATCACGATCAAAACGCGGCTGTCCTCCGGTGAGCGACGGGCGGCGTTCAGCCGGCTGTACCTCGCCGGCACGGACGGGAGGCTGCGCGTCAACCCGCTGCAGAGCGGGCTGGCCATGATGACCGAGTATCTCGTGGACTGGAACCTCACCGACGACGACGGCGCCCACGTGCCGATCCGCGGATTGACGGTCACCGAACTCGAAAGCGTCCTGGACTCGCTCGACGACGAGAGCTTCGCCGAGATCAAGCGCGCGATCGAGGCGCACGAACAGCGGATGGCCGCGGCCCGCGCCGAGGAAAAAAAAACCCAGGCTGGCGTCTCTGGCGACGATCCGACCTCGCCCTCGCCGTCCGTTGCGGCTGGCGTGTTGACTGGGTCCGCGACCTAGACCCGGACGACTATCAAATCCTCGTGGAGCTGATGACGCCGAAGAAGCCGACCGACGTCGCCCCACGCGATCCCGACTTCGATGACGAGTAGGGACGATGGCTGATCTCACTGCCCGCTTCGGCGCCGACTTCAGCGCGTTCAGCGACGGCGTGGCCCAGGCCGAAACCGAACTCCAGAGCCTCGACGCGAGCGCCGCGAACGTGCAGGGCACGCTGACCCAGATGAGCGACTCCTTCTCTGGGGCCCTCATGGTTGCCGAGGCCGGCGCGATGACGGTGTCGGTCGAAGACCTGGGCCGCGCGGTGACGGAGACCGACGACGAGCTGGGTCGCTTCCACGTCACGGCCGAGGAGGCGACCGCCCAACTGGAGAAGATGGGCGCGGCCGCGCCGGCCGACAAAATGCGCGAGGTCGGTGACGCGACGAAGAGTGCCGGCGGCGAGATGTCGTCCCTCGGCGGCGTGACTGGAAAAGTCGGCGGCATGATCGCCGGCGCCTTCACGATCAGCGCCGTCATCGGGTTCGCGAAGTCGGTCGCCGACACCGCCGACGTCATCGACAAGACGGCGGCTCAAACGGGGATGCTCACCGACGAAGTGCAAGCGTTGATGGCCATCGCCGGTGACACCGGCGTGGAATTCAAATCGCTGGTGAGTGCCTCGCAAGGCCTGGAGGCGGCGCTCGGGTCCAACGACAAAGGCGTCATCGGCGCCATCGAAAAGCTCGGGATCAACTTCACAGAGTTCAAAGACCTTGGCACCTACGACCAGATGGTGGCGATCGGCCAGTCCATTGCCAGCATCCAAGATCCCACCGAACGCGCGTCGGCCGCCGCGGCCATCTTCGGGGCGAAGTGGAAAGAGATCCTGCCCGCGCTCGTCTCCGATATGGAAGCGGTCGGCGAGGCCGCGCCGAAGATGAGCGCGGAAGCGTTGGCGGCCTTCGATCAACTCGACAAGGACTGGAACAAGCTCAAGGCGACGGCGACCGCGTGGGCGGGGGAGACGATCGGCGCGATCGTGCGCGTCGGCATCGCGTTCGAGACGTGGATGGATCAAATGACCACGTTGCCGGACGTGTGGAACGGGGTCTTCGGCGACGCCGAGAGCGTCGAAGCCGCGCGGCAGGCCCGCCTCGCGTTGCGGGAGGTCGCCGACGAGACCACCCACGTCGGCACCGCGGCGGCGGCCGCCGTCGAGCCCGTCGTGCAATTCGGCAACGCGGGGGGCGAGCTGGCGAAACAGATGCGCGCGGCCTACGACGCCCGGCTGAAGAAATCCATCGACGAGGATGCCGCCGCGGCCAAGAAAGCCGCCGAGGAAATGAAGGCCTGGGCGGCGTCGTTCGAGGAAGTCAACACCGCGAACACGACCTACCAGACCACGCTGGACGGGCTCGACGAACAGTTCGTCACCCACATTCAAAACCTGCTACGGGCGGGCGAAGAGTTGAACGAGGTCGCGAAGGCCTACGGATTGAGCGCAAAGGAAGCGGCCGCGTTCAAGGCCAGCCAGGACGAGGCCGCGAAGGGCCTGGCCGCCGCGACTCGCGAAGCGGAAGGGCTCACCAACGCGCTCGAGGCAGAGGCCGCCGAGGCCATGAAGCAGTTCGCCACCGTCTCGGGGGATTCGCTGCAGGACGTCGCCGACAAGGCAAACGCCGCCTATGGCCATATGTCCTCCAACTCGTCGATGTATTCCGAGCAGGCCATCGAGGACCAATACAGAGTCGCCAGGGCCGCACAAATCGCGGCCGACGATTTTCAGGTCGCCCAACAGTCGGCGGCGTCGGCGGCTTCGGCGGCACACGCGGCGGCGGCCGACAGCGTCATCACGTCATGGTCTGACGCGATGTCCGCCGTCCAGGCGGGGCAGGGCACGATGAGCGGCACGGTCGGACCCGTCACCGACTTCAGCGATGCGAACCGGAGCGCGATCCAAGCCGCCTACGACGCGCATCGCTACTACGGGCCGGTGACGTCCATCAAAGGCCAGGGCTACGGCAACGATATTCCGACGGGAGTGGACTGGGCGGCGCTCGGGTTTCCCGCCCGTGCGGCGGGCGGGCCGGTGTCGGCGGGCTCGCCCTATATGGTCGGCGAGCAAGGCCCAGAATTGTTCGTGCCCGATCGCGGCGGCACCGTCGTGCCGAACGGTGCGGGCGGCGGCATGGTCGCCAACATCTTCGTGAACGGGACCGGCGCGGACGTGGCGCGCATCATCAACGCCGAGCTGACCCGCATGATGCGCGTCGGCCGCAAGTGGCCGTCTGTCTAGGGAATCGCACGGATGGCGACCATCAACATCAACCGAATGTCTCGACATATCACGCTTACCGTGCGCGTGAAGGGACGGCGCGTCTTCGATGCGCGCTGGTGGCTGGCCCGCAAGCTACTGCTGCTGTCGGCGTTCGTCGCCGGGTGCAACATCGAGATCGAAACACAGGAGAGGTAAACAACCATGCCGATCACGCAAGCCGGGAAACAGTTCACCGCCGCCGATCTCAAGGCGACCGCCGGCAACCTCGCCGCGCTGCTGCTCGGCGTCACGCAGGACGGCGGCGACTTCGCCACGCAGCTCCAGTCCTGGGTCGATGCCGACCTCGTGACGCTGGGCCTGAGCCAGGACGAGATCAACGCCATCAAGGGCTTCTACGTGGGCGACCTGCCGGCGATTGCAGCGGCGCTGCAGGCGTCCACGTGGATCAAGCAACTGGTCGGCTTGGGCGTCTGATTCACACCCGATAACTAGAGGGTCGGAACGATGGCGAACCCGCTCGACCGCACTTGGTACAACGGCCTCGTCGATGACGACGGCAGCGGCAGCGTCGGCACGATCTGGAACAAGGCGGCGGTCGATGCGCTGATGGATGCCGTCGACGCGGCGCTCGTGCCGGTCGTTGATAAGACCGGCGTGCCGGCCGTGAACCTGCTCGCCATCTTCAACGATGCCGACACGCTGAAAGCCACACCGAACATCGGCGTGGACCCGAGCGGTGGCCTGAAGCTCGATAGCCCGAGCTACGCGTACGTGCAACTGAACGACCAATCTCAACCGACAGACAGCCGGCTGTTTCGGATCGTCAATCAGGCCGGCTCGCTGCGGCTGATGGCCTTGAGCGAGGTGGGCGCGCTGCTCGGCCAACTCGAACTGAAGCGCGACGGCCGGCTCGTGCCGAGTACCGGACAGATCACATTCCCTACGGTGCAGGTCCCGAGCGCCGATCCTTCCACGCTCGACGCCTATAAGGAAGTTCCGTGGGTGCCCTCGTGGGGTGGCACCACGGGGAATAGCGGGCAGACCTACACGCTGCAAGAGGCGACCGCCACCCGATTCGGAAATCGCGTGGTCGCCTCGGGCCGCATCCTGCTCGCGACGGTGGGCACGCTCAGCGGGAACCTGCTGTTGCGTGGCCTGCCGTTTCCGGCCTCGGGGAATACGTACAACCCTGGTTCCCTGCGATGGGTGAACGGCGGCGGCTTCACGCTTTCGGCGTCGATGATCAGTGGCATCGTGGGCGGCGGGACGACGGATATCCAGATGCTCTACCTCCCGGCTGGTGGCGCGGCGTCGTATGCGCTGATGCCGGTCTCGGCAGTGCAAGCCGGACTCGACTTCTTCTTTGAACTGACCTACGTCACGGCGTAACGCGATGGCCGTCACGTCCGCGCGCCTCGGCAAGCTGCGACTGAACGCCGGGCGGCTGGCGTACGTCGCGCCGACCGCGCCGCACACGCCGACGCCGCCGCATCAATCGCTCGCGGGGCCACTCACCGTGCAGTGGCTCGGCGAGGGCAACGGCTACGACGTGTACTTCGGGACGGCCGGCAACATGCCGTTTGTCGGCCACACGAAGTCGCGAGCGTGGGTCCTGCCGCCGCTGACGGTCGGCGTCATCTACTACTGGCAAATTCTCGCGAAGGCCAACGCGCTCGGGCCGCAGCAACTCGGGCCGTTGTGGGCCTTCACGGCGACACGCCCGGCCGCGCCGATCTATCTCTCGCCCGCGAACCATTCCGTCAATCAACCGTCGCCGGTGGTCCTGTCATGGACGCAGCCGCCAGGGGCGGCGGGCGACATCGTCTTCGACGTCTACTTCGGCCCGGTCCCGTCGAGGCTGCCGCGCGTCGGCACGGGCCAGACGGCCACGACCTTCACGACGGGCGCACTCGCACCGGGCGTCGATTACTACTGGCGGATCGAGGCGCGGAACAATGCCGGCGCCGTCTCGGGTCCGACGTGGACCTTTGAGACTCGCAACCCGACGAAGGGCCTGATCACGATCGGCGGCGTGGACGTGCGGTCGCGCGTGCGGATCGAGGGCGTCTCGATTCGTGACCTCCTGGCCGACACGCCGAACACCGCGACGTTCACGATCGAAGGGACCGCGCCGACCGTCGGCCAAGAGGTCCGCATCGGGCTGGCGTCTCTCACGGGCGACGACGTGATCTTCGGGGGCTACATCGACACCGTCGAAGCGATCTACGAAGGCGTCCCCGAGAATCGCGCGTGGCGCGTCACCGCCCAGGACTACGTCTACGGTATCAACCGCCGGAAGGTCCGCACCCGCTACCAGCAGCAATCGGCGACGGCCATCGCGCTCGACCTGCTGACGAACTGGGCGCCGGCCGGTTACACCGGCACCAACATCGTGGCCGGCCTGCCGGTCGTGAGCGGCGGCATCGACTTCACCGAAGAGGATCTGACGGCCTGCTTCGCGCGCCTGGCCGCCCGCATCGGCGGGTACTGGTACGTCGATTACGCCAAAGACGTGCACCTGTTCCTCACGGAGGCGACCGCCGCGCCGACGCCGATTACGCGCGCCGCGCGCGTGCTGCTCGACGAGCCGCCGATCCACTGGTCCACCGACCTGACGCAAATCCGCACGCGCGTCTACGTCGAAGGTGGCGGGTCGGAATCGCGCGGCGTCGTGGTGCCCGGCGCCACGGTCATGCCCGTGACCGACGGCTCGTGGTACAGCCCGTCAGGCGGGCTCGTGGTGTCAGGACCGCAGCGGCTTAGCTACACCGGGAAGGCCGGCGTCGGCGGCGGACCCGCACCCGGTGGCACCCCGCTCGCGATGGCGGGCGCGCTCGGCGCGGGTCCGTATCGGTACCTGACGACGACGATCACGGACGGCGCCGAGTCGCCCCTGTCGGCGCCCTCGCCGGCCATCCTGCTCCCGGCCGTGGCGGGACCACCCACCGCACTGGTCGCCACCGGCATCGCGGGGCAAGTGCTGCCACCGACCACCGCACCGACGCCGACGCCGGTCAGCACGCAAGTCGCAGCGCCGGCCACAGCGCCTGGGATCACGCCAGCGTCGGTGCAAGTCGCGGCACCGGGCAGTGCGCCGTCGCTCACCAACGTCGTCACGCAAGTCAGCGCGCCATCCTCTGCACCATCGACGTCTGGCGCGCTGCCGATGAGCGGCGAGATTACGACCACGCCTGTGTATAGCGTGACCTACGTGGACCAGCCGAACGGCACGATGTATCCCGGTGGGCCGCAGCGGAACTTCTTCTATCGCGTGTCCTACACGAACGCGAAAGGCGAGACCGTGCCTGGGGCGCAGGGCGGGTGGATGACGCCGTTCAATAGCACGCCCTGCAATGCCGCCGTCACGGTGCAACCTGCACCGACCGGGCAAGGGATCACGAGCATCAAAATCTATCGCGAGGTCGGCTCGACCTACCGCTACGTCGGTGCGAGCCCTGCGGGCGGCGGCGTCTTCAAGGACACGCAGCCAGACTCCGCGCTCGGCAACGCGCCGACGCCGCCGACGCAGAACACGACGGGCACCCCTGGCACCGGCCAGCTCACGCCTGGCACCTACCACTGGCGCGTGGTGTTCGTCACCGCGACCGGCGCGACGAACGCAGGGCCGGCGCAGGGGTACAACGTCGCTGGCACGTTCACCGCCGTTCAACTCTCGGGTATTCCGACCTCGCCCGATGGTCGCGTCACCGCGCGGCGGATCTACCGCACGCCGGTCAACGGCGGCACGTATCAACTCGAAGCCACGCTCAACGACAACGTGACGACGACGTTCCTGAGCCAGACAAACAACCTCGGGGCTGGGCTGTCCGATGTGAACACCACTGGCACCGGCAAGCTGGCGGCGGGCTACACGTACGCGTGGCTCGTCACGTTCGGCACGTCCTCGGGTGAAACGACGGCTGGGCCGAGCCGGTCGATCACGGCGAGCGACACCGTCAACCTCACGCAGATTCCGACGAGCGGCGACGGGCGCGTGACGCGGCGGAAGATCTACCGCACCGCTGCCGGCGGTGGCGCGTTCAAGCTGGAAGCCACGATCAACGACAACACGACGACGACCTATCAGTCCGGCGGCGTGGCGGACGGCTCGCTCGGTGCGAGTCCACCGACGACCAACACCACTGGCACCGGCAACCTGACGCCAGGGAGCTCGTACTTCTGGGTCGTTACCTACGTCGCCTCGTCCCCCTCAGGCGAGACCGAAATTTCCCCCTACGGGAGCGCGGGCATCGCCTCGACGCAGGACACCGCCGATCTGACGCTGCCGACGTCGAGCAATCCGCGTGTCATCGCGCGGCGCGTGTATCGCACCGCCGCGAACGGGGGGGACGGGGTCTATCGACTGGAGACCACGATCAACGACAACACGACCACCGCCTATCGCAGCACGAAGACCGACGCGCAGCTCGGCGTGGCGATGCCGGCCAGTAATACCACCGGCACCGGCAAGCTCACACCCGGCTCGTACTTCTGGGTCGTCACCTACGCCACATCAGCAGGGCCAGCCGGTGAGACGACGAGCAGCAACTACGGCAGCGCCGGGTTCGCGGCGACCTACGACGTGGCCGACCTGACGATTCCGATCAGCCCCGACCCGCGCGTCACGAAGCGGAAAATCTATCGCACGGTGGCGAACGGCGGCGATGGCACCTACCGCCTGGAAGCGACGATCAACGAGAACACGTCCACGACGTATCGATCGGGCAGTGTGGCGGACGGCGCGCTCGGCGCGGCCGTGCCGTCGAACAACACCACCGGATCGGGCGGGCTGGTGCCGGGCCTGTACTACTGGCTCTATCGGTTCGTGACCTCGACCGGTGGCGAAACAGACGCCAGCACCCCGACGGGCATGTGGGCGGGCGGCGGCGTGGACGCGGCGCAGCTCTCGGGCATCGCCACGTCGCCCGATACGCGCGTGACGAAGCGGCGCATCTATCGCACCGCCGCCAACAGTGGCGTCTACAAACTCGAAGCCGAGATCAACGACAACAGCACGACCACCTATACCAGCACGAAGCCGGACGCGCAGCTCGGGGCCGACTGGATTCCGGGCAACACCACGTCGGCGGGTGGGCAGGTCAACGTCACGGGGATTCAGATCGGCGGCGTCGGCACGACGGCGCGGAAGCTCTATCGCACCACCAGCGGCGGCGCGGCGTATCAGCTCGTCACGACCATCAGCGACAACACCACCACGAGTTATCAGGACAACAAAGCGGACGGGTCGCTCGGGGCGGGCGCGCCCATTGCCGAGATCATTCAACTCGTGGGCATTCCGGCGAGCGGCCCCGGATCGGTGCGGTATGAGATTCGTCCCAACGACCCGGTGAACATCTTCATCCAATGCGACGACACGGCCGCGCAGGCGGCGCTCGCCGTGCTCGAGAGCGGCGGCTCACAAGGCATCGTCGAGCACGTCCTGCAGGACCGGCGGCTTGCGCTGGCGGGCGCCACGGCGACCGGTATGGCCGACCTGAAGCTGTTCTCGCGCCCCATCATCACCATCCAGTACGCCACGCGCGACCCAAACACGCGCTCAGGGAAGACGGTGCACATCGACCTGCCGGAGCTGTCGCTCGTCGGCGACTTCACGATTCAAACCATCGAGATCGACGAGATCGACCTGCACCCCGGCCTGCACCCGAAGTACCGCGTGACCTGCAGCAGCGTGCGTTTCAGTTTCGAGGACGCCGTGCGACGGTTTCAGCTCGACGGGACGGAGTGACGCCATGACCGCCATCGTCGTCGCGCTCTTCGCGCTCGCGGCCGTCCTGGTGCTCGTGTGGCGCGGCGTGCGCGAGCCGAGGCGCTCGGCCAGGCGCTCGCCGCCGGCCGACGCCGGGCGCGTCTCGGACGCTTGGCGCGACGACCAAGAGCGCCGGCGCGCCGCCGACGACGACTGGTGAGGCGCTCGAGGCAATGCCTGAGTCGTTCCACGTGGAGCGACTCAGGTATTACACGCCTCGTACGGCCGTCGAAGCACCTGGGCGGCGTTAACCCTCTGGCCCGACGAATCGCACGTCAAGGTTGACCACCAACCCGGCGCGGGAGCTCTCCAGGCGCCGGCCATCGGCGGCGACCAAGGCGATCGCTCCCTCCGTCGCCGTGATCGAGGCGAGGAGCGTCCCCCCGGGATCGAGCACTTCGATCCGATCCGGCATCCCGAGGCGGGTTTGGAAGACACGTTGCAACCGCACGCGCCGATTCGCGATCGCGTCACGCTCCGCGAGCGGGTCCCGCTCCGCCCGCGGGGGCGGTGGCGGGGGCGGTGGCGGTGGCAGCGGGTCAGCCAGAGGCGGGTACGTTTCGATCGTCTCCGCTTGGCTGTTCAAAACGTCGGCGGTACGCTCGGCGGCCACGCGATCGGCAAACCAGCCGCCGGTCGCGGCCTTCGCCTGCCGATCGAACACCGTCCAGCCCCAGCCGCCGTGGCGGTTGTGTTCCGCGATCACGCCGAAGCGCGGCCCCGTCCACTCGTGGCAGGCGCCGCAGTATCCCTCGCGCGCGTCCGTCGGGTGACCGGACGTGCGCCCGCAGCGCGGGCATGTGAACTGATCGTGGCCTCTGAGTGTCTGCGTCATCACTCGTCGCCGTCGAGCGCGCTTTCGTCGCACGCATCGTACGCACCAGGGAGCGGGACGATCGGCGCGAGGCCGTTGGCGAGTCGGGCCGGGTTCACGCGATCGACGCACGATTGGCAGATCGGTTCGCGCGCGCCCGTCCGCGGATCGCGACACGACGGCACGAGCATCGGGTTGTAGAAGAACCCGAGCCGGCACCCCACACACGCGCTATACGCTTGAACGACTCCCATCGCGAAGCCTCATGCGTCGCCGTGGACGAGCGCCAGCGCCTCGGCATGTCCCGCGATCGCCGCCTCGCGCGACGTGTAGCGCCAGCACTCTTGATCCAGCGCGCCACCGAAGATCATCGTTTCCCAGAGCACGGGCGGGCCGACGCCGAAGGCATGATCGAGCGCCAGGAACACCGTCGAGACGTGCACGTCGCCGACGTGGTCGCTGGCCACCGTTCGCTCGGCGGTCTCGAACCACCGCGCCCACGTCAGCACGTCGTCCACCGGCTGCGGCCGGCCAGCCTCGTCGAGCACCCAGTAGTGCACGTAAGTGCGCCTCATGACGGCGTGTCCCGTGTCGCCATCCTCGCCGCGCCGAACGCCAACGCGGCCAGCATGCCCGGCACCGCCGGCCCGCTGGCCCGCATGCCGATTTCCACCACGGTATCGCCGGCGTCCTGGTGCTGCCGGATCCACGTCAGGAGCTCGCCCCGGTTGTCGGTCTCACGCGTGTAGGTGGCGCCGTCCGCTTTCGCCAGTACGGCATGGAAGGACAGGCCGTCGTCGGTGATCATCGCGAGACATCCTGCCGCGGGTCGTCGCCGCGGCGCACGACCTCGAGCACCGTCGGGCAATCCGTAAAGTACTCGCGGACCGCCGCCAGCAGCCGCTCAGCGGTCACGCGCATCGCGTTGCTGACGTGCGGATGGCGGCAGGCGAGCTGCACCAGCGCGGTCAGCTGGAAGACGGTGCCCGGTTGCAGGACCAGCTCCATCGGCTCGTTCTTCGCGTCGAGCTCCGTCGCAAGCCGCGACACGACTTGATCTTCAGGCGTCAATGCCATCGGGCGACACCTTACGTGAAGACCTCGGCCTGGCCGATCGTGAGGTGGAGGCAGTGGACCGCATCGCCCCGGATCGGATCGACGATCGGCAGGCGGGCCGCCGTGATGATCCCAGTCGCGAGCCTGTTGATCGGGGCGTCGGGCCCTGTGTCCCGGACGATGAGCACCTCGAAGAGATGCGGCCATGGCTCGACCGACCGCACGCGGCAGACGCGGATCGCGCCCTCCCCAGGCAACCGCTCGGCGAAATCGGCGAGCAGGAACCTCTGCCCCATGCGAGAAGGGGCGATCGGCTGAACCCGGGCGGGGGAAGCGCAGAGGAGGGTCGCCAATGGATTACGGCTCATGCGGCGCCGCCGGTGGACCCGACACGAGCGCCTCGGCCAGCGGGAGGCACGCTTCGTTGGTGGCGACGACGTTCGCCCTCGCCACGATGGCCTCGGCCTTCGCCCGCGTGTAGTGGCCCGCGGCCGCGAGATCGACGGTGTAGCCCCACCCGCCGGGCCGCCACCATCCGGCGTGCTCGAACGACCAGATCACGTAGCGCGGCTCCGGGGTTGGCATCTTACGGTTCGAACAGCTCGGCCACGTCGCCGGCCGCGTCCAACAGGCCGAGGATCGCCAGGCGCCCCCACCCGTTCGCCTGCCGGACCACGCGGCTATACACGCGCTCGAACTCTGGGCCCAGCGCCACAAGATGCGCGCCGTTCGGGAGCTCCGAGCGCGTCGGATTCTGCCAGTAGCTGACGAGGACGGGGCTGACCCGGAATCCTTGCGCCGACAGGTGCACGGCGACGTATTCGGGCTTCAGGCCCGCGGCGACGAGGGCGCTGCGGAAGTAGAGCGAGGCCTTGCGGACCGGGTCGGCGGCGGACGGTTCGGGGCTGGTCTTAACTGCGTTCAGATCGTGGCGGGTCCCCTGAGTGGAATTCAGGACAGGGCGCCCCTCGTGCACGCCAGGGCGGGGCTCCTGACGAGAATTCAGATCAACCGCTGGGAGCCGTTCGCTACGCTGCATCGTCGTCGTTCCTCACGCAATATGGCCCGTTCGGCTGACATGTTCGAGCACGCATGACAGTCCTGTCAAGTAGCCATATGCAATTGCTGCAACGTCACTGGACTTCGTAACTTGCTGCAACGGTGACGATCGACTTTAAGGAGCTCCTCAAGACCGCGGTGAGGGCGTTCCCTTCTCAGCAGGCTCTTGCAGAGGCAATTGGTATCAGCACGGCTCGGTTGAATCGCGCCCTCAACAAGGGCGATCACCCGTTCAACGTGGAAAATTGCTTGCGACTGGCCAGGGTCATGGGGGCGCGGCCGTCGATGGTTCTCCGCTCAGCCGGCAAGGGTGAGGTGGCCGAGCTCATCGAGAGCCTCTACGGAAAAGAAGTCGATTCGACGATGACGTTTAAGGAACGCAATCACCTCCACCGTTGGCGGAAGCTCGATCCCGAGAAGCAGCGGGCGATTGACGTGCTGACGCGTGACCGGCCCGATACAACGACGACCAAGGCTAGCAGGGCGCTCAGGCGCACACGACGTCAATAGCGCCAACGTTCGCCGATCTCCCTGCACACAACTTCGCGCAACTGCACGCCGCGGACACCCGCGTCTCATACGCCGCGTGCAGAAACTCGCGCAGCGGGCCGCGCCGCGCGCGCACGTCTATGTGTCCTCAGCCATATAACTATCTGCAATTGAAGACGCTTATATCGCTGTGCTGCGCGCGTTGACGGCGGCTTCGAACCGCGCGTAGTCTCTCGCCTTCGCGTTGATCATTGTCGGTCGACGCGTCGAGCAGAATCGAGAGACCACGCTCATGCCTGACACCCTGACCGCGCCCGTCGGCAAGTCGCGGATGTTGAAAACGACTCGGACGGCACGTGGGCGGAACGGGCCCGCCACCAGACGGCGCCTCACGCCGATGCACTTCCTGCGCGTGGCGCGATTGATGACCCAAGCCCAACTCGCGGAGATCGTACGCGTGGACAGGTCGACGATCGCCCGGTACGAAAGCGGGAAGGACGTGCCGCCCCCGGAGCTCCGCTTGCGGATCGCCTGCGTCCTCGGCACGATGCCGGAGTGCCTGTGGCCGCCCGGCGAAGTCCTCGACCGTCTGCTCGCGTCGTAAGTTCGTAAGTCGATACCCCCACATCGACACGGTTTTCAACCCACGGCGGGCGCGCAGTGTGCCCACGTCACGCGAGAGGTACGCCTTATGACGAAGACCGACAGCGGCGCGCTCGTGCTCGAACGGGAGGCGCCCGTTACCGCGGGCCGCGCCGCGGGCGGCGACGTCGATGTGCAGATTGCCACCGCCAAGCGCTATCCCCGCTCGATCCGCGCGTTCATCGACAAGAGCACCGAGATGGCCACCCTCGACGAGGAGACGGCCAAGGCGTGTTTCTACGCGCTCCCGCGCGACGGGAAGACCGTCACGGGCCCGTCGGCGCGCCTGGCGGAAATTTGCGTCGCCGCGTATGGCAACCTCCGCGCGCAAGCCCGCATCGTCGACGAAGACGACCGCTTCATCACGGCGCGCGGCGAGGCCTGGGACATCGAGGCCAACACCGCGATCGCGTTCGAGGTGCGACGCCGGATCACCACGAGCGAGAAGACGAACCGCGACGGCACCGTGATCCCCTCGAAGAAGTACAGCGACGACATGGTCGGCGTGACCGGCAACGCCGCGAGCTCCATCGCGTTGCGCAATGCGGTGTTCAAGATCATCCCGTCGGCGTTCTGGCGGCCGATCTACGAGAAGGCCCGCACCGTCGCCGTCGGCAACGCGGCCACGCTGGCGACGCGGCGCGCGAAGATGCTCGAGCACTTCCAGAAGCTCGGCGTCGAGGGCGCGCGCGTGTTCGGGCTGCTCGGCGTCCGCGGCGTCGAGGACGTCACCCTCGAGCACATGGAGACGCTCATCGGGATTGCCACGGCGATCAAGGAAGGCGACACCACCATCGACCAGGCCTTCGCGGATGTGCCGGCGACGCCGCAGCGCAAGAGCGACCAGGCGCCGTCGGCGGCGACCACAGCAACAGGGACTGACAGCGTCGGCACCAAGCCCGTAGCCGGTGAGATGCCGAGCGACGCTGCAGAGGCGGTAGGCGGCCCCGCCGGCGCCAGTGCGGCGCCGGCGTCCCTGCCCGACGGGGTCGACCGCATCCTCGAAGCGGCGGCGCCGCGGGCCGACAAGCCAACGTTGCTCGTCGCGAAGACCGAGCGCGGGCTGCAGCTCTACGCCTACACCCAGAAGGTCGATCTCAAGGGCTTGGTGGGTGTGCCGGTGCGGCTCATTGTCGGCAATCAGAAGTGGGGCCAGTACGTCGAGTGCATGGCCGCGGAGGTCGTCAAGTGAGCGCTGGCGAGCTCGCGCCGCATCCGGTGAGTGGCGACCTCGAGCTCGTCGCCCTGGCGCCGTCGGACATGCCGGCGGCGCAGCAGGCCCTGACGGCCTGGTGCGACCACAAGATCCGCACGCTCAGCGACGAGCTGAAGGAGATCGAGGATCACCGCCTGATCGCGACAGCGAATGGCTGGAAGATGGCGAGCCTCACCAGCCGCATCAACCTCACCGCCCGCCGGGTGACCTACTACGAGAAGCTCAAGGCGGCGGTGGAGGCCGGCTACCTGATCGTTCCGAACATGCCGGTCGACGTGCTGGCCGTGCGTGTGAAGCGCGAGAAGCCGCTGTACGCGTCGTCCGAGTACGAAGGCAGTTCGAAGTTCAACGTCACACCGCAGATCTTGCCGCCAGGGGAAGGGCGCTACGTCGACGATCGCGTCTTTACGCGTGACGCGTCCCATGCCGTGTCGACAAAGGACGGCGGCACCACGGTGAAGTCTCTCCATATCGCCGACTCCTACGACGAGCCGGATTTTCCGTGGACGGCGGTGAAACCGGCGGTCCTCGACGCGACGGCGCGCGCCATGGCGCTCAAGCTCTTCGACCAGATCGGCGTCGTCTCGAACACCAGCGGCCGCGACCCGATCATGGTCGGGCAGCTGCTCGACCCGCGCGGGCAGCGTCGGTGCGCGACGTTCTTCCTCGCGTGGTGGCTCAACACGGCGGATCTGTGAGCGACGTGATCGAACGCATCGGCGCAAGTCCAGCGCACACCGAGATGCTGCGCCGTCATGGCCGCCGGCTCGCCGCCGGCACGTGCGAGCGGTGCGCGCATCTCCGCGCGACGGCCGGGCCGCGGCCCGAGGATCGGCAACATCGCCCGTTGACCACCTTCGCCTGCGACCGCGACGGATCCGGCACGCCCTGGTCGGTGCTCGCGCCGGCGTGCGGCGCGTTCGAGGTCGTCGAGTGAGCCGAGCCCTGACCCTCGCACCGGCGACATATACCCGGCCCGCCTTCGCCGCGCGCCTCACGCGCCGCGCCGCCTGGCTGGCCGGCCTGACCTACGCCGAGGCCTCGCGCGCGCACACGTTCGACGGCGCGCTGATCGCGTCCGTGACCCAGGTGCTCGAGCAGGCGGGGAAGACCGACTTCTCGAAGGTGAAGACGCAGGTCCTGCAGCGCAAGGGGCTGATCGGGACGGCGGCACACCAGGCCGCGCACTACTACGACGAGGGCGATCTCGAGACCGCGTCCGTCGATGGCCAGGTTGCGCCGTATCTCGACTCGTGGCGCCTCTTCCGCGAGGAGCGCAGGTTCGACCCGCTCTGCCTCGAGACCGTCGTCTTCTCGCGCCGGTACGGCTACACCGGGCGCCTCGACCGCGTCGGCACCGTGCGCGGCCGCCCCGGGCTCGTGCTGCTCGACATCAAGACCGGCGATCCGGCCGCCGCCCGCGCCGACCTGCAGCTGATGGCGTACGACCTGGCGCTCGAGGAGGAGTTCGGCGCCGAGGTGCTCGGTCCGCTCGAGCGCTGGTCGGTGCAGATCTTCCAGACCGGGCGCTACGCCGTGCACCGCTACCCGATTGCCCCGCGCTCGTGGCGCCACGACCGCGCCGAGTTTCTCGAAGCCCTGAGCCTCGCGCGTGCGCACCGCGGGCTCACCTGGAGATCGCGACCCATGACCAACCTGCCGGACACCCTCCCGCTCGACGACCTGCCCCCCGAGCCGCCGCCGCTCGAGGATCTCCGCGACATCCTGCCCGACCACCCGCCGGCCGAGGCCCTGCCGGACGAACCGCCCGACGCCCCGCCGGTGAGCCCGGCATCGAGCGACTCCGGCGACGTGCAGGCGCAGCTCGAGCAGCGCCGCGACACGGTCGTCATGCGCGCCGGCGTGCTCGCGCGCAGCCTCAGCGATCAGGCGAGCTGCGAGGCCGCGGTGCACTACGCGACCTTCGTCGACGACGCGCTGCGCGAGGCGCACGCCTACTTCGACCCGCTCGTCGAGCGCGCCCGGCAGCCCTATCAGGACCGCCTGGCCGAGCGCAAGGCCGTCATCGAGCCGCTCGAGGCCGCCAAGGGGCTGCTTGTCGGGCAGCAGGGCGCCGTCACCCGCTGGCTCCAGGCGCAGAAGCGCCAGGCCGAAGCGAAGGCCCGAGACGAGCAGCGGATCGCCGACGAGGCCGCCGCGAAAGACCGGGCGCGCCTGGCCGAGGAGGCGAAGCAGGTCGAGCAGCAGGCCGCCGCGGCCGCCCAGGCGGGCGACGCCGATCGCGCGCAGGAGCTGCAGCGCGACGCCGCCGGCCTCGTCCACCAGGCGCAGCAGACCGTCGCCGCACCGGTGCGCACCGAGGCGCCGACCGTCGCCGGCGTCAGCGGCCGGAAGAATTGGACGGCGGAAGTGCTCAGCACCGAGGCCCTGGTCGTCGCGATCGCGCGCCCCACCGTGCTCAAGGAAGTCCTGACCTGGATCCAGGCGATCGAGGGCTGGGAGACGGCCACGGGCCGCGAGCTCGTCACGTCGCTCGACGTCCTCGAGGGCCAGACGCCCGACGTGCCCGTCGCGGCGGTCGAGCCGAACCTGGCGTACCTCCGCACGCGCGCCAAGGCCGACGAGGGCACGCTCGCCTGGCCCGGAGTGCGCTTCTACGACGCCGGCAGTAGCGCGCTCGCGCCGGCCTCGAGGCGCCGGAAGTGACGGGAAGGGGAACGCTGGTGAAGTTGCCAGCCACCGTAGCGCGGGACGCCGTCGTGCGTCGCCTGATCGACGCCGAGCGAGCGCTCAAGCAGGCGACCAACGTGCAGCAGGTCAAGCTCCTGATGAACGTGGCCGCCGCGCAGAAGGTGTTCGCGGCACGCCAGCAGTTGGGCGAGGACGTCATCGGCTACGCGCACCGACTGAAGATCCACGCGCTCGCACGGCTCGGCGAGCTGCTCCGAGAGCTGCCAAAGGCGACAGGAAAGGCCGGACCTGGTCGCGGAAAAGCCGGTCGACCTAGTGGACCGGCTTTTACGCCGGCGGCGACCTTGACAGACCTTGGCATCACGAAGAACACGTCTGCCGTCGCGCAGCAACTGGCGGCGCTGCCGCCTTCGCTGCGTGAGCAGATCGCGCAGCAGGAAGTCAGCCTCACGAAGGTGCTTCGAGAGCGGAAGCAGTCGGCCACGCGCGACGAGCGCCACACGCGCCCGCTTCCGGCCGGGCTCTTCAAGCTGCTGTACGTCGACCCGCCCTGGCGCTACGAGCACGTCGAGACGGACAGCCGGGCGATCGAGAACCAGTATCCGACGATGAGCCTCGACGACATCTGCACGCTGCGCGTGCCGTCCGCGGACGACTGCGTGCTGTTCCTCTGGGCCACGAGTCCCAAGTTGGCCGACGCGCTCCGCGTCGTGGAGGCGTGGGGCTTCAGCTACCGCACGTGCGCCGTCTGGGACAAGGAAGTGATCGGCATGGGTTATTACTTCCGCCAGCAGCACGAGTTGCTGCTCGTGGCGGCGCGTGGCACGCTCCCGGTCCCGGAGCCATCGGCGCGCGTGTCGTCGGTCATCCGCGCGCGCCGCGGCGCCCACAGTGAGAAGCCGGCCCGCGTGTACGAGCTGCTCGAAGCGATGTATCCGGCCTTCAAGCCAGCCGACCGTGCGGAGTTATTCGCCCGGCGGCAGCGGCCCGGCTGGACGACCTGGAGCAACGAACCGGCGGTGGCCTCATGAGCAAAGCCGAACCCCGCTTCGATCGCGATCTGAAGTACGGCGTGCAGGGCGAGCTCCAGATCAACGACTTCCTGGAGTGGGTCGCCAGCGGGAACGCCCAGGTGGAAACGAAGCGCAAGCGGTATCTCGATCACAAGCTGTACGTCGAAACGGACAGCGACCCGGGGCGGCGCGGCTACTACACGCCGAGCGGCATCAACGTGACGACCGCGGCGCTCTGGTGCTTCGTGATCGGCGACACCGGCTGCCACGTGGCCATCCCCACCGAGCTCCTGCGGCAGATGCTCACCGACCCCAGCTCACGCCCCGTGGAAGAGGAGGACGGCGGCGTGCCCACCCGCGGCATGCTGATCGACTTCTGCGTCCTGCTCTATCGGCAAAAGCAGCGAGGCGACCAGGCGCGCCACGCCACCGCCGCCGCGAGTGCCACGCCGCGGCCCGCGGATCCGGCGCGGGCGCTCACCGCGGCTGATATCCCGTGGAAGGGGCGATCGTGACGCTCGCGGCGTACCAACCCGGCACCGTCACGATCCGACTCCGCGACGGGCGCACGTTCGTCTATGCGAGCGACACGCCGCCGGCCGACGTCGTCGCCGATCTCCGCGCGCAGGGGATACGCGACGCCGACATTGGCTCAACCCTCCACGTGGTACGCACGGGCTCGAGCGCCTCGGTGCGAATCCTCGGCGCCCGGGAGCGCGAGTCGTGACCGTCGTGTATATCGCCGGCCCGTATCAGGGCGCCTCGGCCTGGGCGATCGAGGAGAACATCCGCCGCGCCGAGCGGCTCGCGCTCGCCGTCTGGCAGCTCGGCGCCGTCGCCCTCTGTCCGCACGCGAACACGCGGTTTTTCCACGGCGCGATGCACGACGCGACGTGGTACGCCGGCGATCTCGAGCTCGTCGCGCGCTGCGATGCCGTGCTGCTCACCGAGGATTGGCGCCGGTCGCGGGGGGCGACGGAGGAGCGCGCCTTCGCGGAGAGCCGCGGGATCCCCGTCTTCGAGACGCTCGACGCGCTGCACGCCTGGCTCACAGCGGGCGCCGTCGTGCTGCGGTGATCGCATGGGGACGCGAGATGGTGCACGTTCTTCGGCTCATTCGGCGCGCGCTCGCGGGGCTCTGCGCGCTGCTCCTCGCCGGCGCCGCGTTCCTGATCTGTTACGCGCACGACGGACGCCCGAGGGCGACCCGTCGCGATCGCGAGGAGTACTAACCGTGGACCCCGACCTGTCGCTGCCGTTCCCGTACTTCCCGTTCTACCCCAACGATTTTCTCGGCGGGACGGTGCACTTCACGACCGAGGAAGTCGGCGCGTACTTCCTCCTCCTCTGTCACCAATGGACGCACGGCGGGCTGCCGACTCATGTAAGTCAGTTGTCAAAAATTGCACATCTCTCGCGTTGGCGACTCGCAAGAGCTTGGCCGCGCCTCAGTGCAAAATTCCAACAGTCGCCAGCTGATGGGTTGTGGCGAAACCCGCGGCTCGAAGTAGAGCGCGCCAACGTGCGCCAACGTATTGAGCGCGCGGCGCGAAAGGGCCGCGCCGGCGCCGCGGTGCGCTGGCGAAAGCCGACGACCACCTCAGGCGCCGTCGACGATGCCCGGGCATCGCGCAAACGGGCGCGGATGGCATGCCCAAGCATCGAAAAACCGATAGCTATCCTTCAAAGTACGTACGTACACCCTGGTACTGATCCCGATCGTCCGAGTACTTCGGTACGTACGAGCTCTATCGAGGGAAGAACTACCGCGCTGACGCGCGGAGATTTCCACAGTCCTGTGGAAAACCCCCAAGAATCCATACCCGAGGAGAACGGCGATGAGCACGAGATCACGCCGATCGCCGGCGCTGCGCGATCGCGAGCCGATCACGTGGCCACGCCTCTGCGCGATCGCGACGGAGCAACTCGGACACGTCGAGACGTTCGCCGATTGGAAGGGGGCGATCGTCGATCGGATCCTCGCGCTCGGGTTCCGCCTCCCGCACCCGGCGCAGCTCGATCGCGCAATCAAGGCGAGCGAGATAAGCGCGCGGCGCCAACGCAATCCTCGCGGCGCGTGGCTGTGGACGCCGATCACGGCGTCCCTCGCGCCGGCGCCGACGCCCCATTTCGATCCGACGATCCGCCATCGCCCAGCGGCCCAGGCGCCGTCGCAGTGGACGTCGATCGAGCACCTCGCGTCGACGACGTCGAGCGCGTGCGGCGCCTCAAGGCGCGGCTCGGGGCTCCGAGCGCTCGTGTGCAACCGGCCCGCGGGGCACGAGGGGGATCACGGCATGAGCGCTAACCCGGGAGGCGCGATCTTCGTGCGCTGGGCACGGGAGGGCGACCGGTAGTGGCGCGCCGCGCGTCGTCCTCGTCGTCACCGGCCCTCTTCGCGTATCGACGGCAGACGCGCCAGGGCGAGATCTCGTTCGTCGACATCCTCGAACGCGAGCGGATCCCGGCGTGGGAAGCCGAGTATCGGTTCTGCGATCGGATGTGGCGCTTCGACTTCGCCTGGCCGGCGCTCAAGATCGCGATGGAGATCGATGGTGGGGCGCACGGGCGCCTGATCACGATCGAGCGCGGCGTCGAGCATCGGAAGGGCGCCAACGTCGTGATCAAGCCCGGCACGCGGATCCGTGTCGGTGGGCGACACAACACGGGGGCCGGGTTGCAGCTCGATCACGAGAAGGCGAACGAGGCGCAGCTCGCCGGCTGGATCGTGCTGCACGCGACGACGACGGCCGTCCGCGACGGGATCGCCCTGGCGATGCTGCGGCGGGCGTTCGCGGCGCGCGGGCTGGAGTAACGCAACGTTCAACACGATCGGAGGGCTCTGATGTTCGATGTGGATCTCGTGCCGGTGCAACTACGAAGGCTCTCGCTGCGGATCGCCGACGTCGCGACGGATGACGGCGATTCTCAACGCGTGCGGCAGTGTCAGATCACGTTCCGTGTGCCGGTGCTCGGGCACGATCTCGCGAGCAAGATCCGGCTCCCGATCGTCGGGCACTGCTTCGGGCGCGACAAGCTGCCCCTCTGGGGCGTGCACGACGTGAAGTTCGAGCCGATCGACGAGCGCTACACCGCGACGCTCGCGCTCGCGCCCGACGTCGATCCGACGGCGGAGCTCGCGCTCGCCGATATCGTCAAGGTGCGCGTCTGGCGCCCGAATCAGGAGAAGCGCGATCTCGCGCTCGAATTCGTGACGCAGCACGAGCTCGAGCGGGGCGACGCGCGCGATCTGGCGGCGCTCCTCACGGCCTGGGAAGTCTCCGAGCTGCGGTTGACGCTCTCGACAATCCAGATCCCGATGCCGCTGAGCGGCGAAGGCGACGACGACGCCGACGAGCCGCCGGCGAAGCGCTCGAACCGGCGCGCGACGCACTGAGCGACGCCCATGCTCGACGACTTCGCGCTCACGCCGCCCGCCGACGATGACGGCGTACGGGCGCCGACGACGCGAGACGCAGCCACGGCGCACCGGGCGAAGACGATCGACATCATGCGCCGGCGGTACGGCGCTGGCCCCGAGGGGGCGACGTGCGGCGCGTGCGTCTCGCTCGTCCGATCCGGCGGGGGCGATGGCTCCTGGCCGAAGTGCACGCGGTTCCGGATCTCGTGCAGCGCCGCGACGGATTGGCGCCTGCGCTGGCCAGCGTGCGGGAAGTTCACCCCTCGAGAGGAGACGGCGAGCGATGGCGAGTGAGACCGGGATCGGCGCCCGCGTGGTGCACGCGGCGAATCTGCTCGACGCGTGGCACGAATTGCGCCCGCTCTACGCACGGCGGTGCGATCCGGCCACGCTCGAAGTGCTGCGCCATGCGTTCTATCTCGGCGCGCTGGGGGCGTTCTCGATCCTCGTGCACGGCGGCGCGGATGACGACTCGTCGGCGGCCGGCGTGGCCCGGATTGACGCGATGCACGAGGAGCTGCGGGCGTTCCAGTACGACATTCGACGCCTACCGCGCGAAGGGAGGATCTAGCCCATGGACAGCATGACCGCACGCCTCAACACCGCCCGCGGCGCGTTCGTGGCCGCAGTGGAGGTCCCCCCGTTCGAGACGGGCTACCCGCCCGCCCTGGTGTGGGGCCTCCGCTTCTTTCTCCGGCTCGGCGGCCCCGAATCCGGCGAGTACTTCGAAACGTTCTGTTACACGGCGCTGGTCGAGGTGATCGCGGCGGAGCGCGGGGGCCCCGATGGCCACGCGTAACCCGCTCGAGCACGCGGGCGAGTATGTGCGGCACCTCGCCACGTGCGCGATCGGGCGGTGCGGGCACTGCCGCGGGCCCCGGGCCTCCGAGCTGCACTACACGGGCACCGTCGATGCCCACCTGTTCGTCGTGCAGGCGTGCGACTGCGGGCGCGCCGTGATTCTCGAAGCGCTCGCGGGGATCGAGTGGACCGACTACGAGCCCGGCGAGCCCACACCCCCACGCGAGGAACCCCAGCGATGACGATCGATCAAGAACCGCTCGAGGATGAACTAGACACGAGCCGGATCGCCGAGCTGCTCACCGTCGCGCGCCTAATTGGGGAGGACGCCCGTCGGACGCTCGGCGACGCCGGCGTCGGCTCCGGCGTCATCCCGTGCCCCGTCTGTCGCACGGGGGCGATCGCGTACCAGACCACGCGCCGCAGCCCGACGCGTCGGCAGATTCGCGCCGTGTGCAGTACCTCGGGCTGCATCCGGTTCGCGACGTAGCCCGAGCGGCGCTCACACACACGTTCACAGGAGATCCGCCGATGGCATCGGGAAGAGGCTTCGCCAGCATGAACAAGGACAAGCAGCGCGAGATCGCGAGGAAGGGCGGGATCGCCGCCCACGCGCGCGGCACCGCGCACGAATGGAATACGCGGGAGGCGCAGGACGCCGGGCGCAAGGGCGGCTCGATGTCCCGCGGCGGCCGCGGCCGCCAGGCGCCCGTGCCCGAGGGTGACGGGAAGGTCGAATCGTGAACGCCTTCGTGCTCGAGGAGGGTGCTCGCTCCTCGACGACGAGTAACACGGCAGCCCGCAACGAAAGGCTTACGCCATGCTCGAAAGTCTGATCGTCTTTGTGCTCTCGATCGCGCTCGTCGGGTTTCTCGTCTACCTCGTGACGAAATACGTACCGATGGCGGCGCCGTTCCGAGACGTGATCGTCGTCGTGTGCGTCGCCGTGATCGTGCTCTGGATCCTTGCCGTGCTCCTCGGGCACGCCGCGATCCCGACGTTCCCGAAGCTTCGGTGATGGGCGAGTCGATCAGGCTGACGCCATGGCCCTCGCCCCTCCTCGCCCGTGCGCCAGGTGCGGCGCGATCATGCGCGGCCGCTGCCCGACGTGTAAGCGCCGCCGCGACCAGGAGAGCGACGCGCGGCGTCCGAGCGCCGCGAAGCGCGGCTACGACACCAAGTGGGCCGACTTCGCCCGGCGCTGGCTCGCGCGGTTCCCGTGGTGCGGGCAACGCGTCGACGGCGTCCGGTACGCCGAGCACTCGTCGTGCACCGCGCTGGGGCGTCGCGAGCTCGCCGCCTGCGTCGACCACATTCGCGCGCTCCGCGCCGGCGGCAGGCACTACGACGGCGCGAACCTCCAGTCGCTCTGCGGCAATTGCAACCGCAGAAAGAACATCAAGAGCGAGGGCGGATTCGGACGCGAGCCTCGGAAGGGAGACGACTGGTGACGAGGCCGAAGCCGAGCTCGAGTGAGGGGGGGCCTCGCAATCGCTGCGCGTCGAAGGGTCCTAAC
>Ga0193738_1000228_pt1 | contig 38895 bp, 50 predicted proteins | sample L2a1metaG_FD_144927 | JGI IMG/M metagenome (GOLD analysis project Ga0193738, IMG submission 144927) | Soil microbial communities from a riparian zone of the East river system, Colorado, United States - L2a1 | ecosystem: Environmental > Terrestrial > Soil > Riparian zone | place: USA: East River... | reverse complement strand
TGATTCGATTAAATTAAAGCTTGCCAGATACGAATATCTTAAAAGGTAAGGGGTGTTAACTCTAGTAATGACTACATCTGTAAGTGACCTCATGAGGAAAAATGTATTTACAATTAAAGAGTCAGCCTCTATTCAAAACTCTGCGAAGGAAATGAACGATAAAAAAGTAAGTTCACTGCTTGTTGTTGATAGAAACGGTAAAGCCAAAGGTTTAATCACTGAACGTGACCTAGTTAGAAAGGTATGTATCAAGAATGTTCGTATGAGCGAGGTAAAAAACAAGGAAGTAATGTCATCACCATTAATTACAATTAGTTCAACATCGTCGCCATCGGTCGCAGCTGACTTGATGTTGAAACACAATGTTAGACATCTACTTGTTGTTGACGAAAATTCCAAAGATACCAGCAAGCCAATTGGCATGATTACTCCTCTTGATTTCACAAAGTATGAAGAATATTTACGTGACGATGAGAATAAAGAAAGCATTGAGATGATATTAGAATATTATATTTGACTGGTTTGACTTGTGGAATATCCTATTGTAGCGGCAAGTAAAATAATTTTTTTTTAAATGCTCATACCCGACTCAAAATGAGGCAAAAAGGAAATGAGTTACAGTAAGCATTGATTGGATCCGAATTGTTAACAATGCGATTCCCGACGACCTGTCATGCAACGATTGAATTGCTAATTTGGTTTAAATCCTGAAATATCTATCAAGTTCTAGCTAATTGTTTAGAATAAAATTCAGTACAAGTTCTCAGCTAACGTAATGAATCCATTTTTAAATATAAATCTGACTTACATCCAAAAGTTAAATGTTGTGCCAACGCCTGTTTGTATAAATTTTTCAGGGAAAATTTCTATTATTCTATTCGTGGCTTTCCAACCAGTGCAATGACAGGGAACGATATAATTAGGATTAACCTTTTCCAGCTCTTTCATCGTAGGTTCGATTGCTTCGTCATATATTCCACCCGCTGGAAGATGAAAACCTCCTATGACTGCATGAATCTTATTTATTCCGGTAACCTTCTTTGCGTGATTAATCGTATTTATTATTCCTGAATGACCGCAAGCAGTTAAAATCACCAATCCTTTATTTTTAACATTGACCACCAGTGCCTGATCGTCTTTGACCAAGGGATCGGGTATGAGATCTATTTCATTGTTACTAGAATTTTCTACGTATTGAATAGGAAAGCCCTTTTCAAAGTGTTTCTCTCTTGGTATCTCCCCTGTAATAAGTAACCAAGGTAATTGATCACTGGGGAGCAATCTTACACCAGTATTCATGTGTATTGTTACCTCCATTTCTTGAAGCTGCTTTTCATCTAAGGCAGGCATCTTGGCTCTTTTTTCGTTAGGTAAAATTATCCACCGTTTTAGAAAAGCATCAGGATGTGTATAGAGACTAACAATAGAATCTGGTCTCCTACTACGTATCGTATTAATTATATTAACTAGACCCGTGAAATGATCAAAATGACCATGGCTCAAAATAATACCTTCAATGTGATCAAAATCTATGCCAAAAATATTTGCATTATAAATTACGCCATTTTCACTTACACCAGTATCAAAGAGAAATGAATGGTTATTAGCTTCTGTATTTTTATTTCTATCATATTTGACAATATTAACTAAGGCTGAAAATCCATGTTCTGCTATTGGAGGCGGTAAATTGATTCTCTCTTTCAAAATCAAAGGCATTCTAATTGCATGTTCAGAATTTGTTAGCAAAAGATCAGTTGAATTGTCCATTAGGACCGTAATAGCTACCTCATCTATTTCTTGAAGAGACATATTATCTCCAATTTACTTACGTTACCGGTATAGTATATAAAGATAAATATTTCGGAAAGAAACATTTTGACATTCACTCGATTTAACACAATGGATGAGAAAGTTGTCCAACTGTAAATCATGATGTGCAACATGTGTCTTTACTTTCACATCTACAATTTACTGGTTCTTTTAGGCATACAGGGCAAATAATGGCACCACATCCTACGCATGTATTATCTGCCTTATTGCATGCCCAATGACTACAGGCATTAACGTTCATTTCTAGTTCTCATATTCGTATCCATACAATATAAATTCATTATATTATTTCTAATAGATAGCTTCACTGCAGCGATTCGACACGAAGGCTCAAAAATAAGACATCGGGACAGGAATCGTATTTGGTGCTTGTATTAACAGAGAAATAGACTTATCTTTTTAAATATCGATTTTAATACGTAATTATTGGTTAAGACTAAAGGTGTATTATTAAAAATGGAATTAAAGATCGATATTCCACAAGACATAATGTTGGATAAGAAAAGACTAAAATCAGTTCAGCGGGGTATTCTGAAAGCTATATCAAAAGGACCATATGAAGAAGGTCTGGCATTCAAAATTGTAAAGGCAACCTTTGAGGATTACTACAGCACCTATGATCTGCCTGAAATGAAAAATCAGTCTAGTCCTGGAGAATCTGGATTTAGTAACCCTTAATCGTTCGATCAAATAGAGATTTTATTGGACTAAACCAAAAATGATATTAATTTCCGCATCTATATTATTGTAGAATTAGCTCTCTTTATAAAGAAACTAGAATTTCTAAATGTGACTAATCTGAAAAAACAGATTGACCCCGACGGTGGACTAGCACCATTATCAGCATTCATCCCGACGTCGAACACTTGAACAGACTACTCATGTCTGAAAAATGATAGCCTATAAAAAATCGTTAATAGTTTTTCTATTATATGAAAACTCAATTGGTTTTAATTTAGAAAATTCATTTTCACAAATCTTTTTGATATGATACCTGTGACAAAATGTTCCCTTTCTTTTTTGTATTGTCGGTGATGTGTTTTTTGGCATAACGTAATTATGGCATACATTACGTAGAACCCCGTTTACCTATTTTTCTTCATGCCATGGGTCTGAAGCCTTAAATGTTGTAACTCTAGTAAGAAGATCAATGCTTGGAAATGACAAATGCAGTGTTTGTGGAAATTATACGGAGATAGTTGCCAAAGTTACCAGTGATCCGAATATTCTCTATTGTAAGAATTGTCGCGATGAAGAAGTCGGTCGACTTAAGAAAAACTTCGATTTGATGAAGTTTGTTTGCATCAGATGTGGATCCACCAACGTAAAAAAAGAAGATCTACGAATTGGAATAAATGAGGACGTAATAAACCTTAACAATTCACCCAATGACATCATAATTGCGGTTTATGCAGTTGCGCGTTTATCCTGCCTCGATTGTAAAAATATTTTCCATGTCAATGTTTTAGACAATGGCCCTAGAACCAAATAAGGTCATAGTTCCTGGTCTCCTGGTACTTTAACCTCACACTTCAAGAATGACACCTCAAATTTCATTGTTTTCTATATCTTATGTCACTTAATATGGGCAGTAATACAGTTTAATTTGATCTGACAGTTCCGACTGAATATCCCTCGTTTCCCGACGTCCGAAGGCTAATAGTTTATTTTTAACCTGGTACTGCTCAAATTCTCCAAACTTGTATTTTTCTCTATCTTTTTTCATACATATACGATTGTCCTCTTAAAATCCCTATATCTTGAAATTGTGCTCCTTTTTATTTAACTACTTATTGATACATACCGCTTGTGGAAAAAACTATTTTACATAAGAATATTGTATAGACAGTAATGGTCCATAACAACAAGAAGATAAAGTTTCATGCTTCTGAAGTGGAGAATATAGTTATTCGTTATGCGACGAGAGTCCATAACATACCGAATGGTTTTTTGATTGAAGAATTCGACGCATTAAAAGATCCACAATATTGTGAAACCGTAAATGTTCAAGTGGTCGCTGATTTTGTTACAATTACATTTTATAAACAGGAAAAGGAGAATTCTATAATACGTAGAGAATTGATACCTTCGCATGCCATAGAACATATTTGGCTGAAGGGATAGCAGGAACAAAATCATTAATAAATTCTTGCGATTTGGAAAGCCCTAGTTCTAAGTTTTCAAATCAGTTTCTGCACATATATTGTTGTGATGTAAGGTTCTCTATTCAAGGAATTTCGAAATTCAGAGTTTGACTAACATGAAAAACCAGATTCGTTCGACGGCTGAGAATTTAAGAATGTGTAGTTTAGAAGAGAATAAAATCATAGAGATTAAAGGCGAGATTACTGTTAGACAAGAAAATTAGATATCGAAAGTCTACAGCGTCCTTCTAATCAACATCTCTCATTGGCTGACTAATTTTGAAACAACATTTTCGCCTTTTCTTTTCCTACCAACAATTCACTACGAGGAATCTTGAGATGTTTCATTCTGATACGAATATCAACGTATTGAGTAAACCCAACTCTAAACCTCATTAAATCTAACGAAAGACAAGAATCAACACAACAACCCGCATCCGTCCTAAATGGCACTTGCTCAATAAGTCTTCTTGACAGACGCGACAAAGCAAACCCTTGATGCAATACAGGAATTATGGCATCGGAATTTTTTACTTTCGATAGCAACGATTCAAAGTGTGCTATCTTAAACCAACGGTAGCCTTCATATGTTGCTGTGCGGGGCGGATCTGGAGGCAAGAAAGCCGAGATGTTAGTATCGATATTGGTATCATCACGGCCGTTGTTATTGCACCAGCCAGATATGGAATCATACGACTCGTCATAATTTACTATTGCATCAACATCTTCTTGAGTCACAATAAGATCGTCGGGCAGGATAATAAAATGAGTATAGTCGCTTTGCAGAAAGAACTCTCTTGCTTTGTTGTATGCTTCGTCTTGTGGAAAATATTTAATCCATAGTTTAGAGATCCCGTTTATCTTTTCGATTGCCTTGTAAAACTCGGGGATACTACGCGGATTGAAGATCACTAATAAGGGCTTCATTGCTATCGTGGCTAATATGTAGTTTAGTCAGGTTATTATTTACTATTTCGCGAGAATCGTCAACGGAGAATTACATTAAAAACTAAATCATTAATTATAAAGCTTTTAATATTATTTTTTGTTAGTTACTTCAAATCCTCCAAATATTCATCACTATCGAATGGTCTTCTTTTTTACAACAGTTGCAATGAAGTTTAAAGTAATCTCTACTTATTATCTTATGATTGAATTGCTTACAAGTGCAAATACTATCAGAAAAATCTAAACTCTTATAATGACTACTATCGACGTTCATTTATGACTGGAGAACAATATAAAACGTCTTTCCAATATGGTTGTGCGTACGTTCGTTTGGGTTTCTAAGATAACATAGAATCAAAGTGAGGATTATAAGTCATAAGAGCAATTTATGGTATGGACAAAATGAATGAGGATACTATCTTGCATTTTTACAGGATATTGGAAAATTCACTTCTTGAAAGCGATATATCCAAAATAAATGAAGAAGATATAGATGCTTGGTCGCAATCGTTCAAGAAAGTTGTGAGAGAAAGTAGAGAAAAAAGTGGTAAGGGAGTATTCGTCCCTTTCTTAATGTGGAAGTTAGGCGAGATAAGCCCTGTTGAGGCAAGCAAATACTTAGTTAGCAGAAAACACGATGAATGCCAAGTTAGTTATGATCATAATAATGTTGAATATATACTCTGGATGATGACATTGATGTTTATGTCTTGGTCTGTTACAAATCTTAAACGAAAAACGCAAAACGGACATTGTCAGAATATCGATCATCCACATGGATATACGAATCCCAGACTTTGTAAAGAAGGAACAATATTTCATCAAGAACTTTACAATGAATGTGTTAAAACGTTTAAAGATTTACTGATTTATTCAGATGCTCAACATCCTTAATTCAAATTCAGTTTACTTTCAATAACTTTGATCAAATTACAATTATAATTGGAACGTGCCTTTGGTATTAAAAGGCGCAAATCTTAACAATAAGAGCCAATCAAATCTGACATTGCTCGAAAATTTGACCATATTGGGATGTGTATATTTTTTTGGAGTCGATTGCAATAAAGGCGATATATCAAATGCTTGGAGTACGTGGGTAGGGCTTGTTGTGGGAGCTGCGATGGGCGCGGTAATAACTTGGTGGGTCTATTATCGACAGAAAAAAATTTCAGAGAAACAGGATGAACTTCTAAACCACATTGCAGATCTAGAGGAGCGCAATAAAACCATTTTGAATAAGATCCTTAGTTTAGAAGAAAAAATTGAGGCTATGCTCAAAACATAGGCTCTGGACTATAAGGTTATTAAATTGCGTAACAATATGCTGTCTGATGACCAAAGCTGACAAGTTCAATGCAGTTAAGGATGCAACAGTGGCGATAGGTCTTGCCAACAAAGATACAAAAGAGGTCATAAGTAGTTTTGGTACAGGTTTTTTCATAGGTGGAGAATACATTGTCAGCTCTGCACATATTTTTAGTCAATGTATAAAGTATAATGCTCAGTATAAGGATAAGAATAGGAGTATGGAAGGAATGTATTCCGCATTCAACATTACCACGAAAGGAGATCAGTTAGAGCTTAACACGTATCACATAATAAAGGCTATCAGACTGCCCCCTGTTAAAGAAGTTACTGGATTTACAGGGTCAGTAGACCTAGATATAGGGATAGGAAAGCTAGATCGCCATTCAGATAATTTCTTACATATCAAGGAATCTGCCCAATTGAAACTTTACGACGAGATTGTAATATGTGGTTATCCGAGTGGAAGAATATCGTTGGTTTTGTATAGAAATAAACTTGAAGATGGAATGGGAATCCATTTGCGCCCCATAATTCAATTTGGACGTATTGCGGGATTAATGCCCTATGATGACAGTAACAATCCATGGGGAATACAAACGGATATCGTTGCCATGGGAGGATCCAGTGGTTCGCCTATTATGGACCCGAGCAGCGGAGAAGTAATAGGTATGGCGCAGCAAGTTATTGCAACAATGACTACCGTAGACAAGGATGGGATGCCATCAAACCTATACAAGTTAACTAAAGGTCCATTGTATGGGATAGCTCCGATAGGATTAGCTTACGGCGTCACCAATCATATATTATCGCCGCTTCCGAATATTACCAAAAATTATTTTGAAAAAGGACTTCCGCCTGACTTTTTATTTGAAAATACGGGAATTATAGAACTTTTCTGATTTCATTTAATTGAAAATTCGTCATCTAGATAACTGTACGATCGATAAAAAAATTAAATGGTTGTAGCGAACGATAAGTATGTGTCTGCTAATAGCTTTTCGTTGATAGCACCCAATTTATTACCTGATTGTATGTTTTTTTCCATTTTATCCAGCTCTTCATTTGCCTTTTGCTTATAATATTGCACTGAATTATCATGCATATTGCGAAAACTATCACTCAAATTTTTCATCAACTCATTATAATCAGATGATAATTCATGATGGAGTTCTCCCTCTAGCTTATCTTTCCTTGCAATTAACTCATTTAAATCATTTGACATACTATTACTACGCATTCGTAACATATAAACATGTCTCCTCCAACCACCAAGATAATTTGGAATGTCTTTTTCCAACACATAGTAAAAGGTGCCATGTTCCCCTTTATCAGAAAACTGAACCTATTAACAAACATAAATAGCAAAAAAATAGGCTCATTTGACCACCTATTAAGCAAAAATGGATTAGCTGTTAGTTATGTATGTTTCCTCTAAGAAAAATGTTCGTTCTATTGGTACAATTTTGTTTCCAAATACTAGAAAACAGTATTAGGGCTAAGTAAATGTCTGTGACACTAAACACATAGATAGATATACGATTAGCGTGTATTATATACATGTATGATTCTTTTTACGGAAATAATCCTCGTAATAACATAGAAAGACCAATCCCAACTGTGCGACCAGTGAATAGATCTGATGAGCAACTCAAAGAGTTTAGAGACATTCTCTCAAACCCTAGAACATCTCAAGCTTCAAAAAAGAGGTTTATGGTTGAGAAAGCAGGCGGCTATTGTTCTATGTGTGGTGATATAGCAACTCAAATAGCAAGTTATGATATGACTGATGCTACGCTTGTGGAAAAGTATTGTGACACTTGTCTAGCAAGGGGAATTAATTAAAATTGTCCTTTTTAAGCAAGATTGACAAGTTAGTGTACAATAGTACTTAACAGGTATCCAACCACATAGGAAACCACAGCCGCGGTTCCTCCTATCAATAACGTATTGAATCCTGAGCTGACCATAGGTTTCTGCACCACTTTTCCCCTTATGCTTCCGATCAAGAAGAAAGAACTTGCGGTCGCTATTATTGAATAAAAAAAAGCGTTACCAATAGATATGTCAAATCCTGAGAGATAAGTGAAAATGAAAGGGATTAGTGGAATTATACCTATGACATTAAATCCCACGAAAGTATTTACAGCGTTGACCATAGGACTGTTCTTGTCTTCAATCAATCCCAGCTCTTCTCTCATCATAGTATCTACCCAGACTTTCCGTCTTCCAGTAATTATTCGTACAACCTCCTCTAGCAGTTCCTCTTTGAAACCTTTCTTGACGTAGATATCTCGGATCTCTTGTTTCTCCTCTTCGATCAGATTATCAATTTCCCATTCTTCTTTTTTTCTTTCTCTTGCAACGTATTCATTGTGTGTTTTCACGGCCAAGTAGTTTCCAATAGCCATAGAAAATCCATCCGCGAATAGATTCGCAAATCCCAATATCACTATTATCGATGGTGATATTGATGCACCTACAACGGCTGCCACAACCGCAAAAGTTGTCACCGCCCCATCAATGGCGCCATAGACAAAGTTTACAATAGAGAATTTCAACCTATAGATAACAATAGCAAGACTTGTTTATATTCCCAATCTCTGACTGCCTTTTTGAAACCTAAAAGACGTATCAAAATTATTGATAAGCAGTTATCCTTTCAATATCAGATATAGGACGTGCAGATTTTTGTATAATTTCTTTTGAAGCTGGAATTCAAAGTCTATCCATTTAATTGTGTTTTTTTTAGTTCGTTTATGAATTCTTCTAGCTTCTTCATAGTTTCAGGATGCAAGTGATGCTCTATACCTTCTGCATCATTGTTAGCGATTTCCTCGTCGATCCCAATTATCATGAAAAATTCAGCTAAAAGACCGTGTCTGTTTCTAATATTTCGAGCAATACGGATTCCTTCATTGGTTAACTTAATGCCTCTATATTTTTCGTATTTTAGATAGCCCGTTTCATCGAGTTTCTGCATCATTTTGGTCACACTAGGAGAACTCACATTGAGGTAACTTGAAATGTCTACCGTTGTAGCATATCCCTTCTCTAGTATTAGTTCATAAATTACTTCTAAATAATCCTCCATTCTATCTGTCCGATCCTCTTTCTTTACACTGTTTGCATAGCGAATAGCCTCTAGTCTATTATCCTTGTCTAATCCTGTCATTTCACTCAGTTTATTCATTACAAGGACCGCCTCTCTAGTTCCCATTTTAGTCCTATTAAATATTTAATAATCATCTTTAAACCAACAGTCCTGTAAGATACATTATAAACATCCCAAATGCAAAGCCTATGATAATCCATTGATTATTTAGCAATCCTCTACTGCCATTGGTGTGATGCATCCATGAGCCAATCGAGTAAACTACTTGGAATATTGCACCTGCACCAATTGAAAGAAAAATTACAGTTGCTATAGGAGAGTATAAAAATCCACCTATCCATGCCCCCAAAATTGTAGGACCTCCTGCTATCAAACCCATAATAATTAACTTTGCTACAGGAATTCTTCGACTTTTAGCCATTGGTGCTACAATCGCCAACCCCTCTGTTGTGTTGTGCAAAGTGAATCCTAGAATCAAAAATGAGCTTAACGCTACCTCTCCTAACAGTACTGCTGCTCCAATAGCCAGGCCTTCTCCAAAATTATGTAATCCGATACCGATTGAAATCATCATAGATATGGCTATAGGCCTTATCAACAGTTGTTGTTGTTGGAATGACGTGGAAGTAGATTTCATGTCCCTTGTTCCCAAATCAGGTTCTGAGTTGCTTAAATTTCCTTTCTTATATTCAATATCAACATCAGGCTTTGAACGCTTTGAGGCACGCTGAATGAGTCTCTGTGAAACGTATAGCAGGGTTATTAAAGTAACGATTGCGACCATAATAATCAGAATCTGTGCGTTAAAGGCAGGTGCAAGATTATCCACCGCTATCTCGTTACTCTCAAGCAGAGCATCTATTCCAAGAAAAACTAATAGTCCTGCAGTAAGGCTTAGGAAAAAGTTATACTTATTTGGACTTAACCTTCTAATGAATGGATACCATACAAGGCCCATCATCACAGGAATTATGCCTACGTATGTACCAATGAGAGCAAATGTTGAAGCCTGTCCTACTGTTGGGCGCGGCGCCGCAGCTGCAGAATTGACCAATTTATCAAATCGCGTTCCATCGTCTGTAGTTATTCCTATCCCATATGGCTCTCCAGTATTCCATACATAAGGGATTATTACCTTAGCATCTGCGAGTCTAGTTAATGTTCGTCCAGGCTCAACTGCTGCAGGATATATTCTGTCATTCACATCAGCTTGTGCGATAGTGATCTCTGAAGGTCCAGTGTTTCTAACAAAAGCTACTATCATATTGTTATCTGAAAACTCGACCTTCTCGATAGAAATTTCTGGTAGCGGCTTGATAGAGCTTTGGAATAAGATTCCCGAAGAATTCAATAGCAATACTATCATTGCCCCAATAACGATAAAGGGAATAACTCCAAATAGTATAGTCCGCTTCGAAATTTTATGAGTGTTACTAGTATTGCCTTCCTCTATTTCCATTAATTTACGCCTCCTGTTGGCACCAAGCCAGTCGTCTTATTAAAATCAGTTGTAGAATAATTAGTGATATTCCTTATTGAAGTAACATTTAAATTCTCATTAATAGACTGATTTGTCCCTTCTTTTACAAGAAATAATCCTGTCCAACCTTTCTCAGCAAACTCAGTCTTGTGAGCATGGAACATATACTTTCCCGGATACTTATAGCTGAATTCCAGTGTTCCACGTTCTGCCTGGTTCATAGTAACGATATCGGTATATTCATCTGGTATCAATTTCGTACCGGTTTTGTAGAAATTAAACATATTTGCATGCAAATGGAAGTTGTTTAGAGGATCAAATTCAAGCATATTTAATAGATATATTCGAATTAATCTATTTTTGTCAATTTGAATTGGATGGTGCATGTAATAATATGGGATACCATTAACAGTATAGAAGTTATTTTCAGTATCAAAATCAGTATCGTAACCATTCATTAACATTACCATCTCATCAGCACTCGCTCTTGGTGTCTTCGGATCTATAATCAATGCACCATAAAGACCATGGGTTATGTGTTCCTCGAGTGGCTGCATATGACAATGGTAAGGAAATACTCCAAATGGTTCGGCGGTAAATTGATAAGTGAATTTGCCCCCAGGTGCAATTCCTTCAAAGACTCCATCCATTTCAGAAGGGTGTATGCCATGAAAGTGTATAGAGTGGAATTTAGAACCGTTATTAACAAAAGTAATCCTGATTGTATCGCCTTCTGTAGCTCGTAAGGTTGGCCCTGGTATTGTGCCGTTAAACGTCCATACATTATAAAAGACGCCCGGAGAAACTTCTTTAGTCAGTTGGTCCGATGCAATCATTGTAAAATCTCTTATCACAGTTGCATTAGAAGACGTTGACAGTTTTCCGTAATTAAATTCCCTCAAGTATTTCATAGGGTCTACAACTGCAATCTTCGGGTTTATGACGAGTGAAGTTGGATCTAAAACATCACCGGTTGTTTGAAGCGTAGGATAGCCGGGTGTATGACCACCAAATGTGTTTAGCTTGGATGAATTCTGATCGCTAACGGAACTTTTACTATATACCGCTGTAGAAAAAGCGAAAACAATAATAGAAATAGCAATCCCAAACAGTACCGCTATCTGTGGGTAACTCATCAAGTTTTATTAACTAAATTTAAGTTAGTTAGAAATGCTAATAAATGTTTCCCTAGTCTAACAATTACTATAGTTGGAGCATGTTGAACTTTGGCCATTTAGATTCTTACCCTGATTTTGTAGTCCCATTTATGATGTTATTTTAAATGATTCAATCATTTTCGACACAAGTGGTAAAGTTGTATTGTATACCACCCTCATTGGCTACATAGTTTTATGATGTATACTCCTAATATCTTGAATTTTAGAATTTCTTAATAGGGTTCCATTTGAATATTCAATCAAACGGCCTAGGCTAATTAATTAAAATTGGACCTATTTTAAGGAAGAATGTCATCATTAGTAACAAAATCTTCGAAAAAGTCAGTTTATATAAATACCCATAAATGATTGTTTGCCATATAGACTATTAGTTGAAAATAAAACCTGGTGGTAAACTAGCAAAATACCTTACAAAATTTTATGAGAAGTATACCAGCACCATATCACTCAACAAGAATCTGCTACTTTCAGGTTCGGTTGGTTTTATTGTCAGTCTAATCGTTGCATATTTATCTACGAAATATTCCAATGATGATTTTACAACTTCTACATTAACTGTAATATCCGGAGTTATTTCCTCCAAAGTAATTTTTGTTATTCTTTTTCATCTTGATAATAAGAAGAAATATACAAAAAAAATTACTGGCAAATTGAACTTTGATATTCTAAAACAAATAGTAACAAAGATGATATTCGCTGATGCTATATTTGATATTATCAATAATGTATCAAGGTTCTTCATTCTACTTGAATTGTTGAGAATAGAATATCAGCCAGTACAAGCTGCTGTAGTAGCATCTATTATAGCATCATGTTTCTCTTATTTAGCTATAAATTTAACTGTAAGACGCATACATGTATTTAGATTTAGGAAAAAGTTATTCTAATATCGACAAAATGACCATGAATTAGACCAATCTGAAAACCAGACTGACATCCGGCTTTTGACTTGATTATCTAGGCTTTCCACTCTGCTATCCATTGGAAATTAGTGTTTGTTTCAATATTTTTAAAAGCATAGAGACATTCATCCCTAACTTCATCCTCTTCTACACTGACTTGATAAGATGAGAAATGTCTGTTGAATTCACTTATTTGTCTTTTGAGCAAGTTCAAGTTATTTATTGACACTACACCTGGATTTATGTTCGGTCCTCCATAAAATACTAGATTTTTAAAGAATCCAGGAGCTGAAACATTAAACATGTTTTTAAGATGGATACTAGCGGTTGCACCCTGCTCGCCAAAAATCTCCCCAATAATTTCAATACCTTTACTAAACACATGTGCAGAATGTTCAAAATCCAATGTACCATCCTCGCCGGTTTTGAGGTTTAGACCTAAAAGAAGTAACATGAATCGCTCAAGAGCTGATTGATTCTGCACCAGAACTGAATCATATTCAGGCAAATGAAGCCTAAAGTAATCCACTGTCCATAATTCCTCTTTTAGTGATCGGTTAAATTCGACAGCCCACTGTGAAATTTTATCTTGTACATATTTATGGATAGAGTCATAGGTATCGTGTTTTACGATTTCTACTTTAGGGTAACTTTGTAAATCGACCGTTTCGTAATACTGCTGAATTATTTCTTTTACTGCAGTTTTTACGTTAATTCGAATCGTATCATTGCTAACCCGCATAACATAGTATCCCAAGTTCTTCAAAGCTCTTTGGCGAATTCTATCAGGTGTTATTCTGTGTTTCATAGAATGAATCTTACCATCAACTTCCACAATCAATTTCTGCCCAATTACAAAATCTGGAGTATAGAAGTTGGCCCTAGTATACCAGATAACAGGCTGTGACTTGTATGGGATATTGTTTGCTGCCAATCTAGAGGCTAATTTCCTTTCATAGAATGTTGGCCTGGGAACTTCCATTCGATACTTGTATGCACTTTCAATCCTTATATGAAATGTTGCTGTATGATAACTATGGTCGAATTAATAAACTGGGATGATATTAAAAAGAAGGAGGCAAGAGGGCTTGATGACTACGATTTAGGTGAGGTGCAAGACCTAAATGAACAATTTGTAGAGACAAAAAGAGGAGTTGTCGATAAAGATAAGTTTTTTCTGCCAAGAGACAAAGTCGTAAAATTCGACGGAAACAAAGTCTGGTTCAGTGTTACTAAAGATGAAGCCAAGGCCTACAAGCGTGGTTAGCCCATAAACTCTAACACAACATTTTTCTAGCACGAATAGCGTCCTGGTGTGAAAGGGTTTTTAGAGCTTTTCCAATATGGATACTGATAAGTTTCAGGCAATTTATGTTAATTTGTTGGACCATTTTCTTTCAGGATGCATTAAAGGGAATAAAAATTATGAGGTTAAAGTGATTGAATAAAGTTCTAATCATGCTGGCTTTAGTAACGACATTTTCGTTACTATCAGCTCCCAGCCTTGTTGTCGGTGAGATTAAGAACGAGATTAAAGTAACTCCTCCTCTCAATTGGGAACCGAGTCCTACTAATAATTCTACTTCAATGATTTGGTTTCAAAATTCTACAAAAAGCGTCTTTGCGATAATTAAGGCACCTGACAACTTGGGAATTCCATTATTCCTTGTTGGTCCTTTTATGACAGGGTATTTAAAATATAAAGATATACTGGAATATTCAGATAAGGTAACATTTGGTCATAGTAATCTCGGTCACAGATATTTCCTGAATCTCTCTTCTCCTTCAAAACTCTTGAATTCTTCCTCGGGCCTAATACCAAAGAATGATTTTTTAAGTGAGATACCTCAAGGTTATGATGTTCCTTTTAAAGGGATGTTAATTTTAACACAGAAACAAGATGACTTATTTGCAATAATATTTCTTAATCCGAAGGAAAAATTTGATTATACGCTAAAGGGGATCCAGCCAACACTTGACTCAATCGAGTTGACAAGTTATACCGTCATGGAAAATTGAACTCAAGTTAAATTGGGCAAGTTCCTTTTGCTCCAATCAGGAAACTAAAACAGGAATAATATATCAAAGGTTATTTTTTCTGCAGTAGATTGGGAAATGTATAACATACTCCACTGAGTTGCATTCATCACAAGTCCACGAAACGTATTCCTGGCAGACAATACACGAACATAGAGGACTCAAATTTGACCCACATCCTCTGCATGACCCTCTGTTATACATACTATAGATAAGTTAACATACTGTATAAGGCTACATTCGTGTTATCATAATCGTGTATGATTACTACCATATACTATTTCACGAGGAGTTTTAGGGCCCATACTTAAATCTAGAATAGAAACCATTTTTACCTGAGGAATCCCATTCAAATCCAAAATCATTATAGGTATGTTTGGTAGACCGCGCTATTACAGGTTCATATCCAGGAGCTACAGTGAAGGATGGATTTGTTACCAGACTATCTTTGTTGGGATCGTTCCCCTTCAATGCCTCTATCTCTAATTCCATATATTCTGGCACGCGTACCCAACGACGTTTTCCTTCTATTCCAAATGTTATCGGAGCAGACTTTATTCCAACCATCTCTCCAATGAGGTTAGCTGCTGCTGCAAAGAAACCACCCGATTGCCCAGAAAATATTTTGGACAAAGAATCATTTTGTTCTTGGTTTGCATGTTCATCCAAGTAAAAAGCAGCCTTCATCTTTGGTCCTGTAAACATGTTTCCAGGCGCTACAAAAACAGCAACGGCATTTAACCCATCAAGTGGTGTTTGTTGGAAGTGACCTTTTTCTATATGCCATGCTACAACAGCATTGCAGAAACCTTTGTCAGGGTCTTGCAAAAATATACATGGACAAATTGAGTCACAGTTGCAACCTTCAAAATAATCACCTTCAACTTTCCAATCATTAGCATTACTACTAGTCATTTTCTCATAGTAAAAAAACGACCTTTTAAATTTAAGTTTTATCTTGTAAATGGGTTTCCATTATTACTATTGATATGCTACATGGAAGGTATATCCATGGCTACAAAAAATGCGATAATAATCATTTTGTTATTATAGTTTGTATTCTTATTACTTGTACCATGAGCGACGAATCTGAAAAAGAAGTCATAGAGGAGGAAAGAGAAGAAATCAAAGATGAAACCCATGAGCTAGAAGACGCGGTTCAGGACGAGGAAGATGAGAAGGAAAAGGAGGAGGAAGTTCCAGAAGAGTCATGATAAGTGAACACAAACTCATTTTTCAGTTCCTAATAGAGCGGAATTCAGTAGGAGGACTGCTTTACTTGTGGATCATGAATGCCCAACAACTATGGCGGTCTTAGGGTGTATCAGCAGAAGTACTATTTTCCTCAGCCGACTCGATTAATTTTCCAGCAGTCCAGCCGGCAATTATCCATCTAAGTTCTTCGGCCTTTTCACCGCCTCCCTGTAATGAATTACAGTCAGCTAACTTAACGTCAGCACTCGGGTCTTTGGAAATCGCTTTGCAAATTTTTAACATTTCGCTTGGGTTACTTTGCTGGAATGTTTGTAGTGCTTTGCCCGTTCCTGAAGGGATTGTTTTTTCTCTTTCTAGCTCTTGTATCCCGGAGCTAAACCAGTTAGACAAAGATGATGACAGTTTGGGATTATTCGGTGCAATTTGAGGATCACTTGAGGGGAGTTTGGTCTCATTTGACATTGTCTCTCCTTCTGGTAACACAGGACATTCAGATTCTCCAGGACTAGAACTTGTAGTAGGAGTACATGGAATACATGGATTGTCAGTGCCAGGTCCAGTACCTTTTAGACAGAAATTACCTTGTTGATTGTTTGCTTGGCTACTAGAATCGTTTTCATTTTCTGGCGCATTAGTCTGGTTTTCCACAGCATCTTCTAACATTGCTGTAATAGATTCGTCGACCCCATCTGATGGTCCTGTTGTTGAAAAAGAGCTGCCAATTAGAGCTGTATTCAAATATAATGCAGTAACCAATACTACAACAATTATCAAATTACTTGTCATGATGGGCTTCATAACGAATCAATATATCAACGTCTATTTAAGTTTCTTGTACGTACAGCTAACAAAATCAGTTCGACTGTTCCATATCATATTATTACGAGCGACTTTGTTTTTTCCAATCTTTCTCTTGTAATTTGCAAGTACGATTATTATACTATTTTCAATCTTTATTAAGGAACGATTAGAATTACCCCACAGTTGATAAGGACTCTTGATAAAGTGTGCTCTATAGGATAACATCCTTGCACACATCACCTACACCATCGTTATCTGTGTCTTTTTGATCGGGATTTGCAGCCCATTTACAGTTGTCTATTGAATCAACTACCCCATCATTGTCAATGTCACCACCTTCACAGGCGTCACCCACACCGTTTCCATTTGTATCTAGTTGGTCTGGATTCGGTTTGCCACAATTATCTCTTGAGTCGTCTATCCCGTCTGTATCAATGTCAATAAACATTGTGGGAGGCGTCTTTGGAGTATAATCCTCAACAAAGAAACCTTTCCAGTTTTTTTCATAGGTATCAAATTGTGTCGATACAAATCCCTTTTTGCTATCAAAATACTGGTACCAATAGTGTAATTTTCCATACTGGACACCCGGATACCATGAAGCCTTTATTTCCATACCCGGTTTATTGTTGTCCCATATGAAGAAAGTGTATGCATTATATGCTTTATCATATTGATATCCATACGCTACAACTTGATGACTTTTTGTTATTGCACTATTATGGACCAGTCCTAATACAACCGGTCTCTTCTGGTCAAGAATCTTTGTGGCCTTGATAACTTCTCCATCGGTCAAAGGTCTTACGCCCGGTAAACAACCTGCAGTACATTCACCGAAAATGGTACCCTTATTCTCAGTTGGCCCGTAGAACAGATAAATGTATCTGGGTATTTCCTCCATACTGCTTACTGATGACGCAGGTGAGAAAGTCAGTCCTATACTCACTAGGCCCTTGAGTATTCCAAGGAGACTAATGTCCAGGCTGTCATGAAGTCTTTGTAAAATATACTCTGACAAAGGAGCGTCGTTTGATGGAGTTGGCAGAGCTGCAGGATTTCCTGGTTGACTTGTGCCAGTTGGAGTTACATCCCAACCCGGAATTCTTTGTTTAGCATACCAGTAATCTAATGCTGCATACGCCATTCCTCCACACCGCCCAGCAGTTGAAAATTCAAGAACACCTCCATCGTGAATAAAGTCAGGAATGTATTTGTCTGGGATTACGTGATAATAATTCGTATAGGTATTTTTAAATTTGAATCCGTGAGTATAGCTAAAATCGGTTCGTACAGTCCTTGATTCCGAGCTTGAGCTAACGCTTGTATACTTGAATGAATCGCTTGATTGTGCTTCTGAGTTTTTCGTTGTTGTGTCATCCAAGTACAGTAACGCAAATGAAGTGATCATACTCCAAGGATGAAAATTTTTAGCAATGTTAGACATCATGGTTGTTTCATGTACATTCGATAGCGCGTGAATATTTTCAATAACCAGACCTGTAACAAATGTGAGTGTCACTAAACTAAATAGGCCGATTAGTCCTTTTATCAATATTTCACTTTTTGCCGAGTGGTATAAAAGGATTTTGTGGTTTTACTGTTTGGTAATAAAAATGAGCTAGTCGAGTCTATTGATTATCAATATTAGAATTTGTTTAAGACTATACCTTTGTCATATTGAATCAGTGATCCTTGTTTCTTGCTGGTTTAAGCATCTGTTAACAAATAGAGTCAACAAAATAATTCCTTGTCGAGGGAACAGCAAAGTTAAGTTTCTAGTTACGTATCGCGTTCTATACCAGATTTATTCTGTAGGCCGGCAGACTGTGATTTAGCAATTATTCATTGTACGATTCGTGTAGTCTTTGTTAATGTTCGGTCCAACCCTGTGCCAATTTTAATATTCGGAGTTGAAAAATTAGGAACGCCTGGGCACTATATAGTATCATATCAACTAGGGCGCAGTAAGTCCAAGCGCGTCTATTTCCTGTATGCTAGTCCAGCCATCATTTGAACTTGTATCAGTTATTGTAAGTTTAATGTCCTTTCCGCTAACCTCTTGGTCAAATGGATAAATCTCTTGTTTCGTCGACTCATTATCATTGGCCCCTTCAAAGACCTTTTCAAAGTTGTTACCATCCTCAGATATTTCTATTTCAAATGAATAATCCCTTTCATCTCCCTTGTTCCATGTAACTGCTACACCACAAACGGTATTAGGCTCAACAAGAGATATCTCTATCCAAGGATCATTTCCATTATTAGACCACCAGGTCGTCAAATCACCATCTATTGCGTCACCAGGAGGATGGTAGTCGGTGGGATCGCTTTCGAAACCACTAGCGGTTACATTTTCAATGTCCAACTCAGTACAGTTCGGGTTGATCGTATCAGTTTCTGTTTGGTTGTCATCGCTCGATTGTCCTCCTGTTTGATTGTCATCAGCACTCGATTGTCCTGCTGTGTCATCGTCATCACTCGATTGTTCTTCTGTTTGATCATCATCTACACTTGGGAATTGTCCCTGCGATGATCCGTCTTGGGAGAAATCTTCACTTGGGAATCCCTGACCTGGAAATCCTTGTGAGGGATCTTCACTTGGGAATCCCTGACCTGGAAATCCTTGTGAGGGATCTTCACTTGGGAATCCCTGACCTGGAAATCCTTGTGAGGGATCTTCACTTGGGAATCCCTGACCTGGAAATCCTTGTGAGGGATCTTCACTTGGAAAAGTTCCTTCAGGCATAAATTGATTTGAAGGTGGAAAAGCTGAAGTATCGTTCATCATGAAAGGATAATCTTCTCCTCCAGTGTTTAGGCTACAAGGAGGTAAGAATTCCATATTGGGTCCAGGTACATCAGAACATGGTACAAACGAATCAACTATGCCTAGGAGTGGCTGTCCAGCGAAGTGACCGTTGGTCTTATTGTCATCTACAGAAATAGATATTATCTTGGCGTCATTAATTGTAATTGCTGTAGGAACTTCAAACCATGAGATTCTGCCGTTGGACCCGACGTCTGTAAATCCTTCTATTGTTTTTTGCTTATCGGTTAAATTCATTGGAACCGCTTGTGTATGGTCAGAAACTGACTTGAAGTTTGTCAATTCGTGAGTGTGCGCATTAGTGCCGCTACTATTGTACCAAGTCATTTTAGTATCAAAGGAAGTAACGTTGCCGTTGTTCACAATAATGCTCCAGTTACCAGCAGCAAGCCATTTTCCATTCGGCACGTCAATAACAGTATTTATTTTGCCGTTTGCTACAAACCCAGAAGCTGACTGTGATGATTCCAGGTTTTCATTTGAGGTAGATAAGTCAGGTATTGTCATATTGTCAGCATTTGTAAGTAAACTAAGATCGTTGCCCGGTTGAGAGAAGGCGGTTTGGTTACTTTGTAAAAAAAAGAGAAAACTGGTTAAAATGAGCAGATTTAAAGTAATTATAACAACTGGTAACTTACGAGCCGGTAAAGACCCTATTTGTAATCCATTCATGAACTAATTAACGCAGTTGATTATAGTTTTTAAATGTTAGGCAAGTAACTCCCCGTACTATAAAAACAAGTTCATTATCTGAAATGCAGTAATACGCAGTAATATCGCTAATTGAGATTAATAGAGACTTAGCATTGTCTCAAAGAAAACTAAAAATACATAATCGAATCGTAAATTTGATTATAAACCCGTATTGACATTTTCATCCTATATTACTGTGATGTTGAGAAATAAGCATAGAGTTTAAGTTTTCAGCTTGAATGATCACAATGATAGTAATAGTGCCGATGCGAAATAGTCATATGAAACCATTAAAATACATAAAATCGAACATTTGTACAATAGGAATGCTTATAGGGATTCTAGTTATCAGTAGTTTGTTCCTAATACCGTTGGAAGAACACTGGTGAGGTATTGATAAGTATCCAGCACGACTAAGAATGTTCCGAATAAATATACAATCGTATCCCGACGAACTAAAATTCGCTGATTTAGAGAAGAATTCGCTGATTTAGAGAAGAAAACTTTGATTCTATCTTATCCGTAATATGTATTGGAATCTAGTAACAAGACTAATTTTATCGCTCATACCCATCAGCCAGAAAAATTCTCGATTGAATATTCACCTATAGCCTCTTAGTTGGAACCAAATTGTTAATAACTTGCATCCTAACGTTTAACAAGTGAATTTGAAGGTTTGACTAAAACTGAAAATGATATTTTGAGCATGAAAAGGTATTCATAAGGATCCTATTAAAAGGCAAAACAGTAATGCGAAATGCAATAAATACACTGTTATCGCTACTGAGACGGGATGAACGCGCCGTTGTTAATATATACCAAGCATTCATGTCGTATGCGCGAATTTTGACTCGGACAAACATGATTAATTTTGGTTTTTGGACTCAAGAAACCACGAATATTAGACAAGCACAGGAAGCATTATGCACGCTTATGGGAAACCTGGCTGAACTTGATACTGCAAAGAATGTATTAGATATTGGAAGTGGCCTCTCAGGTCCAGCAGAGCAATGGAACCTAGAATACAGGTTCACTAATAGTCTTATTTGCATAGATGTTAACTACCAGGCATTGAAGATGTCCCGCGCAATATATAGTAAATACGGTTATGACAACGAAGTGCTGGTGGAACCCTCAGTTAAAACAGAGGTTACTAATGAAAAGAATATTACCAAATATAATGGTGTTATGTTGTCAAGAGTAAATGCCACGGCAACATGTCTTCCAATTGGTGATTCTAGTACAGATAGAATTATTGCCCTGGAGTCAGCACAACATTTTAAATCTTTTTTAGAGTTTATTCGAGAATCACACCGAGTATTAAAAAAAACTGGATTGATAGTTCTTGCTATTCCAGTCATAACAAGTCAAAAAACTAATGGAATGTCCAGAATTAAGATATTAAATTCTTTAAGAAATCTCAGAGTACTCGGAATTTTATCATTGACATGGGCTTCTGAGCACTATGAATTGGCACGAATAAAGTCAGTTATCTCACAAGAGCATTTTGAGATAAAAGATATCATAAGTATAGGAAAATCCGTATATATCCCATTGACAGATTTTTATATTCAAGACCGAAAAGAGTTCAGGAGGAATATTTTGGGCAAACAAAGTTCATTTTTGAAAAAGATTACTTTAGATATTATCGAAAGAATAGTCTATCGATCAGCGCTCAAAATGAAACAACTATCTCTTTCAGGGAATATAGATTATGTTCTCATAAAGGCAACAAAAAAATAGTTCCTACAACTATCGCTATGAAATTGAATGCTATATCAACATGTTAATTTGAAACCTAGGTTATGTAATTAGTGTTAGTCATTTCTAGTAACTTCTCCTGTAAGAAAAACAAAGATTACCTTTTTGAAGAAGGGGACCTTACAAGATGTAAATATTGAATTGTATATAAATTAAAATTAAATGGACCTTCAACTCTTTTAAGGTATGTTAACTTTAATGAATATATGCCTAGAATATCGTATTTGGATTTTTCTGCAGATGACCCAGAGCGTGCAGTAAGCTTTTACAACAAGGTTTTTGGCTGGCAGATCAATAAATGGGACGGACCTCTAGAATATTGGGAGATAAAAACGGGCGAACCAAACGAACTTGGTATTGATGGAGGTTTGTCTAAGCGCGACAGGATTGGACAGTGGACTACACCCTTCATAAATGTTTCATCGGTCGATGAATATACTGCCAAAATAGAGGCTAGCGGTGGAAAAATTATTGAATCTAAAACGGCGATACCTGGAATTGGTTACACGTTGCTCTTCAAAGATACTGAATGTAATTTAATAGGATTGTTCGAAGAAAATAAGGACGCAAAATAGGGCTTAATGACCATTAACATCAGAATTGTTAGTATCGTAGATGATGAGCTTGATATAACCCAGCTGTATCAAGACGCCATATATGGACATATTAATGGAATCTCAGTTGTCTGTTTTAACAATCCCGTAACTGCCTTGGAGCATTTTATTGAAAATAAAAAAAATTATGCTCTTGTTATTTCTGACTTAAGAATGCCAAATCTGAATGGATTAGACCTACTAAGCAAGATCAAAATGATCAATCCAAATGTCAGAACGATACTAGTTAGCGCCTACGAAGTTAAAGAGGACAAATTATTTCAAAAGTATATGAAAGACGGAACTATAGATTTATTCATCGAAAAACCTATTCCGATTGATTGGCTGCGTCAAAAGGTCAGAGAACAAGTTGAGGCATATGAAAAGAGAATGAATGAGTAAAACCAAAGTAACGCTCACGCTCAGGTCATGAAATCAATTATAGTTTTTTTATCTTAATTACAAGTACCCTCTCAAAATTTCCATAGCCTAAATCGGTGCCGTTCGCATTTGCGTTGCCAGTTCCTTATTGTATACTTTAATCCTTAAACAGGAACAGTATATCAAAGGCTATTTTTTCTGCAGTATTGTGAGGAATGAATAACATACTCCACTGAGTTGCATTCATCACAAGTCCACGAAACGTATTCCTGGCAGACAATACACGAAGAAAGAGGACTCAAATTTGCCCCACATCCTCTGCATGACCCTTTGTTATACATACTATTAGATATGTTAACATACTGTATAAAGGCTCCATTAAGAAGATATGCTTATTAGTAAACAACAATTAAACTGAATAATGTTAGAGTTTTTCCTGTCTCCGGTCCCCCGAGGTATTATTGAAAGATACAAAAATACTCGCATAGACCGTGAATTTCCAGAGATGCTGGCATATCTCGAATTATGGGGTTCTAATACAACGATATTGTGGACATTGCACATTGCATTGGGAGTTATTGCTACGTTCTTTTCTCTATTGACCGCTTCACAAATAGGTCACATAGATGATCAATACGCAAGAATATTTGGATTCATAGCCGCTTTATCGATATCCCTATTGACAGCATTCAATCTAGGGGCTAAATCCAATAATACTAGAAATGCTTGGCGTAGACTCAATGCTGCAATTATGAAATTCAATGAGAATCTAGTGAGTAAAAGCGCCGTAATAGAGGCATTTGAACAGGGAGAATCCCTTATCGGAGGAGTTAGATTTAGCCAAAACAGAATTGATTACGACCATTTATCTCATTCTGACAAAGAAGGCGATCATAAGGATACTGAAAATATTTATTCTGATGAAAAGAAGGCGAACGCTGGAAATAAAGATACAAAAAAGGAGAAACCCTAAGGTGTATTTTCCCGTTACTTCTGCTAGAATCCAATCATAGAACTGATAGCGTCGTGGGTACCGACGTTCTAAAGGTAAAAATTTGATTCGCTCCAGGAAATTATAATTAGGTGTAGTGAACAATTCTAATGCCCGAAGGATTTATTGATAATTTTTCAACTCAATCAAAGAATTATTCTTTTTCGAGACCAACTTATCCTGACTCGTTATTTGAATTCTTAAATACAGTAACTCCCCAAAAGAATCTCGCTTGGGATTGCGCAACCGGAAATGGGCAGGCAGCTTTAGGCCTTAGCAAATATTTTAAAAAAGTAATTGCAAGTGACGCAAGCAAGAATCAGATTATACATGGGTTTCAGAGAGAAAACATAGAATACAAGGTATTTCCAGCTGAAAATGCAGAGTTAGAAAGCGATTCTGTCGATATTGTGACTGTGGCTCAAGGAATACATTGGTTTAATTTTGATAAATTTTATTCTAATGTAAAAAGACTTGGAAAAAAGGATGGAATTATAGCAGTTTGGAGCTACGATATGCACAAAATAAATCCTCAAATAGACAAGATTAGTAACAGGCTTGATGTAGACGGGGAAATTCTTGGTAGGTATTGGGACAGAGAAGCAAAATACGTTAAAGAAAATTATAAAACAATCGATTTTCCATTTAAGGAAATTTCTGTTCCTATATTTAGGACAACATTATATTGGAATATGCATCAACTTTGGGATTATTTGAAGACTTGGTCGTCAGTAAAGAAGTATTATTCTGAAAATAAACAGGATCCATTGGATCTAGTCAAACCCGAAGTAAAAGATTTGTGGGGTAATGAGTTTGACAAGAAAGAAGTTACCTGGAATATAAACATGCGTGCAGGTGTTATAAAATAATATAAAAACTATTTTATTCTGCTCCCAGCTGATAGTAATCATTACCGAAACAAAAAGCTAAATACAGCGTGTGTCCTTTTATGTAGAATTCAAACAATCAATATGTTAGATATAGAGACTACAACTAAAATGGCCGTTGTCTATCAAATTTGTCTATCAACCGCTAACCGGTAACTGTCTTATCTATATATTAGGAAAATCGTAATTTAAAATACAAATGAGCTACAACAGAGAGAGGAGTTCCAGCCGTGGCAGAAGTTACGCCCGTAGCAGGAGTAGGAGTTATGATAACGATGCCACTAAAAGAGTAAAGAGACAGGGCCCTCTTCCAAAACCAGTTGAAGCAGGTAAGATATACGAAGTAGATATTGCTGAGATTACTGGAAAAGGTGATGGTATTGCTAGGGTGCAAGGATTTATAGTATTTATTGAAAATGGAAAAATAGGAAGCAAGATTAAGGTAAAGGTTACTGAAGTAGCAAACAGATTTGCTAAAGCAACAATTGAAGTCTAACCAACTTAATTCTTTATTTTAGAATAAGTGGTAAATAGATGTAAGTAAAATCCTACTTCATGGTGGGCTCAAATCGCGAAGAACCCTGGCATAATGTTTTCGTAATACCGAAATCCTAAAATTATTAATTGCCTTCATCGGGAAGATCAAGGACTTTAAGAAAGCAAGGGTAATTATACCTAATCGTGGTATAACCACATGTGAGAAGAACAATTCAGTCAGTGGGCACCCCTGGAGAATTTAAATGTCGAACATGCGATATTTTATGGTCAAGTTTTATGGAGAGTAATATCCCATGTATAGACAAAACAACAAGGTCCGGACTACATAACTTTGACTTTGGAAAGCCTATTGCACTCGAAAAACCTCAACCAAACCTGCTTTAAATGCCACTCCTGCAAAATACGATTGGAATGAACGACATGTACAAGTTGCATTGCTGCGAGCACGGTAGAAAAGAACCTTTACAACCAGAGCTCAAGATTATACGTCAAACCGTAAAGGCCCCAGAAATGAACGATTTCGTCCGATTGGAGTTTAAGTGAATGGAAAAACCAAAACCAAAAATCACGCCAATTGTTGTTCCAGAAGATAAATTACAATTTCTAAGAAATAAACTAGACGATCCAGATATATCACAATCTGTCAAAAGGGACTTTGTCAAGGAAATAATGGGCGGTGAATGTGCAATGTGTCAGGGAATGCCCACAAAAATAGCAAAATATGACATGGATGGAATAACATTAATTGAAAAATATTGTGATAAATGCTTTGAACAGTCTAATGTTTAGTAGTATTTTATTTTATTATTCCTCAAGTTGTTGAAGATGTGCATGATTAAATGATAATGATTCGTTACTTTTTTTGCACTCATTAAAAGACTTAAAATTCTTTGTCTAGCTCTTGATTTTCAATAATCTCTGATTTGTCTATAACTTGTGAACGGTAACTCCCAATTGTAATCTGACTTATGACGGCGAGTCTAATGTGATCTAATGTGATACCCCTATCCGCCGCGTATGAAAATTATCTGAAAATAATTCTAGTCAAAAAGAACTTTTAGGTATCTTAACTGTGCACTCTTTGTTAGTAATTCGTCTGCATTTGTCACTGTGTCGCCACTGTCCGTTATTAAAATATTCCAGATGCCTAACATTATCTCTATTTGTAGTTACTCGCTGTTCACCATTCTTGGTGGCCTTTGACTTTGGCATTATTTCAACCCCTCTTCTCATAATAATCAATCATTATTGATTCGGCATTGGCATAAAAACCTTGGCCATCTTTCTGTAAATAATACTAATTGTTGGTCCTCTAGATTTAATAAAAGGGGAATAAACATCTACAAATTGATATTAGTAAAGGAAATAGTATTAATTAAAGTATCAAATCTGTCCTTATTTGTATTTATTTCAACGTTTTACGAATAAGACGAAATTCGCCCTAAAATCTTTACAAATGAATAATGATATACTATTATATCCAGATATTGAAGGTTCGTTATATGGAAAAATTATGTCAAATATGTAATAAAAATAAAATTGAGGTTTATCAGTTAGAACTTGAAGTATGCTTTGACTGCTGGATGAACAAAACTACTCCCGAAATTTATTAAGGTAATCAAATTCTAAATTCTAAGAGATAATTCAAAATTCTTAGTAACGTATGATTTGTATCCGATAATAGGTAACAACTCTAGCATGGAACTAAGAATCCATTCTTTGTAATTGTTGTCACAGCCCTACTCGCAAAATTCTCAGCGCTGCAAAAAGCTAAACACCAAGTTGGTAAAACCCTAATACATGCACGGTTCGAATCCCGATGAACCCTAAAGTCCAAGAAAATTAAAAGCATATCTCACTTGATAATTATCACCGGCGATCTGATGAAATCCGAAGGAATAAAAATGTGATTGGACCTCCAGAATTTGAATGCCTCTGATATCTTCAGATTATATCCAGATAATTGTTGCAATAATATATGCTGTAGCATTGTATTATACAGTGAGAACATTCAAGCGATCGAAGGAATTAGACCAAATTAGAGTAACAGAAACTATTTTTAATGATCTCCGCCAACTGGATCGAGAATTGTCCGCGCTACCTGCAAGCTCTCAGGATAATCAAGGAAGTAAAGAAGATCTCTATTCACGGATATTGAATACTGTAGACTGGTTATCTTTTCTTATCAACACAAAAGTGATAACGGATAGAAGAATGATAGCATATATGAAACCCACATTGATCCAATATTATCAAGATGCCTTCGTTCAGAAGATGCTTGCTGACGAAAGATATTCTAGATCCTATCATCATTTTAAGAATCTATATCAAAGAATGAAACAGGACTGAGATGAAAAATTCCATATGGTTACCAAAGAATTTTGACAAACTAATTTACGACCAGCATAAACAAAACTTAAGCTTACCAGTGCATGTAAAGATTATTTTCGATTCAGTAGTATTTTTAAAAAGTAAAATGGATTGAGAGTTTCAGAGCGAAATCGAAGCCAATTACGTTAATTAATATAGCGGAAAGGACAAAGATATACTTACAATGAGTTATAGAAGTGGTTTTGGAGGTCCAAAACCAGTTGAAATGGGAAAAGAATACGAAGTGGAAATTTCAGAAGTAAGCAGGAGAGGCGACGGAATTGCTAGGATCCAGGGATTTGTAATATTTGTTGAAGGTGCAAAAACCGGACAAAAAACAAATATAAAAATTACCAGTGTCGGAGATCGCTTCGCAAAAGCAACACTTGTGTGAATAAAGAAATAAAGCAAGATTTATCACAAACGTAAGTAAAGTCTCGGGTAAAAGGGCAACATTAAGACTATTATTTTATCCTTAATTTGTTGCCCCGTATTTATTTTTGATTTTTATACTAAAATTGAGAAACTCTTTCTATTGTTAATACGTTGAGTAATCTGGTTCTATGACATTAGTTGTCCACATTCATTGATACTAAGGCATTAATTGACTACAGAATTCAATCAGGATAATTCTGTAGATATTTTATAATCGTTATATCTCCTGGAAAATTCTTTATCAATCTCTTCGTTTTTAATCATCTCGCCTCTGCGTCCAGGGGTTCTTATAACCTGTTGGTTAACCATTTTTCTTTCATCCTCCAACTCGTTGAATCCCAGGTATGTGTCATAAATTCGTTGTTTCATCGTCCTTAAGTAAATGCTATATCTGTCTCGAAAGTCATCTTCGACGTCTGAAAAAATATTAACAGTCAATTACGCTTCCTATCCACATCTCATATATTCATTCTCACATATAAGTATGCACCGCTCGCCCATGAGCAAAATTAGAGATTAAAACTTTTTTTGGTAAATTTAACTGAAATGCTAGACGATATCGCACTCGATAAGTTCCAATATGTTATAACTTTCATTAAAAAATGAAATTTATCTATTAATTTTTCAATAGAGGTGGACTAGCATGATTAATAATCGAATTATAGAGTAAGATATGTTTCTTCGCTACTTCTTTCCACAATAGATGTTTTCTAAGGTTTAGTACCGCATCTTTGTATTGCTTGTAATTCATTTTAAGTTCTCGAAGTGAATTTGAGAACTCAACGGGATTTCGATTAACCATCATTCCCAACTTCATGTCAGAGAATTCCTTGAAAAATTCTAACTTGCTTGAAATAAATGGGAGTCCATGAGCTAGTCCATCGTACATTACACCTGATCCAGAAGTAACTTTGTAAGGCAGGATCAAAGCATCAGCACAATAGAATAGTAGTGACAAATCTCTGTCACTTAGAAACCCTCTGTTCAAGTTTATGACACCTTTATTTTCAAATCTGTCATTTAATTTTTCCCGTCCATAATGATTTCGTGATGTATTTATTACAACCTTCCAACCATCGGGTATCTTCATCTTTCCAATTATATCCCATCCCTTAGTTGCGGTCATGAATCCCACAGCTAATGCAATATTTTCACGTTCTGGAAGTGAGAACATTTTTCTCGCCTCGTTTCTATTTAGAGGAGGCGAAGTGCTGGGTTCTGCCCCATGATATATCAAGGTACTTCCTGGAATAATATTGGCTAAATATCTAGAAAATACAACTCCCGCTTTATTGAAACCTATTTTTTGCCTGTTTAGGGAATTAAATGACTTGTAATTTAGCAGATGTGTCCAATAGTCATAAGCCATTCTAATCCAAGTTCCAAGGCGCCCAAATAGTCTATTATTTAGAGGAACTACCAACTTCATCCATTGAGTGAAAGAGTAGGCCGAATGGAATGTGGTGACTATAGGAACAGTGCATTCATTGTAGAATGGTTCTATATTAGTCTGTGTTTTTCCAGGATTTATTGGATCTAAGTGTATTCCATACAGTCCATGCTCATATTGAACATGGACAACATCAGGTTCAACCTCTTTAACTATTTTTAAGAGAAGTTTAGAATTATCTTGATTATTTGGCGAAATGCCATTGTAATCGCCATTTCCATCTTCATTGCATACGACAAATACCTGCATACCTTCACTTTTTAACGAATCGACTAGCTTTTTGCAGTAGCGTCCAACTCCACCTTGCATAGGCGGATATTCAGTTGAAATCATCAATATTTTCATAATCATACACTCTAGAGTTTAATTACAAACAATAATCAATGCACACCATGCTATATCAGCCTTTGTATTTATAACAAGACATAATAGATATATCACTGTATGACCATGTTGTAGTAACATCAAGTTTTAACCGTTATTTACAAACAATTATGGAAATTAATCTGTAAGGCATTCGAAAGTACCTAAACATTCTTAAGTCTTTGTGTCTATATTATAGTAAGCGCAATGATGCAAAATACACCACATCTGATAAGCTTAGTTGAAAAGTGCCGTGAGGAGAATGATATAGGACAACGAATTGCAATTTTAGAAGTTATTAATTGTTTATTGCCCACAGAAACAAAGTTAATAATCCCTTCTCTCATTACAAATAGCTGCGTTGATAATATATTGAGTGCCTTAGAAGTTAGATTATTACCACCGATTTACACCCACTTATAATAAGACAATACGCTGTACGTTCGAATCACAAGATACTCTGATCGACACAAGTCTTCATACTGTGAATTCTTCAGCATTTTGTCGGTATTGGATAAATTACTTGTAGAATAAAGTCTCACAGTTCTTTATCTATCATTAGTAACGATAACTTTGTTGCGGAACCGTCAAATCATGGCATTAAATTCACAGCTAGATATGTGAATTGTCATGCGCCTGTGATGCCATTTGCAACCAAGACCGAATAGCAACCAAGACCACAATCTTCGCAGATTGGTTTAAGCGACTTGGTATCAGCACTTCCAATGCAACAGGGTTGTTTAACTCTTCCCTTGTTATCCAAAGAAAGTATGGCCCATGTAGGACATTGTATAGGAACTGTCCCGTTACCTCCCCAATTTCCTTTCATTAAGGACAGCTGTTTTTCACTATTAATTACAAAATCTGGATATTTTCTTCTAAGGTCTAAGAGTTGGTCTACCAGATCATTTCGTAGTTTTCCAAATTCTAACCAGAGAGGATCTCCTTTCATGAATGGTGTGTGAAACTGAAACCCTATCTTGTTGACTTTTCCAACCCACTCTTCAGCCAAGTTAATGGCGGCTGAGTAATTGGCGGAATTGATAGTCATTGTGATCCAAATATCTTTCCAGGCAGGTTTGCCATTCCGAGGAGGTCCTTCTATGTACTCCATAATGTTGGTTTTGGTTTTGGCATAGGAACCTTTTCCCCTAATAGTATCGTGAGCTTTTTCAGTCCCATCTAATGATACCCAGTAAAAGTAAAGATTTTTAATCCTTCTCAGAGGAAAATAGCCATTTGTGACCACACATATCCTTCTGGGCATCTCTTCACAAAATACATCTATGATCTCTGGCCTCATAGTTGGCTCTCCCCCAACCAATGTAACAACAAAAAGATTTTGCTTCTTGAATGTTCTTCTGAGTATTGCCCTCCAGTCCTCTACACTTAAATCTTCATTGTCTTCTTTTCTATTTAGCCACCAATAGCAATGAGAGCAATGAAGGTTACAAACATTAATTATGTCGGCAGAGCCGTATAGCGCTGGCTTTGAATGAAATAACTTGATTCCAATTATTTTCCTAAAAATGCTGACGTAAAGCGGTATCTCTCGAACTATGTCGGTTATTCCACGACCATAAACTAGATCCACCATGTACAATTCTAATAGCATGCGTAATTAATAAAAGTTAGATCTTATGGCGGAAAGATTATGTCTTCCTCGTCCAGATATCTCATCAGGTCATTTCCAGTAGTGGTAAATTGCTAACTATGTGATGGTAAGAACAGGTTAAGACTATTTGGAATTCATTATTTTCATAAGCATTACGATTTAGTAAATTTCTAGGTCCCTAAATTTATAATATACAGGAGCCCCTCTTGTTACAGAGATTAGATAGGCTTAAATGCATAACGGCTCCAATTGGATTTGATGTTAAAGAAAGTGAATATGCAAGTGGCGTTAGGATATGGTTCATTATTGTAAGCTCTTCGAAGATTTATCCGTTGCTGTACGAAAGTAAAGTTAAGTTTACTGATACGAGAAACTTTTTACTCTGCGAATCATGTCATTGGTGTGCTACATCATTCACCAACTGTATGATTCCCAATTCTTGTCCTTTGTGTAGTAATAATCACATAGAATTAATGCCTATATCGGCTCACGAATCATACAGATTGGCTTATGATCATATTCATGGTTTGACCCTGGAATTTTGGTTTGATTCAACTACGGTGTCTCGGTAAGTTGAATATTTCCGAAGAAGAATCACCCTATGACATTGTTGCAAAAACCTGTGAATGTGAAAACAGAAGAAGAAAAGTAACGTATTCGTTGATCGATACCTACCATAGTCTATGTCATGATAAGAAGGATTTGATATTAGGACAGATTGAAGCATGTCAAAAGTTGGTGAAATACATAGCAAGGGACGGTAGAGAGGAGATAGATAGACAAGCTATATTGAGCGAAATAGATGAATTGAAAATGGTCTTGGACCTAATTCAGTAAATTATTATTTTATTGTTGTTACTAACGTAGAGCATTCAAATCTCATACATGGTTCATTATACCATTTCTTGGTTTTAGTAATTATATCTGCTAAATGCGACGTAGACATATTCTATGGCTGATTACGAGAGACGGTTAGTTTTATTTACTTGAACTCACCATAGGTAGATTTTAATAGCATGTTGTTGTATGTTAATTAGTTTAATCCATATGCCTATGCTGATGTTAAAATGCAAGAACTGTGGCGAAGTGTTTCCCGGTGTCTACATACCTGAAAATACAAAAGATTCTAATTTAAAGACTAATTCTACAACTTCACATGTATGCTCTAGGGGACACAAAAACGATTACTTGCCTGATGATTTTATGGATTGGTCCGGACCTGAGACATTCTGAAAAGTAATCAAAATGTTATACTAGTAACATATCCTGATGATTTCAGTCAACAGGAAGGAAAGGGTTTGGTGGAGTCATTAGGCAATGTTAATATTGTAAAATCCTATACTCAAAAAAATCTCAAACATACGATATATGGTCTAGGTTCTGGCAAGGTCGAAGAAATTAAAGAGTTTCTTCTACATACCAAATCCGACAAGATTATTGTTGATGAACATATGACACCCAAGCAGATCTACAATTTGGAAAAGACAACCGGTATAAAGGTAGTAGACAGAGAAAGGCTAATTCTCGACTTGTTTTATATTAGATCTACCACTAATGAAGCAAAATTACAGATTCAGCTCGCAGAAATTAAATACGAGCTACCGCGGATAAAAGAAAATGCCAAGCTTTTACTAGGTAACGAGAGACCTGGGAAAGGTGGCAGAGGAGAATACGTTGTTGACGTAAAATTTAGGGATATGAAGAGGAGGATGGGATTCATTAAAGAAAAGTTGGAAGAATCTAGAAAAAAACGTGATCTTTACCATAATCAGAGATTAGAGAATAAAATGCCAATAGTTTCCCTAGTGGGGTACACAAGTTCGGGCAAAACGACCCTCTTCAACTTGCTAACTATGGAAAGTAGGAAAACATCTGAAGATTTATTTACAACGCTCTCAACTACTACAAGATCTTTTATTATTAATGGACAGAAAATTTTGCTCAGCGACACAGTTGGATTCATAAGACGACTCCCTACTTATATGATTGAGGCCTTTAAGTCGACTCTGGAAGAGTCTCTTCAGGCGGATATAATTCTTCTTCTTATTGATTCATCAGATCCTGTGGATAAAATAAAAATAAAGTATTACAGTTGTATGAACGTCTTACAAGAATTGAATGTAAACAAAGAAAAAATTTTAACTGTTTTTTCAAAAATAGATAAAGCTGACTTTGATGATGTTACTAGGACTTTCAATGAGCTAAAAATAGAACATCCAATAATTTTATCACCCAAGTCTGGGTATGGAATAAATAAACTTCGAAAATCGATATCGCAAAAAATTGCGAACAGGTTGGAAAGTGATTGGAAAGATACTGAATCTATATTAGTTTAGGCCATTAAATACCTCAATTTCTGGTCATTGATGATATCTTGGCCTTGGTAAGAGCTGAACAAAAAATTTGACTCGGTAAAAAATTAATTGACATCTGATTTAAGAAGGTAATCCAGGTAATTTTCTTAGTACATCATTTAACTATTATCTAGTAACAACGTTATTCCAGTTATAAGATAATTGTGGAAATGATTCTTTATAATACGACTGTAATTCATTCAACCTTTCCGTTGAACCTACACAAGCCATAACTTCTAGGTAGACGGAATCTGTCCTCATTAGTTGCAAAAATGAAAAGACTTGCTCACTTGTAACACCATGCTTTACGTCATAGTCAATTCTTTTAATTACTTTGCCTATTGTTCCATACTTTTTATTCAATCTTAACTCCCATCGCGACGCATTTTCAGATAATCCTTTCACAAATCTAATAACAGTTTGTTTCATATGTTGAACATGCCATTCTCGCATAGGGAAATTATTTTGTTCCAAAGTAACTGATATAATATACCCTATAGCCCTATTTAATGTAGCGTATTGACTCTAATGGAAATTTAACATCGAAAGCTTGGTATCAAATCTCACAATTCCAACTATTATGAGTCAAGAAATATTACTAATGGACAGGAATAAATTCAATTCATTGGCTCTGGGAGAGTTAATCATCAGTAAGAAAGATTCATTTGTCATTTGGTATTGCATAAGATACAGAATCCATTTCATCTCACGATTTAGGAAACTAACCATAAATGTTTTATACCTTATTCTGTTACATAAGTTAGCGTTGGTGGGTTGAGATCCCTCTTTTCCCATCAATGTTTTGATTAGTTCTGTTTACTAGAATCATACATAATATTAACCATTTTTATCAATTCAATGTTCTATGAAAGATTTCGAAATTCTTTGAAGTAGTAATTTGTATCTGATATTAAGTAACGGCTCTAGAATTATTTAGGAATCCATTTTTTGGAACTGTTGCCTAGTATTAACTTTGGTCTTGGTCTTAGTCATGCGTTGAGGCACGTAAGTAATACCGTGATCCAACTCTAGGTGACTCAGAAATGCAACCCCGTTATTTACAGTATCTTTGACTATTAGATTTCTTCCACATTCGCTACACCGAATAATGTGCTCATCTTCAAATACCATACAGTATCTTGTATTGCATACTATTATAATTAAACGGTTATTTTTTGATAGTTCTTTCTATTAGTCGCCACTCGCATGACTATCGCCTATTTAACACTAAGATGATATGTAAATTGGGCTGAATTCATATTTCCAGCTCCACTAAGAGTTGTAGCCTCTACGCTGTTTTGGTAATACATAATATGATCCCCAGGTTGAAGAGGTTTTAAGAATACAAACCATCCGTGTGCTGCGGCAGGAAATGTACCATAACGTTCACTTAAAAGGTGACTTTCTTTTGGTATTGTGGCATCAAATTGTTTAGTATACTCCTCAGTAACGTTGTTCATAGCATTAGTCTTGTAATCAATGATGTCCAGCGTCGCAGGTAAAATATAATATTTTTCTTATAATTAAGTTTATACGTTTACCATAAATAAATGAAATCATATGACGAAGTTTGCTTTATCCAACAAATCTTTGTTTCTGCTGACGATGGCACTACTGATAACATTTACTTCGCTTCCATTACTCAGTGAAAACATATCTGCAGAGTTATCAAAAAGTCAAATTGACTCCTTCTTGTTTAATAGTACTGCGATACCCTACAATATAACGATACCAGAATGGACTGCGAAATGGTGGAAATGGGCTTATTCGTTCTCCGGATACTATAATAATCCAATTCTAGATCCCAATGGAACTGCTCTTATGAAATTTCAACCATCTGATGAACCTGTGTCCTTCCTGAGTGGTGCTTACAATTCAGTCGCTAATAGAACGGTAACAATACCCGCTGGAAAGGCACTCCTGTATCCCGTATTTAATGCAGAAATATCATTCTCAGATTTCCCAAACGCGAAGGGTGAGGATGATTTAAAGAGAGCACTTGAATCAGACCTAAGTGCAGCAACATATGTAGGAACAGAATTAAATGAAATTTCCTTGCCATATCAGAGGATAAAAGCGGATCTGTTTGACCTGTCTGTAGCTAAAAATAATATTTTTGAAGTTCCCAGTGGATCCACTCAGGCTGTTGCAGACGGCTATTGGATATTGTTAAAACCGTTACATATAGGTGAATACACGATTCATGTTAAAGGAGAACAGCCATTTTATCGATCTGAGGTTACTTATAAAATAAATGTTATAAATCAAAATACCAAGTAAAAACATTTCATTGGCCAATGGTACACTGAAATTTGAAATTCTTATTTTAGTCTGATTAAATAAAGTGGTTTTAGTTCGGACTGAGGATGTTTTTTGTTTGCATTTATATATACTTATAATCGACATTTAAGACCAGTAAAGACGTGAAATAATTGTGAATAAAGCACTCTTTTTACTCGGATTTTATGGACTCCATGTCAATAGAGAAACGATATTTTACATCGGACTTGAGCATCCTCTCATGAGCCTCGTTAATCTTCTGGATAGGAATAATTTCAACATCAGCAGTAATGTTATGTTTACCACAAAAGTCGAGCATTTCCTGCGTTTCGGCTAGACTTCCTATTATTGATCCAGAAATGCTGCGACGCTGGAACAAGAGTCCAAATGCAGACACGGCATGAGGCTTGTCTGGTGCGCCTACTAGAGTTATGTTTCCATCACGGCCGAGTAGCTGGATGTAGGCGTTAATGTCATGCTCAGCAGAAACAGTATCGAGTATAAAGTCAAAACTGGATGTGTGTTTTTTCATCTGAGCAGGATCGGAGGAAACAATAATTTCGTCAGCACCAAGACGAACAGCATCATCCTTCTTGTTCTTCGAGGTAGTAAAAACAACAACGTAAGCACCAAACGCATGAGCAAATTTTACTGCCATGTGTCCTAGTCCACCAAGACCAACTACTCCCACTTTCTTACCATTAGTAACACCCCAGTGCCGCATTGGAGAATATGTTGTGATTCCAGCACATAGGAGCGGTGCTACTCCGGCAAGATCGAGGTTATAAGGAACATGAAGAACAAAATGGTCTTTAACCACTATGCTATCAGAATATCCTCCATAAGTAACACCTCCCAACTGCGGATCAGGCGAGTTATAAGTAAGAGTCAAGTGGGGGCAAAACTGCTCAAGACCAGTTTGGCAATCGGGACATGAACCATCGGAATCAACCAAGCAACCGACAGCTGCTAGATCGCCTTGTTTGAACTTGGTGACTGCAGAGCCTACCTTTGTAACTTTCCCGACTATCTCATGACCCGGAATGCAGGGATATACAGTAGGCATCACACTCCACTCATTACGCACCTGGTGTAGATCAGAGTGGCAGATACCACAAAAAAGAATTTCTATTTGAACATCATGACTGCCTGGTTCCCGCCGCGAGATAATTGTCGGAGCAAGCTTGGAAGTAGCGCTTGCTGCAGAATAGCCTTAGCTTTGTATTGACCTTGTGATTCAGGCGTAACTTGAGTAGTAGACATGATAATTATTTGATAACAGAATTATTGTATTTAAGGATTAGAAAAAGCATTTTATACTTCTTTGCAAATAAATTCAAGATTTCTTTTTATGAAATTGCCGCTTTCATAGAGCGATGACAATTGTATTAAGTGGGTAATTCATAATTTATGCTTACACAAGCCTTATTTTCATCGATTCAATATCATTGGATATCTTGGAAAGAGGAACATCTCAATTTTTTATCCAATTTTAGTTACAATTAGCACCAATACTAGAATAAACTAAGTTTAATTATTATATAATGTCTATAATAAATATAAACAATTGGAACCGCTAGTAATATCTTCATTAATCTTTTCCTTAGTTGCAATGGTATTGTCATTAGCCAGAATATTAAGATCCCATAGAGAAGGTAAACGCAAGAGACAATCTGATCTTTTTTCGAACGTTACAAATATTACCAGAATAATAGAAGATGAAAAATTTGTTCAATCGAGAAAGGCACTTAGAAAAAGTAAATTGCTCACTCAGACAAAACAAGGAAATGGTGGAAACGAAAAATTAGTTTTTGAACTTGATGTGGCAACAGAAGATGCAGCTAGAAATGTAGCATCTAATTACGATAGATTGGGCTTTATACTAAAACATGATAAAGAGTTGGAAGATGAATTTATCCAATGGCAGAGTTATGTTATTGCAGATATGTGGCTGCTAATAAGAGAGCTCGTAACTAAAAAGTGGAGGTCAAAAAACCAATCGTATTTGAAGGAATTTGAACGAATTGGTAAAAAAGCATTAGATATTGAAACAAGATAAATTGGGATCTTCTTTAGTGTCAGAAAGTTTCTTGAATCAGTAAAAGTATTTGTTTGTAAATTTAGTCCTCATCCCATCCACAATATTCTATTTCATATCCCTGCAAGGCCTTATCTCCGTCATCAGGAGATTTGAAGCCTTCTTCTTGACAGTCTTTTTGTTCTTTATTAGAGGTTTGATATACCTCCGACTTCTTGTATTCATCCCAATTTTTAACTTCTCCCTTTAGTTCCTCTTTATCATGTTTTTCTGTGAATTCACAAAGTGAATCTTGCTCTAGAGATTTCTTGAAGGCTTTTTGCGATTCTTTATTATCATCATGATCTTGAGAATTGTATTTGACCTCCCTTGCCAAGTCTTTGCACTCTCTTTTTTCTGTATAT